>ENA-OPTA01000993-OPTA01000993.1-human-gut-metagenome-genome-assembly--contig:-NODE-993-length-18330-cov-3.184788_pt1 | contig 18330 bp, 14 predicted proteins | sample MGYA00241813_ERZ501917 | MGnify/ENA primary metagenome ERZ501917 (study PRJEB25962, sample SAMEA2042408) | human gut metagenome | biome: human gut; feature: human-associated habitat; material: faeces...
GGTCCGGCTCTATACATATACCTATGTGAAGGAAGACGCCTTTTTATTATATGGATTTCTCTCAAGGAGCGATCTGGAGATGTTCAAGCTCTGTATTACGGTCAGCGGTATCGGACCTAAGGGAGCACTGGCCATATTGTCTGTTATGGATGCAGATTCTCTGCGGGTTGCCATTATGTCCGGGGATGCCAGAGCGATATCGAAGGCACCGGGCGTAGGCACCAGAACGGCGCAGCGGCTGATCCTGGAATTAAAGGATAAGATATCCATTGACGATACGCTGATCACCAGAGAGATTGCAGCAGGCGGTGCGGAAGGCATCCTGACCGCAGGAAGTCTGCATATTGACAGTGAGAAGAAAAAGGAAGCTGTGGAAGCCCTGGTGGCATTGGGTTACGGACAGGCAGAGAGCTTAAAGGCTGTCAATGCTATCGAAGATGTGGAGGCCATGGATTCCGGAGCAATCTTAAAGGTTGCCCTGAAAAAATTGTTTTAAGGAATGAGAGCAACGACTATGTCCAGAAGAATGATAGAGACAAATATCACAGAAGAAGATATTAAGCTGGAAGGCTCCTTACGTCCCCAGACGCTGGACGATTATATCGGTCAGTCCAAGATAAAGGAGAACCTGAAGGTCTATATTACCGCAGCAAAACAGCGTGGGGATGCACTGGATCATGTGCTGTTCTACGGACCCCCCGGACTTGGTAAGACCACCCTTGCCGGGATCATTGCCAATGAGATGGGAGTCCATATGAAGGTGACCAGCGGACCGGCGATCGAGAAGCCGGGTGAGATGGCTGCCATCTTAAACAATCTGGAAGAAGGAGATCTGCTGTTCGTGGATGAGATACATCGTCTGAATCGTCAGGTGGAGGAAGTACTGTATCCCGCCATGGAAGATTATGCCATTGATATCATGATCGGAAAAGGACCCGGAGCCCGTTCTGTACGGTTGAATCTGCCTAAATTCACACTGGTCGGAGCTACCACGCGTGCCGGTATGCTGACTGCACCGTTAAGAGACCGCTTCGGCGTTGTCAACCGACTGGAATTTTATACAGACCGGGAACTGATGACGATCATCCTGCGTTCTGCCCGAGTACTCGGCGTAGAGATTGAAGAGTCCGGTGCAATGGAACTTGCACGACGTTCGCGTGGAACTCCGCGTCTCGCCAATCGTCTGCTGAAGCGGGTGAGAGACTTTGCACAGGTAAAATATGACGGGGTCATTACCGAAAAAGTTGCTAATTATGCATTAGATCTTCTTGATGTGGATAAGTATGGACTAGATCACATTGACCGCAGCATTCTGCTTACCATGATCGAGAAATTTCAGGGAGGGCCTGTCGGACTTGATACACTTGCAGCATCTATTTCTGAAGATGCCGGTACACTGGAAGATGTCTATGAACCCTATCTGCTCAAGAATGGATTCATTCAGCGTACTCCCCGTGGAAGAGTTGTAACAGCCCTCGCATACAGTCATCTTGGGATCCCCCAGCCTCAATAAACCAGAATCGGAATCATTCTGATCCCGGATAACCTGAATCCGATGAAAAAACAGTTGGTTTTTGCTGGTAAATAGTTTATAATAGCAATTAAGAAATGCGAGGAGGATGCTATGAGTTCAGCAAAACATTTTACAGAAGTATTAATCGGAGGGAAGGTCTATACTCTCAGCGGTTTTGAGGGAGAGGAATATTTACAGAAAGTATCTTCCTATCTGAATCATAAAATTACGGAATGCACGAACAGTGAGGGCTACAGAAAGCAGAGTGCCGATACCCGTAATGTACTTCTCGCCCTTAATATTGCAGATGACTACTTTAAAGCCAAAAAGCAGGGAGATTCCCTGGAAAGCGATATCGAACTTAAGGACAAAGAGATGTACGATCTAAAGCATGAGCTGATTTCAGCACAGATCAAACTTGAAAATGCTGAAAAAGAACTTGCAAAGATGAAGGAAGAGAACAACGATCTTCAGATGCAGATTGTGAAGCTTGAAACCGAAATGAAAAACCGTAGAAGGTAACCAGAAAAAGCTGTCATTCTGACAGCCTTTTTCTTTCACAGCCTTTTTAACCAGTTTAACTTAAGAACAGGAATCAGATATGAAAAAAGAACAGAAAATAGAAATTCTTGCCCCTGCAGGATCATATGAATGTTTTCATGCCGCGATCCAGGCCGGAGCTGATGCTGTTTATGCAGCCGGAGCAAGATTCGGAGCCCGTGCATATGCTGACAACTTTTCACAGGATGAGCTGCTCCGTGCGATCAGGGAGGCTCATCTCCATGACAGGCGATTTTATCTTACTGTGAATACACTTTTAAAAGATGAAGAGCTTGCAGACCTTTACGATTATCTTGCACCTCTGTATGCGTGTGGACTGGATGCAGTAATCGTCCAGGATATCGGAGTCTTCTCCTTTATCAGACAGCATTTCCCGGAAATGGATCTTCACGCAAGCACCCAGATGACCCTGACTAATTCTCTTGGAGCAAAGTTTCTTGAGCAGGAAGGTGCTGCAAGAATTGTTCCTTCCAGAGAACTTTCCCTGAATGAGATCCGTAAGATTCATCAGGATACGAATCTTGAAATCGAATGTTTTGTGCATGGTGCACTTTGCTATTGCTACTCAGGCCAGTGCCTTCTCAGCAGCATGATTGGTGGAAGGAGTGGCAACAGAGGGCAGTGTGCCCAGCCTTGCAGACTTCCTTATACAGCAGATGGAAAGCAGAAATACTATCTGAGTCTGAAAGACATCTGTACCCTTGAGCTGATTCCGGATCTGATTGAAGCAGGAATTGATTCGTTTAAAATCGAAGGAAGAATGAAAAAGCCGGAATATGTAGCCGGTGTGACTTCCATGTACCGGAAATATGTTGACCTTTATCTCAGAAATGGAAGAGACCATTTTTCTGTAAGCGACCAGGACCGGGAAATGCTGATGGATCTGTATAACCGCGGAAATTCCCATACCGGCTACTATCTCCGTCAGAACGGACGGGATATGCTTGCACTGGATCGTCCCAACCATGCCGGTGTTGCTGCTGTCAGAGTAACAGCTCAGAGCGGACGGGAAATCTCCGGTGTTGCCATGACTCAGCTCCATGCACAGGATGTTCTGGAAATTGCAGGAGGAAAAAATAATTATACATTTGGTAAGGATGTAAAAAAGGGAGAGACTGTTCATTTTCTTGTTCCGAAGAAAATGAATTTTCCAAAAGGAACTGTCTTTCACCGTATCCGCAACCAACAGTTAATCGAACGGCTTGACCACGATTATATAAACGGAAAACTCCGGGAAAAAATTTATGGATTTTTGTCTCTTACCATCGGGCAGAAAGGATTCTTTACTGTCTGTAAGGGGAACCGTTCTTTCACGGCCTATACAGAAGTTCCTGTTCAGGCTGCCGCAAACCGTCCCTTGGAGGAAGAACGGCTCAGAACACAGCTTATGAAGACCGGGGAAACGCCTTTTGAATTTGAGACATTGGAGCTTCAGATTGATCCTGGTTCGTTTCTTCCGATGAAAGAATTGAACCGTCTGCGGCGTTATGCATTGGATGGATTAGAAGAAGCGATAGCAGATTCTTTCTGCAGGGATCTGTTATCTCAAAGTACCCTACATGAATCAGGACAGAATCTGCCTGATTCTACTGACATGGTTTTGGCAGATTCTCATGGGGCTGCTTCTCCATTGAAGAGTTCCGGTTCTGTCTCTCACAGCCAGATTCCCGGACTTTCCATTCTCGTTGAGACAGAAGAACAATGGAATGCAATAACCGGTTTCATTCTTTCCGGTCAGGATCATGGAAAGATTCAACGGCTTTATCCTGATTTCCGGTTATGTACAACTTCTTCATTTGATAGAGACCTTAAGGCTCTGCAAAACCGGCAGATCGAGATCTGTCCTGCATTTCCCTATATTTTCAGGGAAAAAGCGGTTGCACTATTCAAAAAACTGTATCCAAAGTTGTCTCTTCTCCCTGTCAACGGGATTCTGATCAGGAATTATGAATCCTATCAGTTCCTGAAAGAGCATGGATTTGACAAAAAAATAATTTTGGATCATAATCTCTATATATTCAACCAGTCTTCCAGAGCTTTCTGGGTGCAGCATGGAGTTTCTGAAATGACCGCTCCCCTTGAGTTAAATGCACGGGAACTTGGCAATCTTGGACTCACGAATATGGAATTGCCGGTCTATGGTTATCTTCCTGTCATGATCTCCGCACAATGTATCCAAAATACTGTTCGTGGATGCACGCACACTGCCGGTCTTATGACGTTGTCAGACCGCAAAGGACTTTCTCTGCAGGTGAAGAACTTCTGTGATCTTTGTTATAATGTAATATACGATCCTTCGCCACTTTGTCTGTTGGAATTTTATGCAGAGATACAGGAATTAGCACCCCTGCGGAGCAGATTACAGTTTACGTCCGAGACAGGAGAGCAAGTATGCCGGATCTTACGTCTCTTCTGCACAGAAAATAATTATACGGAAAGAACCTCCGTTGAAATTCCTTTTGACTACATGACCGGACACTTTCATCGGGGAATTATATAAAGCAGGTGTAAAATGACTAATATTATAATACAAATTTCTAAATACATCATTATCCTACTAATGGCCGCATATACCTTTTCATGTTTCTCAATTTTTACGAGAAATTATGAGGATGAAGAGAAAAGAGTACTGATCCGTCAGGATGTTCTCTTATTTTTACTGCAGATGGTTTCTTTTTTTGCCATGTATACTGCGAAAAAGGATCTGCGTATTCTTTTTATTTATGCAGCACTGGCTGTTGTCATACTGGGAGTGATCCTCTTATATAATCTGATCTACCCCAGTGTATCGAGGCTGGTCGTCAACAATATGTGTATGCTGATCACTGCCGGAATGATCATGATCACCCGTTTATCCGTAGACAGTAAATCTCCGTACGGCATTGCTGTAAAGCAGCTTGCTTTTGTTATTGTAGGAGTTTCTTTCGGACTGATCGTACCGGTATTGATCCGCAAGATGGAATTTCTTGAAAACTGGACTTACATTTATGCCGGTGTCGGAGGAGCTGCCCTTCTGGTCGTTGCACTCTTCGCAGCTACCTCAGGCGGAGCAAAATTAAGTTTTAATCTTGGTCCTGTAAGCATCCAGCCTTCAGAATTTGTCAAGATCCTGTTCGTATTTTATGTTGCATCCAGCCTGAAAAAATCGATTGAATTTAAGAATGTTGTAGTGACGACTGCCGTTGCCGCAGCCCACGTACTGATCCTGGTCATCTCCACCGATCTTGGAGCAGCACTGATCTACTTTGTAGTCTATCTGATCATGCTTTATGTTGCCACAAGGCAGCCGCTCTATGCAGTCGCAGGTGTGGGAGCCGGTTGTGGTGCCGCCGTCATAGGGTATCACATTTTCTCCCATATCAAGGTACGTGTTGCCGCATGGCAGGATCCTTTTGCCACTTACAGCAATGGCGGATACCAGATCGCACAGTCGCTTTTTGCAATCGGTTCGGGAGGATGGTTTGGTACAGGACTTTTCAAAGGGCAGCCGGATACGATTCCGGTAGCGGAGACGGATCTGATCTTTTCTGCGATCACGGAGGAAATAGGGATGATCGTTTCTCTCTGTCTGATTCTGATCTGCGTGAGTTGTTATGTGATGTTTTTAAATATTGCGATGGAACTGCGGAATCAGTTTTATAAACTGGTTGCACTTGGACTCGGTACCTGCTATATCTTCCAGGTATTTCTGCAGATCGGCGGTGTCACAAAATTCATTCCACTGACAGGCGTTACCCTGCCATTTGTAAGCTATGGCGGAAGTTCTCTTCTGAGTACCATGATCATGTTCGGTATCATTCAGGGGCTATATATCGTCAGGGAAGATGAAGAGGCCGAACGGGAAGAAAAACGCCGAAAAAAACTACAGCATGAGAAGAACGCAAAAAGAAGAGAAAGGGAATTAAAAGATGGTTCGGGAAGAAAGACCAAGAAAAAATCAACAACATCAGATAAACCGAGATTCGAGGAAGTCCCAAGGCAGAGAACGCCAAAAAAAGCAAGGTCGCACAACCAACAAAGAGTTCGCTAGAGTCACTTACTTTTTTGTTATCCTTTTTATTGCTCTTATGGGATATCTCGTATATTTCTCCATCGTCAGGGCAAAACTGGTTGTGAACAGTCCCTATAACCAGCGTCAGGATGCTTATGCACAGAGTGTAATCCGTGGAAAGCTGGTCGACAAAAATGGAAATACTCTGGCTGAAACCGTTGTTGATGAGGATGGAAATGAATCCAGGAATTATCCATACGGGGAGTTATTTGCCCATGTCATCGGATACAGTAATGACAAGCTTGGAAAGACAGGTCTTGAATCTGTCGAAAATTTTGAACTGCTCACCTCCAATGCTTTCTTTATCGAAAAACTGAAAAATGAATTCAGTGAGACGAAGAATATGGGCGATACAGTCGTTACGACACTGGATGCTGATCTTCAGCAGGCTGCTTATCAGGCATTAGGCGAAAATAAAGGAGCCGTTGTTGTCATGGAGGCAGCTACCGGAAAGATCCTCGCAATGGTATCAAAGCCTGCTTACGATCCAAATAATATCGTTGCTGCCTGGTCTGATTTAAATTCGGACGATACGAACAGTCCGCTTCTGAATCGTGCAACGCAGGGATCTTATGCTCCCGGATCTACTTTTAAAGTAGTTACGGCACTGTCTTATATCCGTCAGAATGCCTCATACCGCGATTATACTTATGACTGTAACGGAGAGATCACAGAGGGAGATATTACCATTCATTGCTTTGGAGGTCACGCACATGGACAGGAAGATCTGAGAAGTTCCTTTGCAAACTCCTGTAATGCATCTTTTGCAAATATAGGATTACAGTTAGATATCTCACAATATAAAAAGACTGCGGAAGATATGCTTTTCAACAAATCACTGCCGGGAGACCTGAATACCTCCAAAAGTTCTTTTGCACTTGATTCCTCTTCCGGTTCAGGAGAAATCATGATGACTGCAATGGGACAGGGAAAGACGACCGTCAGTCCTTACCACATGGCTCTGATCGCAGAGGCAGTCGCCAATGGGGGAACCGTTATGCAGCCTTATCTTGTGGAATATGTAACCAACTATACAGGAACTCAGATCCGCAAAAATGTTCCGAAAAGCTACAAAAAAGTAATGACTTCCGATGAAGCCGCACAGTTGAAAGAATATATGTCTGCTGTAGTAGAAGAGGGAACTGGTTCTGTACTCCGTGGCAGAAGTTATACCGTTGCCGGAAAGACCGGAACTGCTGAATACAGTATGTCCGATGGAGAGAAAACCCATTCCTGGTTTATGGGATTTACCAATGTAGATAACCCCGAACTCGTCATCAGTGTGATTACCGAAGGTTCTGACGGAAGTTCCAGTGGTAAGGCAGTATCGATTGCAGGAGAGATTTTAGATTCTTATTATAATTAGAATTAGCAGGAGGGCGGCAGGTATGCAGATTACTTTTTACTGTCATTTATATATGAACGAAAATCTGAAAAAGAAAGAAGCAAAAATTAAAAAGAAGCTGTCAGCCAATAACCTCCAGCCCTCCATTTACGTTATTGCTTTTTCTCAGAGTCCTCAGAATCAACTGGATTTTTTTTCTTCCCTGCTCTTAAAGCAGCACATTTACGAGAACACCCCTTTATTTGTGGTCGGACTGGCTGACGGATATGACAGTGCTTTGGAGCTGATTCGGCAGATTACGGAGGAAGTTTTCGCCGCTACCCAGAGTGTTGATATCCGGCATTATATCCTGCAGAAGCACAATGAATCCATAAAAGAAAACCGGAGGTGTCAATGATACATATTTTCCTTTTGATCTTAAAAATACTTGGCATGATCCTGTTAGGCATTTTAGCTCTTCTTTTGCTTGTGATATTGCTTGTGCTGTTCAATCCTTTTTCTTACCGGGCAGAGGGAACATCTGATGGATCTGTCGATTCCGCACAGGCAAAAGCAGTTTTTCACTGGCTCTTTCATCTGATCTCAGGAACAGTTTCATATAAAGAGAGCAGATTTCACTGGCATATCCGTCTTGCGTGGAAACACTTCGGGAATGATATTCCAGTCCCCTCTTCTTCTCACCAGGAAGAAGAAAGCAGTGAGAATACCGTTCCTTCCTCTTTGCATCACAAAGAGGATAGTGCTGACGATGTCATTCCCGACACATTTCACCAGGAAAAGAAGAATCGTGATACGATCGTTCCCGACGCTCCTCACCAAACGGAGAAGAAACGCATCAGCAGTTCTCCTTATCAACAACAGACTCAAGCTGATTCAGAGTCAAAAAGCCGGATAGAGCGGTGGTGGGAAAAAGTCAGGACAATAGCAGAAAAGATAAAATGTACATTTGCCCGGTTCTGTGATAAGATAAGAGCATTAAGAAAGAAAAAAGAAAAGCTGACAGCATTCCTGACCTGTGAACCACATAAAAAGTGTTTTTCAAAAGTTATTTGCGAGGGGAAGAAATTTCTTTTCAGAATCCGTCCAAAGAAATTTTTACTGAAAATACACTTTGGATTTGAAGATCCTTCCGTCACCGGATATGTTCTTGCAGGACTGAGTATGGTATATCCCCTGATTGGAGAACATACAGACATTACTCCTGACTTTGAGAACCAAGTATTACAGGGAAAGTTATCTGCCCGTGGAAAGCTCAGGATCATTCATCTCGCAGTTCTGATACTGAAGCTCCTGGCAGATAAGAATGTCCGGATCACTTATCAGCATTTTAAAAAGATCAAATTATAAATTTAAGGAGGACGCAATTATGGCAGGCTCAAATAGTTTTAAAGAAACCGTAGAATCTCTTTTTCATGGAATGGACAGTGTGATCACTTCAAAGACTGTCGTAGGAGAGGCAATCCACATCAATGGAACGATCATTCTCCCTTTGATGGATGTTTCTTTTGGAATTGGTGCCGGTTCGTTCAATGCAGACAAAAAAGAAAAAGGAATGGGTGGAATTGGTGGAAAAATGACTCCAAGTGCTGTTATTGTCATTCAGGACGGTAAGACAAAGCTTGTAAATATTAAGAATCAGGACACTGTCACGAAACTTCTTGATATGGTTCCGGATGTGATTGATCGGTTTACTTCCAAAGATGAAAAGCTCTCTGAAGACGATGTCGCTGATATTCTTGATTCGGCAGATGAATCATCCCATAGATGAATCATCTCATATGTCTGGAAACTGAAAGCTCCTGTCATTTTGGCAGGAGTTTTTTCATATATTAAATCAACCGACTTTTGAAAGCAGTAATTCTATTTTGAAAAGACTGGTTGGTTTCGCATTATTCTGGCTCTCGGTCGGCATGGTGATCATGATGTTCCTTTCTGATATTTTCTGGGGAACAGTACTGGTGATCATGTGCCTGATCCTTGCTTATTGTCTTTTTTGCAAATGAAAAAGAGCTGTATCTCAATCACTCAAGATACAACTCTTTATTCCGTGTCATTCTTAATCATCAATTCTAATGAAATGTCCTGCAATTAAGCACGCTCAACGCGTCCTGACTTCAGGCAGGATGTACATACATACATTTTCTGGGATCCGCCTTCTGTCTTAACTCTTACAGACTTAACATTTGATTTCCACATTTTTGGTGATTTTCTATGAGAGTGACTTACATTGTTTCCAAAATGAGCACCCTTTTCACAAATAGCACATTTAGCCATGACTGCACCTCCTAACAATCTGAACTGGTCATTTAGACTCATAACAATGATATTCTAACAGAACCCAACCACAAATGCAAGTATTTTTTTAAAAAATCAAAACTGTATTGTAAAACGTCAGAACAGATAGTATAATAAGTTTGTTATTTATGGTAAAAACCAATAGAACTGGAGGTAATAAATGATGAAGGGTAGTATGAGCACAGATCTTGGTATCATTACTGTTAGTCCTGATGTCATTGCGAAGTATGCCGGATCTGTAGCGATCGAATGCTTTGGTATCGTAGGTATGGCTGCTGTCAATGTAAAAGATGGGCTGGTGCATCTTTTAAAAAGAGAAAGTCTCACGAGAGGAATTAAAGTCGGAATTTCTGATGAGAATATTCTCACCCTGAATTTTCATGTGATCGTTTCATACGGTGTGAACATTCTTTCCGTTTCGGACAACCTTATGAGCAATGTTAAATATAAGGTAGAAGAGTTTACCGGCATGAAAGTTGGTAAGATCAACATCTTTGTAGAAGGTGTTAGAGTGATAGATTAAGGAGGATATATCGTGGCAGTTAAGACGATAAATACAGAGATGCTTCAGAAGATGTTCCTTGCAGGTGCAGCCAATCTTGAAGCAAAGAAGGAGATCATCAACGAACTGAACGTATTTCCTGTTCCAGACGGAGATACAGGTACAAATATGACGCTGACGATCATGTCAGCAGCAAAAGAAGTAAAAGCTTTAGAGAATCCGAATATGCTTGCCATTGCAAAAGCAATTTCATCTGGATCACTGAGAGGTGCCCGCGGAAATTCGGGTGTCATCCTTTCCCAGCTTCTTCGCGGATTCACAAAAGAGATCCGTGAACATGATGAGATTGATACATCCATTCTCGCAAGAGCATGTGAGCGTGCGACAGCCACTGCATATAAGGCAGTTATGAAGCCGAAAGAAGGAACGATCCTTACGGTTGCAAAGGGAGCTTCCCAGAAAGCGGCAGAACTCGCTGAGACGACAGACGATCTGGATACTTTCATTTCAGAGGTAATCGCTTATGCCCAGGAGGTTCTTTCCAAGACTCCTGAGATGCTGCCTGTCTTAAAAGAAGCCGGTGTGGTTGATTCCGGTGGTCAGGGACTTCTTGAGGTACTGCATGGTGCATACGATGCTTTCCTCGGAAAAGAGATTGATTATTCTGCAATCGAGGCCACTTCCGGAACTACAATGGTAAAACCAGGACAGCAGGCTGAGACAGATATTAAATTTGGATACTGCACAGAGTTTATCATTATGCTTGAGAAGGAGTTCACTTCAAAAGATGAGGCTGAATTCAAGGCATATCTTGAGTCTATCGGCGATTCTATCGTATGCGTGGCAGATGACGATGTCGTTAAGATCCATGTTCATACGAACGATCCGGGACTTGCCATCCAGAAAGCACTTACATTTGGACAGCTTTCCCGTATGAAGATCGACAATATGCGGGAAGAGCATCAGGAAAAGCTGATCAAGGACGCTGAAAAAGTTGCAGCACAGCAGGCTGAAAATAAAAAGAAAGAGCCACGTAAACCGGTTGGATTTATCACCGTATCCATCGGTGACGGTATGAACGATATTTTCAAAGAGCTTGGAGTTGACTATATTATTGAAGGTGGTCAGACAATGAATCCGAGTACCGAAGATATGCTGACAGCGATTGACCATGTGAATGCAGATCATATCTTTATTCTGCCGAACAATAAAAATATCATCCTTGCTGCAAATCAGGCTCAGTCCCTGACAGAAGATAAGGATATTATCGTAATTCCAACCAAGACAGTACCACAGGGAATTACTGCCATCATCAATTATATGCCGGAAGCTGATGTTGATACGAATATCGATGCTATGAATGAAGGCATTAAAGCTGTTAAGACAGGACAGGTAACCTATGCAGTCCGCGATACACGAATCGATGATAAAGAGATCCATGAGGGAGATATCATGGGAATCGGTGATGCCGGAATCCTTGCTGTCGGACAGTCTGTCGAAGAGACCACAAAAGAGATGCTTGCTGATCTTGTTGATGAAGATACAGAACTGATCAGCCTTTACTATGGTCAGGATGTTCTGGCTGAAGATGCAGAACGTTTTTCAGCAGAAATCGAGGAGCTTTATCCTGATGTAGACGTAGATGTTCATTCTGGCGGACAGCCGATCTATTATTACGTTCTGTCTGTTGAATAAATTTTGTCAGATCAGGCAGTTTTTGCCTGTATTATATCATTAAAAAACCGGAACACTTCTCATAGGCGAAAGTGCTCCGGTTTTTGTAATCAGAATCAGGAGAAAAAGACATGAATAAAAATGCCGGGATCAGCACGTTAAAGGGGATTGGAGAAAAAACCGAAAAATTATTCCTTAAACTTGGTGTGGCCACTGTTGATGATTTATTGCATTATTATCCGCGTACCTATGAGATCTTTGGTCCACCTGTTCCTGTCAGCGAAGTTCAGGAAGGACATATCTGCACCGTTTCCGGTGCTGTTTTCGGACGGATACAGGTGTCCGGGACAAAAAATATGCAGGTGACAACTCTTTATTTAAAAGATCTGACCGGAACTTTAAAAGTGATCTGGTTCCGTATGCCTTTTTTAAGGAATACATTAGGCAGGAGCGGCCCGGTCATTTTACGTGGCAGAGTGGTTCGTAAACGTGATGGACTGGTCATGGAACATCCACAGATCTATGATCCTGCTGCCAGATACAATGAAAAACTCCATTCCATGCAGCCGGTATACGGACTTACCGCAGGACTGACCAATAATGCCATCATCAAAGCTGTCCGTCAGGCACTGGAAAGTAATTCCATACCCGAAGATTTTCTTCCTGAAGAACTGGAAACTGCTTACGATTTTCCCCCTTGCGAGGCAGCACTGTATGAAATGCATTTTCCACATTCCAAAGAGACTTTTATTGAAGCAAGAAGACGCTTTGTCTTTGAAGAATTTCTCACCTTTGTCCTTTCACTGCGATATGTAAAAGAATCCGGAGAACGGATGAAAAATCACTTTACTATGAAGCAGCAGCCTGCCATCGATACATTTCTCCAGTCTCTTCCCTATGAACTGACTGCTGCCCAGATGCGGGTATGGAATGAAATCCAGAAAGAGATGACCGGAGACTATGTCATGTCCCGCCTGGTACAGGGAGATGTCGGTTCAGGTAAGACAATCGTGGCATTTTTAGGGCTTCTGCTTTCCGGACTCAACGGCTATCAGGGTGCATTAATGGCTCCGACAGAAGTGCTTGCCCGGCAGCACTACGAAAAAATTTCCGGGATGCTGGAACACTATGGCCTTCCTCTTAAAGCAGAACTTCTGACCGGATCTATGACTGCAAAGCAGAAGCGTGAAGCCTATGTCCGGATCGAATCCGGTTCTTCTTCTATTATCATTGGAACCCATGCACTGATCCAGGAAAAAGTGAACTACAGAAACCTTGCCTTAGTCATCACAGATGAGCAGCACCGCTTTGGTGTCAGACAACGGGAACAACTCGCAGGCAAAGGACTTACACCACATATTCTCGTCATGAGTGCAACACCTATTCCACGAACCCTGGGAATCATTCTTTACGGAGATCTCGATATTTCCGTGATCAATGAACTCCCTATGAACCGTCTTCCGATCAAAAACTGCGTGGTTGATACAGGCTACCGTCCAAAAGCTTACGCTTTTATCAGGCAGCAGACAGAACTGGGGCGGCAGTGCTATGTAATCTGCCCTATGGTAGAAGAAAGCGAAAATCTGGATGCTGAAAATGTTACCGATTACAGTCAGATGCTTCAGGAGATCCTTGGGCCTTCCATCCGTGTCGGCTATCTGCATGGAAAAATGAAAGAAAAAGAAAAAGATGAGATCATGACTGCTTTTGGACGGAATGAGATCCAGGTTCTTGTATCCACAACCGTTGTAGAAGTCGGTATCGATGTGCCAAATGCAACCGTCATTATGATTGAAAATGCAGAACGCTTCGGTCTTGCCCAGCTCCATCAGCTCCGCGGGCGGGTTGGCCGTGGGAAATATCAGTCCTACTGCATTTTCATGACCGCCTCCAGGTCAAAAGAGACAAAAGAACGGCTGGAGATCCTGAATCATTCCAATGATGGTTTTTATATTGCAAATGAAGATCTCCGTCTCCGCGGACCGGGAGATCTGTTCGGTATACGGCAAAGCGGGGTGCTTGATTTTAAAATTGCTGACGTTTTTCAGGACGCAGCACTGTTGCAGGAAGCAAATGCCGCTGCTGAAAAACTTCTTCTTGAAGACCCGGATTTCTCCCAGAAGCAGCACCGGAAACTGAAGGATCATTTGCAGAAAAAGCTGAAAGATCTCATGCTTGAGACAACGCTGTAACCACCAGAACTTACCAGTTTCAATTTTGGCTCTGAGCAACTTATTTTCTATCAGAATTACTAACTAAAAGTGGAAATATTTTCCTGATCTGTGATATACTGACAGAGTAGCAGAGATACATCAAAAAAATGCTAGGGAGGTACTTATGAAAAAGAATACAATTAAAAAATTTACCACATCAGCAACGGCTGCAGCAGTGATTTCCTCCAGCCTGATTGCCGGTATCGGAACTGTGGTTCAGGCAGACGAACTGCCAGATTCAAATGAAAAAGCAGATCAGAAGACCCAGAAAGCTGTCAGCAAGAAAGAAATGTTAGACGCTGCAAAGAAAAGACAGGCTGAAACCCAGAAGGCTGAAGATCAGGCAAAAGCAGATTATGATCAGGCAGCTGCCAAAGCGGATGCAGCAAAAAAGGCTGCGGATGACGCTGCAAAAGAAGCAGATAGTGCAGTAACGGATGCTCAGGAAGCCTTTGCTGCCGCAAAGAAGACTGCTGCGGAGAATGAGCAGAAGGCACAGAAAAGCTACGATACCTCAGCCGCTGACCGTCTGGCAGCAGAAGATGCTGTACGTCTGGCAAATGCAGCATATCAGCAGGCAGCAGCCGAGAAGCAGGCAGCTGAAAAAGCCATGCGGGAAGCTGAGGACAGAATTTCTGTAACTGGAGCGGACGTTACCGCTAAAAAGAATACTTTAGATTCTGCACAGGCAGAACTTTCAGAAAAGCAGAAGGCAGCAGAAGATGCTCAGACTGCACTCGATCAGTTGAAGGCTGACATCAATTCCAGTGATGAAAAAATTGCGGAGCTTAACACCAAATTGCAGGAAGCAAAAAGTGCCTTAGATGCATCCCGGCAAAAAGTAACTACTGCACAGCAGGCTTACCTTGATGCACAAAATTCCTATAATCAGGCCAAAGCAGATGCAGAAGCCGGCTCTGCTGAACTTTCAGCAGCACAGAAAAAAGTGGAAGATGCTCAGACTGCACTCGACGAAGCAAAGCAGAATCAGGAACGTTTAAATTCCACTCTTGCTGCTGCACAGCAGGAACTGACAGAGCTTGAGAATCAGATCAGTGAGGCTTCATCTGAACTGGAAAGAGCCGATTTGGAAAAAAGGATTGTCCAGGCTCAGTATCAGGTGGCAGTTGCACAGGAAGAGCTGACCGCTGCCAATGCTGATGTTGCAGCGAAACAGTCTGACCTTGATGTCGCAAATGCAAGGGTCACAGAACTGGAAGCAATATTAAATGAAAAGCAGACAGCCGTAAACGAAACCAACACCCTCTATCTTCAGGCTCAGGATGCATACAATACTGCCAATACAGAAAAAGATGCGGCAGTACAGCAGCAGACTGAAATGGAAACTGCATATAATAATGCTGTCACCCTGAAGAACAATGCAGCCCAGCTTCAGGAAGACGCAGAAACCGCATTAACTGCTGCACAGACGCAGGTTTCCTCTGCTCAGGCAGCTTATAATGCTGCCAAAACGGCTCTTCAAGATGCTCAGGCAGCTTATGATACTGCCAAGGCAGCTGCTTCCTCTGTCAGTGAACAGATTGCAAAGGGTTCTTCCGGATTCTTCGAGGAAAATGGCAGCACGTCTGCACTCCAGGTATTTCAGGATGAAGCATACAGCCAGTATACCCATATGGGAGAGGCGAAAGATGCCACTTCCCTGGAAAATATGAAAAGTACGCTCGATTATATTAAAAAATGTAACGATCTCCGTAAGCTGAACGGTCGGTCGGAACTGCTCATTACTGATTATATGATGGCAGTTGCACAGTATGATACAAATGCTTCTGCTTATACAATGAATCATCTCGCCCACTTTGCTGTCGGAGAGAATCTCGCCTGGGGCTACACCACTCCGGACAGTGTATTTGGCGGCTGGTATGATCAGGAAAAAGAACAGTATGAAAAGGATGGGAATGCAGCTGCAGCCGGTCATTATTTCAATATCATTAATGCAGGTTATAAGGTGACAGGCTTTGCACTCAACCAGTATGGCTCTTACGGTCGCACATTTGGTCAGACATTTTCTTCTGGCACTTCTCAGGGTGGATATACGCTGAAAGAATATACTGCTAAATTCATGGCATACTACAATCGTCTGATGGAAGCCCCGACTCTGGAAGAAGCTGCCAAAGCCAAACTGGATGAGGCGAAAGAAACTTTGGAACAGGCCCGCCTTGTACTGGATACTGCACAGGCAAATGAAAGAGCAGCTTCTGAACAGTTAGACCAACGGAAGCAGGAAACTGCAGATGCCACAGCAGCAGAAACTGCAGCCAAAAATAATCTTGACGCTGCAAAAGCTTCCGTTACTGAAAAGACGGCTCAGGTACAGACTGCAGAAGAAGCTATGACGACAGCCCAGACAAACTGGGAAAATGCAAAGGCAGAAGTCTCCCAGGCCAGTGATCAGCTGAACGATGCAAGAGAAGCACTCAGTGGTCCATCTGCCAGCCTACAGGAAGCACAGCAGAATGCAGCAGCAAAAGAAACTGCATTCAACTCTGCAAAGGAAAATTATTATACCCTTGGCGGCACCGTGACCGAATTCCCTTCCAAAGACCAGGCTCAGGAAAGTTATACCGCAGCTCAAACGCGATACAATGAAAAACTGGCTGCAAAAGAAGCCCTTGAACAGCAGAAGACTGCAAAAGAAACTGAAATTGCAGGAATCAATACGGAGATTGAAAATGCTGCCTCAGTTGTTGCTCAGAAATCCAGTGATCTCACCACAGCCCAGGAAGAGAGAAATACCATAGAAGCTTCGATCAGCGAGAATCTGACAACACTTCGTCAGACAATGGAACAGAAAGCTGCTGAATACACTACTTCTCAGGAAGAAGAGCAGGCTGCATCCACTGCCTGCGATCAGGCACAGAATGCTTATAATGCAGAAATTTCCAATAAGGAACAGTTAGACGCAGATAAGACCACAGCAGAACAGCTCGTACAGGATTCTCTTGCTGCCGCCACAGCCGCTGCCGCAGCAAAAGATACAGCACAGGCAGACTATGATCAGGCAAAAGCTGATTATAATGTATTAGTTGATGCAAGAAAAGCTTTAGAGGATGCCCAGGCAGAAGAAAGCACTGCAAAAGAAGCTTATGATACTGCCCAGGCTGCACTGGATACAGCGACCACAGACCTGCAGAATGCTCAGAACGCACTCCTGGCTGCTACTGATCTCAGCCAGAGAGCTGGCAATCTCTCCTATGAAGACACTCTTGAGAATGAAATCACAGACACTGACTTTACATACCTGAATGCATCTGTAGAAAAGGTCAGAGAACTGAAAGCCGCAGCTCAGAATGCAGCAGATGCTTATAATACCGCATACCAGGCTGTTCTTGACGCTGAGGCAGTTCTCAAAGAAGCGAAAAAGGAGAATGCTGAAGCCATCGCACAGCTTGCCATTGCACAGGCTGAGTATGATGCTGAAGCGAAAGATACAGAAAATAAAGATACGGAGACAAAAAAACCGGAAGCCAAAAAGGATACTACAGATACTACGGTAGTCAAAAAGACCGACAAGCAGTCTGCTCCGGCAGCAGACTGCAGGAAGACAGCTTCAGCCAATACAACTCCGAAAACCGGTGATTCTTCATCACCCTTTGCATTTGCACTGGCAGGAATAGCATCCGTTTACGCCGGACTGGTTTCCTACCGGAAAAAGAGAAAAGACGTATAAAAATTTTATAACCACCAGAACTTACCAGTTTAAATTCACCGTTCCTCCACATACTAACATCGTAACAAAGGCGAACGGAACCAGTGATGTATGATGACCGGCAAAAGCATGGTACATACAGAAACTGGCCGGTCATCTTCGTTACAACAACTCAGGAAAAGCAGTCTTCAGACAGACTGCAGGATGCAAAAGGAGGAAATGGATCATGGCAAGTCGTTCATCTAACAAAGCAGCAGTGCCTGAAGCAAAAGGCGCACTCGACAAGTTCAAGTACGAGGTAGCAACAGAGCTGGGAGTACCGTTGACAGACGGATACAACGGCGACCTGACATCCAAACAGAACGGATCTGTCGGTGGATATATGGTAAAGAAAATGATCGAGCAGCAGGAAAAGCAGATGGCAGGAAAATAACCTGAAACCATCTTCCCGGCTTCTGCGGTCAGTGCAGTCGTAGCCGCGACAGACCAAATGTACGTCAAAAAATACA
>ENA-OPTA01000997-OPTA01000997.1-human-gut-metagenome-genome-assembly--contig:-NODE-997-length-18279-cov-2.684811_pt1 | contig 18279 bp, 20 predicted proteins | sample MGYA00241813_ERZ501917 | MGnify/ENA primary metagenome ERZ501917 (study PRJEB25962, sample SAMEA2042408) | human gut metagenome | biome: human gut; feature: human-associated habitat; material: faeces...
ATGGAATACACCTTGGAGCTTCATTATATGACGTATACCTGCGTTAAAGGTTTGAGTGCATGTGAACATACATGAAGTAAGGTGGTACCGCGTTTATAACGTCCTTATTAAGGGCGTTTTTTTATTAGGAGGAATGAATATGAACCTGTTTGAAGAATTAGAATGGCGAGGCCTTGTAGATAATATTACAAGTCCAGAAGTAAAAGATGCGATCAATAATGAAAAGCTGACATTTTATATTGGGACCGATCCAACAGCGGATAGTTTGCACATTGGACATTACTCTTCTTTGTTAATGGCAAAACGTCTTGAAAAACACGGACATCATCCAATTATGTTGGTTGGTGGAGCTACTGGATTTATTGGAGATCCAAAGGCAACTGGTGAAAGAAATATGTTGACCCAGGAAACCCTTAAGGCTAATTATGATGCCTTGCATGCACAAATTTCAAAGCTTTGGGGATTTGAGATGGTCAATAACCTGGACTGGACCAAAGATATTTCTGTGATTGATTTCTTAAGAGATTATGGAAAGTTTTTTAACGTTAATTACATGATCAATAAAGAAACTGTTAAAAAACGTCTTGATACAGGTATCAGTTATACAGAATTTTCTTATATGATCCTTCAGTCTTTAGACTTTTTACACTTATATCAGGAAAAGAATTGTACTTTGCAGATTGGTGGACAGGATCAATGGGGAAATATTACTTCAGGTCTTGAATTGATTCGTAAAAAATGTGGAGCGGATGTTAAATGTTATGGTTTAACAATGCCTTTGATCACAAAAGCGGACGGAACGAAATTTGGTAAGAGTGAATCTGGAACAGTATGGTTGGATGCAAGTAAAACATCTCCTTATGAATTGTATCAATTCTTATTTAATACTGATGATCGTAAAGTCATTGAATACTTGAAGAAATTGACTTTCCTTACAAGAGAACAAATTGAAGAATTGGAAGTTTCTTTGCAGAATGAGCCACATAAACGCTTAGCACAGAAAACACTTGCCAGCGAAGTTGTACGAGATCTTCATGGTCAGGAAGGCTTGGATTGTGCATTAAAGATTACTGAAGCATTATTCAAAGGTAAGATCCAAGAGTTAACGGATGATCAAAAATTAGATGCGATCCGCAACATGGAAAAACTTCATTGTGAACAGGGAAAAACACTGTTAGAAACATTGGTGGAAAGTGGAATTGCGTCAAGTCGTCGTGAGGCAAGAGAATGGATCAAAGGAAATTCAATCATGGTTAATGGTACGAAGATCACAGATCCAGATTATATGATGACTTCAGATAATCATTGTGTATGTGTAAAAAATTACTCTATTATTCGTAGAGGAAAGAAAAACTATTATTGTCTTGAACTAAAATAGGATCGTCAATGCGATCCTATTTTTTGTAATATTTACCTTGCCAGGTATTTCGTCTTACCATCTCTTTATCAATTTCATTTAATACGATGGTTTTTTTGATCGTCCATTGCGGTTCGATCAAATCATTTGCCATACCATCTCCGGTGAGCCTTTCAATGATCAGATCCGGTGGTAAAACTTCCAATTGTCGAATTACGATATCCACATAGTCTTCAATTGATAAAAGGGAAAATTTTTCATTAAAAAACTGTAATGCCATCTGTGTACCCTGTAGTATATGCAACATATGTATTTTGATCGCATCCGGCTTACAGTTGGCAATCCAGCGTGCAGTTTCTAACATCATTTCTTTGGTTTCATATGGCAATGAATTCATGATATGAACACAGGATTTGATCGAGGTTTGTTTTAATTTATTAACAGTATCTTCAACGATCTGAGTAGAATGTTGCCGATTGCACATTTTCATCGTTTTTTCATGAATGCTTTGAAGACCCAGCTCGATCCAAACTTCTTTTTGTTTGGCTAGAGAATCAAAATAAGCAAGCTTTTCATCATCAAGACAGTCAGCACGAGTCGCAATCGAAATACCGGTAACTGTAGGATCTTTTATAAAAGGACCATAGATTTCTTTTAAGGCGTCTAGATCTGCATAGGTGTTGGAATAAGCTTGAAAATAGGCAAATCCAAGACAATCAGGCCATTTAGACCGCATTCTTGTTAAGCCTTGCTGGTATTGTGTATTTAAATCTTGAAAGAAGGCAAGGATACTATCACCTGACCCTTTTGCGGAACAAAAAGTACAGCCATGATTGCCTTTGGTTCCATCGCGGTTTGGACATGTAAATCCTGCATTCAATGGTACTTTTGCGACCTTTTTGTGGTATTTTGTTTGAAAATAATAGTTCATCGTATAATAACGTTTGTTATCTGATGAATAAGGATATGGATTGTTATACATGTAAGATCACCTTTGTCATTCTATCATAAAACTTTTCATAATTTACATATATTAATTTACTTTTACATATGTTATATTATTAACACGCACGTTAAGGGGACAAATGGAGCAAAGGGAAGTAGGAGGCTCATCATATGTCAGACATTGCGAAGAAACAGAAGATAGACTCAATTGATTATGTAGTAAAAGTATCAAAACGAAAAGGTATTCGCATGAGCATAGCTCCAGGGGGTGAGTTGGTCGTACATGCAGATCCCTTTTGCAGCGATGATACAATCAAACAATTTGTGAAACAATATACCGATAAGATCAAAGTACAAAGTCATCCAGGGATGATACGATTGTTTGGAAAGAGCTTTAAAATTAAAAAGGTACAGGGACAGACCAATCATATTACAACATGTGAGGATGAAATCATTATTCAAACAAAACCGAGTGCTGATGCAACATTGGTGTTTAAAGAATTTTTAAATCGATACGCAAAAGAAGTCTTTGAGGATATTATGGATATGACGTTATTACGCTTCAAAGAATATTCTTTAAATAAGCCAACTTTAAAGGTTCGTACGATGAAAAGAAGCTGGGGAATCTGTCATCCAGAATCTAATTATATTACCCTTAATTTTGAATTGGTTCATTATCCTGTTGAATTTGTCGAATATGTGATTTGTCATGAATTCGTTCATCTTTTAGAGCCAAATCATTCAAAGCAGTTTTATGAAATATTGTCCAAGATCATGCCAGATTATAAACGAAGACTGGATTTAATTGAAGAAGGTAAAGAAAAACAGTATCTGATGTAAGTTTCAGATACTGTTTCTTTTATAATGTACGTCCGATCACTTTGGCAATCACTTTACCTTTTTCAACTAAGGCTGCATATTTTTCTGGTTTTAGGCTCTGAGATCCATCACTCCATGCATTAGCAGGATCATCATGCACTTCAATGATCAATCCGTCTGCCCCTGCAGCAATAGCAGCCAAAGATAAACTTTCAATCAGTTTCCAATCTCCAGCAGCATGGCTAGGGTCAATGATAATAGGCAGGTGTGTTCTTTCTTTAATAATTGGAACAACGCTTAGATCTAATGTATTACGGGTATATGTTTCAAATGTACGAATTCCTCTTTCGCAGAAGATAACATTTGGATTGCCTTCAGACATGATATATTCAGCAGCCATGATCCATTCCTGGATCGTATTGGCAAGTCCGCGTTTTAAAAGAATTGGTTTCTTTGTTCGTCCAACGGCTTTTAATAAATCAAAGTTTTGCATATTTCTGGCACCAATTTGGATCACGTCCACATGTTCTACGAATTCATCTAAATGCTCAACGGCCATTAATTCAGAAACAATTGGTAAACCAGTAAGTTTTCTTGCCTTGTCTAAAGCTAAGATTCCTTTGGTTCCCATTCCCTGAAAAGCATATGGGCTTGTTCTAGGCTTGTAAGCTCCACCGCGCAACATACATGCACCTGCATCTTTAACTTGTTGAGCGATACGACAGATTTGATTTTCGCCTTCAACGCTGCATGGTCCGGCAATCATAACGATCTTATTTCCACCAACTTTGATTCCATTGACATCAACAACAGTATCTTCAGGATGGAACATACGGTTGGCAAGTTTGTAAGGCTCGGCAACTCGCTGTACATTAAATACGATAGGGTTGGCTAGTACACTTTTTTCATCCACCTTGCTAGTGTCTCCAACTAACCCAAAGACATTATAATTGGCTCCTTGAATCAAGGTTACCTGTAGATCCATATTCTCGAATTTCTTTAATAATTTATTAACTTCCTGCTTTGCTGTTTCATAATAACTGCCATAAACTGAACCTACATCCATTACTACATTCTCCTTCCTTTTTCATATTTTTTTATTTTATTTCCTTCTGCTGCAGCATTACTGTGACTTTAAACACATCGTTTTTTATTTTGATATCGCAGGCTTTTTCATAAAGATCCTTTCTTTCTTTATACAGTGTATGGATTCCTTCTTTTAGCTTAGGTCTAGATGGATCATGTCTAATGAGGTTGGCTAAAGGTCTATCTAGATAGATAATGATACCATTTTGAGATAAGGCTTCAATATTTTCTTTTCTAAGTATGATTCCACCTCCACAGGCAATGACAACATTGTTTTTGATACAGTTTTTAAATGTTACCTGTGTTTCAAAGTTGCGAAATCTATCTTCACCATATCTCTCAAATATTTCGGCAATCTTCATTCCCGCTTCTTTTTCAATCTCTTCATCAAGATCGATCCACTCTTTATGCAGGTTATTGGCTAGCTGTCTAGATATCGTTGATTTACCGCAGCTAGGCATTCCAATAAAAACTAAGTTGCATGTTTGTAAGATGATCGTGTCAACCAGCGAATCTAGATCCATATCTATTTTTTGATTGAGAAAATATTCGGCTGCATATTTGGCTTGTGCCACTAACATGAGCAATCCGTTGGTACAGCGAATGTTTAATTTTTTTGCCTGTTGGATCAATTTTGTATTCAGTGGATTGTATATCGCATCAAAGACAAATTCAAGATTTGTAAAAGGCGAAAGATCTATAGGGGATGCATTGGAATGCATGGCCATCCCAACTGGAGTGGCATTGATCAAGATATCAGCATCTAAATAAGATCTTTGTACATCTTCATATGTGATACATCCTGGATATGGTTTGTAATAGACGATTTGCACTATAGCAGCCTGATGGTCTTTACAAACAGCTTCGAAAGCTTTGCTGGCGCCGCCTTTTCCTAAAATAAGGACTTTTTTATCTTTTAGATCGATATCAAAGTGTTTAAATGTTTCAACGATGCCATCATAATCTGTATTGTGTCCATAGAGTTTTCCATCTTTGTTTACGATACAGTTACAGGCCTGAATGGATTTGGCTTGTTCATCAAGGTGATCGCAGGCATTAAAGGCAATTTCTTTATAGGGAATCGTCACATTGATTCCTTTAAAAGGATGTTCTTTAAAGTACTCTACGATATGATCCTTTGAGATCTCTTTTAAATCGTAATGATAGTAGCCAAACTTTTCATGAATCATTTTTGAGAAGCTGTGTCCTAGATGTTCTCCAATTAATCCATATTGCATAAAACTCTCCTTCTTGAAAAAATAAAGAGCATCTCATGCATGAAATGCTCTTGTATAAGCCTCAAAAAAAGAATCAACACATCGTTTGATTTTTCTTAAGGAATTAGATTGTAAATCGAAAACTAATATATTTTTTCATGGGTGTATTGTAACCTATTTACATATTATTTTCAAGGTGTTTTCATAATTTTTTTCAAAATTATGTTAAAATGATTTTGGTGAAGATTTATGAAAATAATATGTCCTTTTTTCTATTTAAATTTAAATGATGCTCTTGAAGAGTTAAAAGCGATGAATGAAAGTGCGTGTGATTTGATTGAGATTCGTCTTGATCGTGCCAAGGCATATAAGATCGAAGATCTAATTCAACTTGTAGCTCACGCAAAGAAAAAATGCATTCTTACACTTCGTAGTAAACAGGATGGTGGAGAAGCCGATATGGATCATGCGGTTTATGAAAAAAAGATCATTGAGCTTTTTCAAGTTCCGGATGTGATCGTTGATTTGGAGCTTTTACATTTACAACATTTTCAAGATACAAGGTTTAAGCAGTATCTGGATCGCTGTATCATCAGTTACCATAACTTTAACAAGACACCAGATAATCTAAATGAAATTTGGAAACAGATGGATATCTATCAGCCATATATTGAAAAAGTTGCCTGCATGCCACAAAGCAAAGAAGATGTTTTAACATTGTTGTTGTCTTGTTATGAGCATAAGACAATTTCAAAAAAATGTGCGATTTCCATGTCTGATATGGGTATGATTTCTCGCATCATAGGTGAAATGTTTGAAAGCGAATATACTTTCTGCAGCCTTACCACATCCAGTGCGCCTGGTCAATTACCTTTGGAAAAGATGGTTGAATATTTGAACATTTTGGATTGATAAGGCACGAAATTGTGAATTCAAGAATATTGGTGTTATAATCTAATCAGAAGAACAATATAGCTAAGGAGGTATTCTTATGAAAGTTAATATTGTCGGAAAAAACATTACAGTTACACCAGGAATCTCTGAAAAGATTCAAAAGAAATTAAATACTTTAGCGAAGTATTTTATCATTGGAGAAGATGATACAGCCAATGTATTGGTTCGTACGTATCCAACAAAACAAAAAATAGAAGTTACAATTCCTACTAAGCATGCGATCCTGCGTGCTGAAGTTATAGATGATGATCTATATAGCGCTATTGATAAAGTTGTTGATAAACTTGAAGACCAGATTCGTCGTCAGAAGACTCGTTTAACAAGAAAGAATAAAGAATCTTTGGCAGCAGCTTTTATCGATCATGAAATCTTCAATGAATATAATGAGGAAGAAGATGAATTAGTTAAGACAAAATCGATTGTTCCTGTTGAAATGAGCCTTGATGAAGCAATCATGAAAATGGAATTGTTAGGACATGATTTCTTCATTTATACAGATGATGAAACTGAGAAGATCGCAGTTGTATATAGACGCCACAATGGTGGATATGGATTGATTGAAACAGAGTAGTTTTTCATTGATTCTACTTGAATATTCATAGAGGTTGTGTTAAATTAATATCGATAGAAACAAAAGGAGTGGGTAAAACCACTCCTTAATTTTGGAAAGGAAGAACGAATGAATCTAGATATTCTTAAAGAATGGATCGAGCCAGTATTAAATGAAAAAGATTGTGTGCTATATGATATAGAATGGCTGACAAATCAAAATCCACCTATCTTGCAGATTTCAGTTGAAAAACAAGATGGAACAATGGATCTTGATACGTGTGCTATGTGTAGTGATGTAATTGGAACTCTATTAGATAATAAAGATTGGTATACGAAAGAATATATGTTGGAAGTGTGTTCTCCAGGTGCAGAAAGAGAATTGAAGACGGACCAGCAGCTTCGCGATGCGATTGGTAAATATGTATACGTTAAGCTTATTGATCCAAAACAAGGTCTTGACCAAGTATTGGGTGATCTAAAAGAAGTAAATGACGATTCGATCATAGTTGCATATAAAGAGAAGACAAGAAATAAGACAATAGAGATCGATCGCAACAATATTAATGTGATTATGACAGCGGTAAAATTGTAAGGGAGATAAGTATGAAATTAAAAGTAGACACATTACAGAAAGCTTTGCAGGGAATTGAAAATGATCGTCAATTATCAAGTGAGATCGTAGAGGATGCTTTACGAGAAGCATTAACTAAAGCCTATAGAAAACACATTGAAATTCCAGATGCTTATGTAGAAGTTGTTATTGAAGACGGTATCATTCACATTTATCATCAGCGTAAGGTCGTTGAAGATGTGGAAGATGATGAATTGGAAATTTCTTTGGAAGATGCAAGAAAAGTAAACAAGAACATCCAGCTGGATGATTTTGTCAATGAAGAAGTAGACTTTACGACATTTGATCGCGCAGCTGTTGTTTTGGCAAAAAATGTCATGAAACAAAAGATTCGAGAAGCTGAAAAGGCACAAGTATATGAAGAATATTGCGATAAGCTTGATGAAATGGTATTGGGTGTCGTTGAAACTGTTGAAGAAAAGTTTGTGATCGTCAACATCGGGAAAACATTAGCAATGTTAAAAAAATCACAACAAATTCCAACTGAAAAATACTATGAAGGACAGAAATTGTTGGTTGTCATTACAGAAGTCAACAAAGAAACAAAAGGAGCACAAGTTTTAGTATCTCGTGCAACACCAGTGTTTGTACGTCGCTTATTTGAAAGAGAAGTTCCTGAGATCTATAATGGAATTATAGAAATCAAAGCAATTGCCAGAGATCCAGGTGAAAGATGTAAGATTGCCGTGTATTCTCACAATGAGAACATCGACCCTATTGGAGCTTGTATTGGGCCTCGTGGATCACGTGTCCAAACGATCATCAACGAGTTAAATGGAGAAAAGATCGATATCTTTGAATGGAGCGATAATATCTCTGAGTTGATTGAAAATGCATTAAGTCCAAGTGAAGCTGTTGCGGTCATTCCAAATGAAAATGTAAAAGATGGTTTGATCGTTGTTGTACCAGATTCTCAATTATCCTTAGCAATTGGTAAACGTGGTAAAAATGCTCGCCTTGCGGTTAAATTATCAAATCGTAAGATCGATATCAAATCAGAAAGTGAAATGCAGGAATTAGGTATTGATTACATGACCATTGCTAAAGAACTTCAAGAAGAATATGAAGCGAAAAAGGCAAAAGAACGTGCGTATAAACAGCAGCAGAAGATTGAGGAACTTAAACATTCTGAGATCGAAATTGAAAATGTGGATGTAGCTGATTTTGACTACGATGATGATATCGACACAACAACTTATGAAGAAGTTGAAGGTCCAATCCATCAGAATACAACAACTCTATTTGAAAAAGAAAGAGAAACAGAATTAGATGAGATGGAAGAAGCAGCTCGTATTGCCAAAGAAAAGCGCAAAGAAAAAACAGCTGCCGACATCAAAGAATATACTTCTAAATTTGAAAACTTTGCCGATGCCAGCAATAAGAGCGAGCAGGTAGTTTCTAAACCTAAGAAGAAAGTTGAAGAAACACATGCAGAAACAAAAGACGAACAAAAAGAAGAAGAGCTTCAGAAGAAAAAAGCTATGTTTGAACAGATGAAGCCAATCTATTCAGAAGAAGAGTTAGCAGAAATCGAAGAGGCAGAATATGAAGAAGAAAATGCCTGGGATGATGATGTTGACTATGAAGAATATGATGAGTACTACGATTAGAGGTAAATATGAGAAAAATACCAATGAGAAAATGTGTTGTTACACAGGAGCGTTTTCCTAAAAAGGAATTAATCCGAGTTGTAAGAACACCAGAATCAGAAGTTGTCGTGGATCTAACTGGGAAAAAGAATGGGCATGGTGCTTATGTTCAAAAAAGTGAGGAAACGATCTTGAAAGCGAAAAAGAATAAAGCATTAGCCAAGGCTTTAGAGACTGAAATTCCCGAATCGGTTTATGACGAGCTATTGGAGTTAGTTCGTGAAAAATAAGGCTGTATCTTTGATTCAATTTGCCTTTAAAGCAAGAAAAGTTGTTTTGGGAGATGCTTTAATTCCAAGCATCCAAAAAACAACGGCAAAGCTGGTTTTGATTAGTAAAAAATGTGGTCAAAATCGCAAAAAAAAGTTAAAAGACAAATGTACATTTTACAATGTCCCATGGCTTGAAGTTGAACCAGAATTATTTGATCAGATTAGTCATCGTTCATTTAATTCTTTGGCGATATGTGAAGATGGCTTTGCTAAAGCCATTATGGAAGAGATGAAAGGGTAGGTGACTTTACATGCCAAATAACAATAGACCAAGAAGAAAACCTAGTAAAAAAGGACCTAATAAACACAAGAACACAAACAGTGCTCCTCGTAAAGTTGAAGCTGTAAAAGAAATTACATATAGTGATTCTTTAACAGTTGGTCAGTTGGCAAATTTACTCCATAAAAACAGTTCCGAAATAATTAAATTCCTGTTCATGATGGGAAATATGTCTACGATCAATACCGTATTGAGCGATGATGACATTGAATTGATTTGCATGGAGTTTGGTGTTGAAGTTCATAAAGAAGTGATCATCGACGAAGATGATATCGAAGAACAAATTGGCAATATCGAAGAAGATGATTCGAAAATGGTTCCAAGACCTCCAGTTGTGACGATCATGGGACATGTTGACCATGGCAAAACAACATTATTGGATACAATTCGTAAAACCAATGTTACAAGTGGAGAATTTGGTGGGATCACACAGCACATTGGTGCATATCAGGTTTCTTTAAAAGGACGTAAAGTTACTTTCCTTGATACACCAGGACATGAGGCATTTACGGCTATGCGTGCTCGTGGTGCTCAAGTAACTGATATCGTTATTATTGTTGTTGCTGCAGATGATGGTGTCATGCCACAGACAAAAGAAGCTGTTGACCATGCTAAAGCTGCAGGTGTTCCTATTGTTGTAGCAGTTAACAAAATTGATAAACCAGGTGCCAATCCAGATCGTATTATGTCAGAAATGGCAGAACTTGGTATCATGCCTGAAGAATGGGGTGGAGATACGATCTTCATGAATGTTTCCGCAAAGCAGGGAACAGGAGTTTCAGATTTGTTAGAAACAGTGCTATTAGTTGCGGATATGGCAGAATTAAAAGCAAATCCCGATCAGCTCGCCAGTGGTACGGTCATCGAGGCAAAATTGGATAAAGGTAGAGGTCCTGTTGCAACTTTATTAGTACAAAGGGGTACATTGTATTCTGGTGACAGCATTGTTGTAGGTACTTCTTATGGACGTGTTCGTAAGATGACAAATGACAAGGGAATGGAAATTAAAAAGGCTGAACCGAGCTGTCCAGTAGAAATTATAGGTTTAAATGATGTTCCTAGAGCTGGTGATGTGTTCATGGCTTACGATAACTATAAAAAGGCACAGGAAATTGCTTCTCATCGTCTTGAAAAACAAATCGAAAAAGAGCGCAATGCAACAAGCGCTATGTCTTTGGAAGATCTTGCCAAGAAGATTGATGAAGGTGACGTAAAAGAAATTAATGTATTGATCAAAGCAGATGTTCAAGGTAGTGCAGAGGCTTTAAAAGCAAGTATGGAACGATTAGAAGTTGATACAGTACGTGTGAATGTCATTCGTTCCACTGTTGGTACGATCACTGAATCTGATATCTTATTAGCGAGTGCTTCAAATGCGATTATTTATGGTTTCAACATTCGTCCAAGTGCAGCAATCCGTAAAAAAGCGGAAGAAGAAGGTATCGAAATTCGTCTTCATAACATCATCTATAAAGCTTTGGAAGAATTAGAATCTGCTATGAAAGGTTTGCTTGCTCCAGTTTATGAAGAAGTTGTTATTGGGCAGGCTGAAGTTCGTCAGATTTATAAAGTTTCAAAAGTTGGTACAATTGCCGGCTGTAAAGTTGTAGATGGGCACATTAAACGTGACTGTAAGGTACGCTTGATTCGTGAAGGTATCGTCATTTATGATGGTAAACTTGGATCCTTAAGACGCTTTGAAAACGATGTTAAAGAAGTTCAAAATGGCTTTGAATGTGGTATGACAATTGAAAATTATAATGATATTAAAGTTGATGATATCATTGAGGCTTATGAAGATCAGGAAGTGTAATCATGACAGTTAAAAATGAAAGACTTGATATGATTCTTCAAAGAGAGATTTCTAATATTCTTCAGTTTGATTTAAAAAATCCAAAATTAGGGTTTGTAACTGTGACAGATGTACAATGTACTAGAGATCTTTCTCAAGCTAAAGTTTATGTAACATTCTTAGGAAAACAAGAACGTAATGATGCCGGAATGAAGATTTTAAAACAGTCAAAAGGTTTTATTCGCTCAACTTTAGCAAAACGAATGACAATCCGGAAAATGCCAGATCTTATTTTTATTCAGGACACAAGTCTTGAACAAGGAAATCGCATTGAAAGAATATTAAAAGATATACAGTAATATGAAATACCATGTCTTTGTATTCATTACAAATGACATGGTTTTTTAATATCTTTAATATTTTGACACATATATTAATACATACTTGAATGAAATCAGGACAGGAAATGATTTGGTTAAAGCGTCATTATGATAATAGATTTAGATTCATCTGAGTGCATTACTATCATAGAAGAATGAATTGAATCATCTTTTCGAATGATTCAAAGAGGGGGTATGAGGTGAAAATAATAAGATTTCTTATTAATTATGTAGCAACTTTGAGCTGTATGTTTTTTCGGTAATACCGGTTTTTGTGGAATCTACTTTGGAGTTTGTACTTAACAACAATGCTGGAATAGGCACTGGTAACTATGATGTTTAAAATAATGGTGGAGAAGGAATTTATCTAGGAGGTACCATTAATATGAGTACTGTTAATTCTGGATTTATTGTCAGAGGTATTTTTAATAGTAAAATAAATTCGATCACAACAGGTGATTTTGGATTGAAAATGAATATCCAGGGTTTAACTTTTAGTAATTTAAGCTATACCAGTTAGGAATTATATAATCAACCAAATCAAATAATTATGCGTATTATTCAGATGGTGTGTTTACTTATAATCAATCTGATATTTCTTCTTTAGCCCAATATAATGGTACATATTTAGTTATGCCTTGTAATACAGTTTATCATTTTACTTTGACACCTGAAGACGGATTATATCTTCCTTCCATAATCACAATTACTAAGGTAGAACAAGAACTGATTGAAGGTGCAGATTATACATATAATTTTTCAACAGGATATGTTTAAATTGATGATTCTGTGATCAATTATCCATTAGTTTTGGATGCCAATGCTCCGCAAGAAATTCCTCCAACAGAGGTTAATAATCTTCCAACGATTGAAGCAGATGATAAAGTGTTAGCTGTTGACGCTCCTTCGAATCCTTTAGAAGATGTAATAGCTTACGATACTGAAGATGGAACTTTGATTGAACAAATTATTGTTACTAATAATACAGCAGATAAAAGTCAACCTGGCAAATATGAAGTAACTTATCAAGTAACGGATGTAAAAGGTGCTTTCACTGCAAAGACAAAAATGGATAGTGATACAACAACGATTGAAAAGGATAGGACAGATACTAAGAAATATGATGTGAAAACAAATAAACAGAAGAATATGGTAATGAGAATCATTATATTAGCAGCAGTTATCACAATTGTTTTCCTAGTTTTAGAAAGAAGAAATCAAAATAACAAAATAGCTCGTACGATTACATGTACGAGCTTTGTCTATATTTCTAGATGTTTTGATTTTAAACGTAAGTTAGAATATTCACGAAGAGCAGAATAAAATAAGGCAAATACTGGAACACCCAAGAACATACCTAAAACACCGAATAATCCGCCACCAATTGTAACAGAAAACAAGATCCAGAATCCAGACATACCTAATTTATCGCCTAATACAATTGGTTTAATAACATTACCATCAATTTGTTGAAGGATTAGGATAAATATAGCGAAGATAAGTGCAGATATTGGATTGATCAACAACAATATGACAATTACAGGAATAGCACCTAGGAACGGTCCAAAGACTGGGATCAAGTTGGTTACTCCAACAATAAGTCCAATCATTGGTGCATATGGAATTTGAAGGATCAAGGTTCCTATATAGCATGTAATACCAATGATTGTTGAATCAATGATATTACCAACAATGTATTGTTCAAAAACTGTTTTAACATCAATGATCCAAAAATTTAATCCTTTTGCAGTATCTAGATTAAATATAGAATAGTTCAATTTTTTGATTACTCGGATGAGTTTTTCACGATCTAAAAGAATGTAGAAACCACTCACAACAGCTAGAATGAAATTAATAATTCCGCGAACAAAACCATAAGAGTAAGTAGCTAGTTTTGGTAATGTAGATGTAACTGTATCAGTTAAAGTTTCAACAATACGTAAATTTTCTGTCCATAGTTGGATATCTTGAGTTGAAATATTCAAAGAATTAGCAATAGTGTATGCATAGTGTGTAAAATTCTCTGTATAATCGCTGATATTTTGAGCAAATGTCAAGATGGAATCAATAATACTAGGTATGATTGTTGCACATAGTAAGGCAAGAATAACGAGAACAATCAAGAATGTCAATAATGTTGACAACAAGCGCTTTTTACTTGCGGAAAACTTTGAGTTCTCGAATAATTTTTTCTCCAGCCAATTTTGTGGATTATATAGTAAGAACGCTATCGCTACACCAAAAACAAAGGGAAAGCAGATCACAAGAATTGTATTCACAAAGTCTTTGATTTGTTCGAATTGGTTGAAAAACATAAATAGTAATAAAGGAATGATCAATGAACAAGAGTTCACAAAGATCCTTTTTTTCATTTCTTCTGTAATTTGAAATCGCATAAAACACCTCGGAGTAATTCTATCATATATGGAAAAAAATGTCTTTAAATACTATAATAAGTTTATGTTAAAAATAATTGAAGGAAACATCTCCTGTAAGGCTGTATTAGAGGAACAAAAACGCAGATGTGAGATTCTTTATGTAGATAAGAAAAAAAGGACAAAAGATTTTGCGTATATTATCTCTTTAGCGAAAAGACAAGGTGTTAAAGTACAGACTTGTACAAGAGAAGTGATTGATGAAATTGCCACCGGAAAAACGCATGGTGGGATGATTTTAAAAGCCGACAAACGTGAAGATTCTTTTTTACAGGAAAAGATCAAGGGCTTTTTGTGTTATGTAAATGGAGTGGAAGATCCTTATAATCTAGGTAGCTTGATTCGTTCTCTATATGCTTCTGGATGTAACGCATTGATTTTACCATATCGTGATTGGTCAATGAGTGAGAACATCATCTTGAGAGCCAGTGCTGGCGCATATGAAAGGTTACCAATATATTTTATCCATTCGGATGAAGAATTGGTCGAGTATGTTCATAAATACGAAATTCCACTTTATTGCGCATATCGCAATCAGGCAAAAGCGCATTATGAGATAAAGTATCCGAATACTTGTTGTGTGGCAATTGGTGGAGCCTTGCGTGGATTAAGTGCAAAGATCGTTCAGGCCTCCAATCAAAATATTGTGATTGAATATGGACGAGATTTTAAAAACGCACTAGATACGCCAAGCGCTACAGCCGTGATTGCCTTTGAAATCATGAGACAAAAGAAAGGAGCTAACAATGTTAAAATACAATAAAGAAGAGCTAGTAAAAATAGCGGTAACTGGATGTGTCGATCATCCAAGAGTAAAAGGGTATTATGTAGGATATGATGGAAAAGGTCGCATGCCAATTGGAACCGGAGGTATCGTCTATTCGCATGCAATCGGTGATTGCTGTATGAATATTGCTGGTGATCATATTGAACCGGGAATTTCTCTTGCCAATCCATCCGACAAAGAAAATCATGCTTTAGAAACATTTGCCTGTGTAGGAAATGAGGCAAAGATCATCAATGGACCAATGAAATCAAAAACAGGATATGTAACTGGAACACATGGTGGTGTTGATCATACAATGGTTTATATGGACAAAGAAGTTTTGGAAGAAATGGATTCTAATGAAACGATTCTTGTAAAAGCATATGGGCAGGGGCTAAAACTATTGGATTATCCAGAAATCCATATGATGAATATTGATCCAGATTTATTAACGGCTATGCCAATTCATGAAGAAGAGGGAAAAGTATCGTTTCCAGTTGTGACAAGTGTTCCTAGTTATTTGATGGGTTCTGGTTTAGGTTCCTCTACCTTGATGGAAGGGGATTATGATATCATGACACAGGATGAAAGAGCTAACGAGATCCATGGACTCAATGATCTTCGTTTTGGAGACTTTGTTGCGATAATTGATCATGATTGTCATTATGGACCGCATTATTATAAAGGAGCCGTTTCTATTGGAGTGGTTGTACATAGTGATTCTTTTACTAGTGGACATGGTCCAGGTTTATGTGTGGTTGCTACATCTAAGCTGGGAAATATTACATACAGGATCGAAGAAGATGCCAATCTAAAAACATATATGAAGCATATCAAAAGAAGTGTTTAAGGATATGCTTCTTTTTTATGAATTCAAAGGTATTTATGTTAGAATATTTTTATGAAATTGATCAATGTATATATAGAACATTTAACCTTACAATTGAACCAACTGTTTACATATGCATGTGATGAACCAGTCCAAAAAGGATGTCGTGTCAAAGTGGATTTTGCCCATAGAGAATGTATTGGATTTGTTCAGGAAACAGATGTAAAAAGTGATTTAAAAAATATTAAACCTGTTTTAGAAGTCATAGATAAAGAGCCTTTGTTAAATGAGGAATTGTTAGATTTGGCGCAATATATATCTAAACGATATGTATGCAGTGTCATTAGTGCTTATAAGACAATGTTGCCACCAGCCTTAAGACCTAGCAGCACGTATAAAAAGATTATCTATGAAGATCATGTTTATTTATCTAGTTCTACTTTACCTTTAACGAGTAAACAGGCCAACGTGTATGAAGAAATAAAAGATAAACTGCCAATGAAGGCCAGTGAATTTAGAAAACTGACAAAGAGCTTGGCAAAACCATTGATTGAAAAAGGATATGTTAAACTAAGAAAACTGCCTAAATCAAATGATGTTTTGCCGTCCTATATAGAGGATTCAATTCATGAACTAACTCTTGAACAAAAAAATGCAATTGAAGAAATCGAGAACTCAAACGATTCGTGCTTTTTATTACATGGAGTGACTGGTTCTGGAAAAACAGAAGTTTTTTTACATTTAGCGCAAACTGTCTTGAAACAAAACAAACAAGTTCTTTTTTTAGTGCCTGAAATTGGATTAACACCTATGATGATCGAGCGTGTCATGGCACGATTTCAACGTAAAGTTGCCATTTACCATTCTCAGTTAAATGATCAGGAGAAATACGAGCAATATTGTTTGGTCAAAGATAAGAAAGTTGATATTGTGATTGGTACACGATCTGCTGCTTTCATGCCTTTTGATGATCTAGGTTTGATCTTAATGGATGAAGAACACGATACAAGTTATAAACAAGACTCCATGCCTCGTTATCATACACGCGATATTGCGTTATGGCGAGCTAAATATCATGGTTGTAAAGTAGTTTTATCCAGTGCTACCCCAAGCCTTGAATCATATTCACGAGCTTATAAAAATGTATATCATTTGGTATCTTTGACAAAACGCATCTATGATCAAATGCCAGAAATTCACTTAGTGGATATGAAAGAAGAAAGAAATCAGTTTGGTTTGTCTCAAAGATTGATCGATGCAATCCAAAAGACATTGGATGAAAACGATCAAGTGATTTTGTTGTTGAACCGAAGAGGTTATTTGCCCGTTGTTCGATGCAGCAACTGCAATGAGGTCATGATGTGTCCAGATTGCGGGATTGCCTTGACATATCATAAATCTAATGATTCTTTAATGTGTCATTGTTGTGGTAATGTATATCGCTTTGATCATACCTGCCCTAAATGTCATTCTCATCATTTTTTTCAAGTCGGTATGGGTACGGAAAGACTTGAAGAAAATATTCAAATGTTATTTCCAAATGCCAATATTGTACGAATGGATGCAGATAGTACAAAACGAAAAAATGCTCATGCCAAGCTTCTAAAAGAGTTTGAACAGAGTGGTGATATTCTACTTGGCACGCAAATGGTTGCTAAAGGTCTTGATTTTGAAAGAGTGACTTTAGTTGGCATCTTACAGGCGGACAATGCTTTGATTCACAGTGATTATCGTTCCTGCGAAATAGCTTATCAGATGTTAGAACAGGCAAGTGGACGAAGTGGACGCGGTGTAAAAAAAGGGGATGTATATATTCAGACGTATGATCCCGGTCATTATGTAATGCAGTCCGTATTAAAACATGATTATCTTGGTTTCTTTAGAAAAGAAATGAGTTATCGTCATTTGGGTGTTTATCCACCATATGTTTTTTTATGCTGCATCATTTATTCGCATGAAAGTTTAGAGAAAGCTATGGATGTAGCTTTGTTGGGAAAACAGTTTTTATCCCAGTTTAAAGTATTGGGACCTTTAGAAATAAATATGCGTCAAAGACAAAAACGTGTTCGCTTGATCGTAAAATCAAAAGATGAAACACAGTTGAATCAAACGATCTGGAAATTAGTCGAGTATCATCGATCTTTAAAAACAAATGTTAAACAGGATATTAATATGTATCCTTTGATCTTGGAGGAATAATATGCGATCTTGGGTGTTTAAGGCATTATGTAGCGTTGTGCTGGAAGGAACATATTCAAATTTGTATTTAAAAAATCATTTAAAAGAAGTGCCAGAGAAAGATCAGGCATTGTGCA
>ENA-OPTA01001003-OPTA01001003.1-human-gut-metagenome-genome-assembly--contig:-NODE-1003-length-18235-cov-3.603905_pt1 | contig 18235 bp, 14 predicted proteins | sample MGYA00241813_ERZ501917 | MGnify/ENA primary metagenome ERZ501917 (study PRJEB25962, sample SAMEA2042408) | human gut metagenome | biome: human gut; feature: human-associated habitat; material: faeces...
GAGACCGGAACGGATGATCCAAACGTAGCGGCACCGGTACAGGAAGACGATACGGAAAACAGTGCTGAAAACAGCAATATCGAGAACGGCGGTCTGACAAATGCCGAGCTGGATCTCATCAATGAAGAGTAAAAAAACATAAAAAACAAAAGACATAACCCCATAGCAGTTTCCATATAGTGTTATCATAATGGATTCGGCTATGGGGTATTCTATGCGTAAAAACAAAACGTATCACCGGAAAAAGACGGTTCTTCTGTGGGTACTCTGCATGGGAATGATGGTCGGACTTGCCGGGCGGCTGGTGTATCTGTGTGTGTTCCGGTCCGTCTATTATTCCGAGAAGGCGGATGATCTGCACGAGCGGGAGCGCGGGATCAAGGCGGCGCGCGGCCGGATTCTTGATGCAAACGGGGAAGTTCTCGCGGCAAACCGCACGGTCTGTACGATTTCCGTGATCCACAGCCAGATCGAGGAGCCGGAGGCGGTGATTGCGATGCTGGTAAAAGAGCTTGGAATTGAAAGAGATAAAGTCATTTTCAAAGCTTATGAAGGCGAAGAAGATATCACTTATCTCTGCAAGGGGATCAAGGACGAAAAGGTCTGCTGTGAGGATACTTACAAAGCAGTCTGGTCGGAAAGACCATATATGGATGAATATCCGCAGATGGGAAAGGTTCATCCGGCAACCGGTTATGTAAAAGCAGAGATTGACGGACAGGAAGTATTTTATCAGACCGTCCGTACCGATATGGAAGAGATCTGGGATGTTTACCAGAAGGAAGTTCTTCCGGATTGCAGACGATATATTGAGGAAAAGACAGGCGGAAAGATTTCCGCAGACCTGCAGCCGTTCTTCCATGAACTGCGTCTGGACGTGACCGCAAGTGAACCGGACTATGCGACCGGATCAAGAGAGGATCTGATCTCTTCACTGGATGCTTTGCATGAAGATATGTATTTTGTCGGAAGCGACTATTTTAAAAATTACGGTGTGAAGAAAGCAGATGTCATGCTGGATGCACCGGGACTGATCCTTCCGGTGATCCATGAAAAAGAAGGCAGACCGGTATTTAAGGTGACACTGACCGAGCCGTTAAAAGAAGAAGCATGCATTGTAAAAGATGGAAAAGCGGTTCTTTTACAGAGAAAACGCGAAGAAGCAGATGCATGGATCCGTGCCATTTCATGGGAAAATGATAATTTTACTTTCCATATCCGCACAAATGGTGTACAATCTAATGTATTACACACTTACTCAACATTGTGGTCAAAGGGTGTACTGGCAGAGTGTGAAAGTGTTGCTGCAGGTACGAAGCTTTTGTTTGAAAGTGAGCAGGGCGAGATACAGTATGCAGCACTTACACCGGAAAGAGAAGAAAAACCAAAGACGAAACGGATTGAAGAGATTGACCTGCATGAGCATGAACTGATCGGATATGATACTTACCGTGAGATCATCGAAGAACTGAAGCAGGTTCCTGGAATCGAAGTGTTCCGGACTGCGGTATCTTATACAGGACGTGAACTCTATGCAGTATGGATCAAACCGGAATACGAAGGATATCTGTCCATGACGAAGCGTATATCAAGAATTCCTGGCGAGATGATCAATGCAAGACATCATGCAAATGAAGTATCTTCGACAAATGCAGCATTTATCCTGATCAAGAAGCTGCTGACAGAAGATGTTTACAAAGATTTACCGGATAAACTGAATCTGGTGATCGTTCCGATGGAAAATGTGGATGGTGCGGCAATCCATTATGAATTGCAGAAAGAGCATCCAAACTGGAAATTCCATGTGGCAAGATTTAATTCGCTTGGAAAAGAGTTCTACTATGAACATTTCCAGCAGGATACGATCCACAGCGAGGCGATGGGATTAACCCGTATTTATGACCGGTATGTCCCGGATATGATCGTGGACAATCACGGAGTACCGAGCCATGAATGGGAGCAGCAGTTTTCAGGTTATACCTCCCCGTCTTACAAAGGCTTCTGGCTTCCGAGATCTCTGCTTTATGGTTATTTCTGGTATGTGACCAATCCAGAGTACAAGGACAATTACCCGGTCAATAAGGTAATGGAAGATGTGATTGCAGACAAGATTGCCGAGTATCCGGAGATGAGAGAATTGAACCGTGAATGGAGTGCTCAGTTTGAAAAATATGCACATGCATGGATGCCGAAATTGTTCCCGGCAAACTATTATAAAGAAATGATCAACTACTGGATCCCGTTCGCGGCAGATCCAAACCATCGTTATCCGTCGATCCGTTTTCCGTGGATCACAACGGTTGCTTATACCAGCGAGGTTGCAGATGAGACCGCACAGGGTGAATACCTGAATTTGTGTGCAAGGGCTCATGTGGCACATGACGAGGCGACTATCCGGATGTTGATGGAAGCAGTGCATGTGATGGAATGTCATCTGGAAGAGCAGGATGGACAGATTTTGACCAGTTACATAAGACAGCGTCCGATGATTGTCAAAGTGACTGGAAAAAATAAATAACTTTTTAATACTTTTCTAAAGGAGGAGTTAGGTATGGAACTCATCAAATTACTTGGCGTGTTAATCGTAATCGTTGGATTCGCGCTGAAACTGGATTCAATCCTCATTATTTTCCTGGCCCTTATCGCGACAGGGATTGTTGGAGGACTTGGAGTGGGCGGACTTCTGGAAACAATCGGTACAAACTTTGTAGCGAACAGAAGTATGGCAATCTTTATCATGATCCTGCTGGTTACAGGTACACTGGAAAGAAACGGTCTGCGTGAAGCAGCGGCAAACCTGATCCGTAAAGTAAAAAGTGCGACAGCAGGTAAGCTTGTTGCTGTATATGGTATGCTGAATGCTCTGTTTGGAGCATTCAATGTCAGCTTCGGTGGAGTTGCCGGATTTATCCGTCCGGTACTGCTTCCGATGATCGAAGGTGCGATCAGCAATAAAGAAGGAAAAGCAAATGAAGATCACGTAGAAGAAGCAAAAGGACTTGCTGTTGCTATGCAGAACTTCACATGGTTCTTCTTCCAGGTACTGTTCGTAGGTGGTGCCGGCGGAATCCTTGTACAGACAACACTTGCAGGTCTTGGATACGAAGTAGAACTGATCGACCTTGCAGCAGCTGAAATCCCGGTAGCATTAGTTGCACTTGTTGTTTCCTGCGCATTTGTTATTGTGAAAGATAACAAACTGATGAAGAAATACTATGGAAAATCAACAGATACTAAGAAATAGAGGGAGGAAGACAGATGAGTAATTTAAAATTTATACAGGTCGGCGATTCGTTTAATGCAATCGGACTGAATGTAGTATGGGTAATTATCGGATTGATCACGATTTACGCAGGAATCAAGAACCTGCTGGATAAAGAGAATCCGTCAAGAGTCGGAACCGCTGTTTTCTGGTGCTCTTTCGGTATCGTTTGTGGATTTGGTTCATGGCTCCCGGCAAAGGTTTCTGGTGCGCTTGTTCTGATCATGTGCCTGCCGCCAATCTTCAAGAAAGTAAAAATCGGAAAAACAGATAATCCGACAAAGGAACACACAGAACAGCAGTTTAAGAAGATCGGAATGAAGATATTTGTCCCGGCATTCTCCGTAGCGGTATGCTCCCTGTTCTTTGCATTATTCAGTAATATGAGTTCTATGGTCGCAATTACCGTTGGTGTGATTGTAGCTATGATCTTACTGATGGCATTCGATGCAAAACAGAATAAACCGGCAGTCTTTTTGAATGATTCTGAAAGATTCCTTGGAATCACAGGACCTCTCAGTATGCTGCCACAGCTGCTTGGATGTCTTGGAGGTGTATTTACCGCTGCAGGAGTTGGCGATGTAATCGCACAGCTTGTTGAAAAGATTGTTCCAAAGGGAAATGTAAATATCGGGATCATCGTTTATGCAATCGGTATGGTACTCTTTACCATGATCATGGGAAATGCATTCGCAGCTATCACCGTTATGACAGTTGGTATCGGTGCACCGTTCGTTCTTGCTTACGGTGCTAATCCGGTGGTGATCGGTATGCTCGCACTTACATGTGGATACTGTGGAACTCTGCTTACACCGATGGCAGCGAACTTCAACATCCTGCCGGTTGCGATCCTGAACATGAAGGACCGCTGGGGCGCTATCAAAAATCAGGTTCTGGTTGCAATTATTATGCTTGTGTTCCAGATCTGTTATATGATAGTATTAAAGTAAATAAGACATAAGTAGCTAAGGTCATTATTTCACTGGAAAAGCAGAAAATAATGGCCTTAGAATTCGTAAGCTTATTCTAGTTTTTGGTATGGAGAAAGAAGAGGGACATATGACACCGAATATGGAACGAGGTGCCCGGATCATTATTCACGAATGGGTAAAAGTAAGGGCGTGGGACAAAGTACTGATCGTGACATCGAAGGAATATCTTGCAGAAGCAAAAGCGATGGAAAAAGAGGCTTCCGGAAAAGCACGGTCAGTGAATACACTGCTTGTCGAGAACAAGGGGCGCCATGTGGGAATCTTTTTTGATGATAATGAAGCAGTTTTTGATCCTTATACGGCAATTATCGCAGCGACAGAGTATTCGCTGGTGACAACGAAAGCCGCAAAGCGTGCGATACAAAGACACAAGAAATTTCTGTCCTTGCCACTGGCAACCAATGACGGAAGATCTTTTCTGGAATACGATTTCCTGACGATGGATACGAAGAAGAGCCGGCTGATGGCAAAGGCATTTATCAAATATCTCAAGTATTCAGAAAAAGTCCGTGTGACAACTCCGGCAGGAACGGATATGATGTTCTACAAAGTGGGCAGAGATCCGGGATTTTTTAACGGAGTTCTAAAGGATGGAAAGGGATATTCTTCTTCCAGTATTGAGGTCTATGTCCCAATCGAGGAGACAAAGACAGAAGGTGTGATGGTGCTTGACGGTTCTCTGGGATATATTGGTCGCGCAGAGGAACCGACAAGGATTTTATTTAAAGGCGGACGGATTACGGAGATTGAAGAGACTCCGACCGGTATTCGGTTGAAAAAATACATGGAAGATTATCAGGATCCCCGGATCTATATTGCGGGGGAACTCGGAATCGGGCTTAATTCATGCTCACAATGCCTTGGAAACTGCTATATTGAAGATGAATCTGCTTATGGGACATTCCATGTAGGACTTGGGCGTAATATTGCTCTTGGAGGTATTCAGAACGCCAAAGGGCATTTTGATCTGGTATGTATGGAACCGGATATCTACACGGACAACCGACAGATTATGCAGCAGGGGAAGGTTATTATCCCGGAGCCTGTGTTATACTAAGAGATATAAAGGAGGAAATTAACATGAAGGTTTTATTAACAGGATTTGATCCATTTGGAGGAGAAAGCGTAAACCCGGCATTCGAGGCAATCAAGCTTCTTCCGTCAACAATTGCGGGGGCAGAGATCGTATATGTAGAGATCCCTACAGAATTCAAGAAAAGTGCACCGGCAGTTGAAGCGGCAATCAAAGAACATAACCCGGATATAGTGATCAATGTAGGTCAGGCAGGCGGACGTTCCTGCGTCACTGTAGAAAAAGTAGGAATCAACCTTGCAGATGCCCGGATTCCGGACAATGCAGGTGACCAGCCACTTGATGAGCCACTTCAGGCAGATGGTCCAACCGGATACTTTGCAACAATTCCGGTAAATGCAATGGTTCAGAATGTACGTGCTCACGGACTTCCATGCCATGTATCTTTCACGGCAGGAACCTACGTATGCAACTGTGTAATGTACAATGTACTGCATATGTGTGCAACCAAATACACTAACATCCGTGCCGGATTTATCCATGTACCATATGCTTGCGATCAGGTTGTAGATAAGGCGAACGGAATGGCAAGTATGCCGCTTGAGACAATCGCAAAGTCTCTGGAGTATTGTGTTGAGGCTGTAGTGAATAATACAGAAGATGTAAAAGAGGTTATGGGAACTACCCATTAGTTTTATGAAAGAAAAACGTGCCGCCGTGTCAGAATGAAGCTGATGCGGCGGTGTTTTTTTGTAAAATTTTATTGGAAATATAATTTCATGTCGCTTAATGAAAATGGACGTTCATTATATATTAAGAAATTCTATTATAAAGAAAAAGAATTGATTTGTCACGGGCAGAAATGTTATGTATAATATGCATAAAGAAAGTCGAAGCGGAAATAAGAAAAATGAACAATTTTATGAACGGAGAGAGCTTTTTTCAAAAAAAGTTGATTAAGAAGGTGAAGAAAAAAATCTAGTGGGGAAAAGATTATCGTAAAAATAGAATATGGATGGAAAACAATAACAGAGGCGAAGGAGAAGTGAAATGAGTAATTTAATGGGGATGCTGACGACTATCCAAAGTTATGTATGGGGACCTCCGACATTGTTGCTGTTGATCGGTACAGGGCTTTACTTTACGATCAAATTGAGAGGACTGCAGATCGCAAAATTTCCATTTGCGGTAAAGACTATTTTTGAAAAAGAAAGTGGAACCGGGAGCGGAGAAGGAGATGTATCGGCATTTGCGACTCTATGTACAACGATGGCAGCAGACATAGGAACGGGAAGTATTGTTGGAGTTGCAACGGCGCTTCGAATTGGTGGACCGGGATCGTTATTCTGGATGTGGATTTCAGCCATACTTGGTATGGTGACGAAATATTCAGAAAGTCTTTTAGCGGTAAAATACCGAGTGACGGACGAGAATAACCAGATGGCCGGCGGACCGATGTTTTATATCCAAAATGGTATGGGAGAGAGGTTTATTTGGCTTGCAAAAATCTTTTCTGTGTTTGGCATATGTACAGCATTATTTGGCTGCGGAACGTTTCCGCAGGTAAATGCGATCACAGAATCTGTCAATGTGACATTCCATATACCGATCATTGTAGCAGGAGTCATCATAACAGTGCTTACTGCGGTTGTAACGATCGGAGGAATTAAAAGTATTTCAAAGGTTGCTGAAATTGTGGTGCCGATTATGGCGCTTACTTTTCTTGGAGGCTCGGTAGTGGCGTTGGTGATCAACCGGGCTGCAGTACCGGGGGCTTTTAAGGCCATTTTTACCTGTGTGTTTGCAAAAGAATCGGTAATAGGAGGGACTGCAGGAACGGGTGTCATCACGTTTATGACGGTTATGAGAACCGGAATTGCCAGAGGTGTCTATACAAATGAGGCAGGACTTGGAAGTTCACCGATCGTTGCAGCGGCAGCGAAGACGAATTCTGGTGTAAGACAGGGCCTTCTTTCCATGACAAGTGTATTTGTTACTACGATTCTGACCTGTTCCGTGACAGGACTAGTTATCATCAGCAGCGGGCTGATGGACAGTTCGGATATGAACGGAAGCACACTTGTTACAGCTGCTTATAACATGTGTCTGCCACACAATATAGGCATGTATCTGATCGCAGTAGGAATTATGTTCTTTGCATTTACCACCATTCTGGGATGGAATTATTACGGAGAACGCTGTCTGGTTTATCTGACCGGCACAACAAAATGGATCAAACCATATAAGATCATCTACATTGCAGCGATTGCACTGGCACCGTTTTTATCGCTGGAACCAATCTGGCTCCTGGCAGATATCACGAATGCGTTGATGATCATTCCAAACCTGATCGCAATCATTGCACTTAGAAAAGTGATCATTGGGGAAACAAAACTGTATTTTTCAAAACGAAATGAAGAAAAAATGTCTGCTGCGGTAAAAGCAGTGGAGTAAGAAAAGAAACCACCGCATTGGAAATGAGATCTGATGCGGCGGTATTTTTGCGTTAGAGGATAAAATAAGGTTGTGACACCAACGCCCCAAAAAGAAAGTTAACAGGTTTACACTCGCATAGAGTATGAGTGGTACAGCGCAGGTAAGTATAATCTGTGTTTCCATCAATTCTCTTCCTGCAGATTCCAACACATCCAGAAAATCATTCGATACCGTTGAACAGGCGGATTTCCAAATATATGTACTCCGGTTCCCTTCGAGGCAATGGAGATGAAACCCAGGAATCGTGGAAGCCTTTGCTGAACACGATTCCCGCTTTCAGGGGTTCATCGGAATGTTTTGCCGAGGGGAACCGGAGTACATATATTTGAAAATCCGCCGCCCACCAACCTATAAAATTTTCCCCACACCAGTTGGAAATCCCCCTCATTTCTGCTAAAATGGAACACAGAGAAAAGGAGCGAACACAATATGAATTTTGCGCATTTGCACGTCCACACGGAATACAGCCTTCTGGACGGTTCGAATAAAATTAAAGAATATGTTGCCAGAGTCAAAGAACTGGGGATGACAGCGGCTGCGATCACAGACCACGGTGTCATGTACGGCGTCATTGACTTCTACAGAGCCGCAAGAGCGGCAGGAATCAATCCTGTACTGGGATGTGAAGTCTATGTGGCACCGGGATCCAGATTCGATAAAACAGCCGTAGGACGCGATGAGGACCGATATTATCACCTGGTACTTCTTGCCGAGAATAATACAGGATACGCCAATCTGATGAAGATCGTGTCACGTGCATTTACGGAAGGTTACTATTATAAGCCAAGAGTAGATTATGAGCTTCTGGAGACCTATCACGAAGGAATCATTGCCCTCAGTGCATGTCTTGCCGGAGAGGTACAGAGAAACCTGGCGAGAGGGATGTATGAAGAAGGAAAAAAAGCTGCGCTTCATTATGAACAGATTTTTGGGAAAGGCAACTTTTTCCTGGAACTGCAGGATCATGGGATCCCGGAACAGCGCACCGTTAACCAGCAGTTGATGCGTCTGTCGCAGGAGATCGGAATCGACCTTGTGGCGACAAATGACGTGCATTATACTTACGCAGAAGATGAAAAGCCACATGATATCCTGCTTTGCCTTCAGACAGGGAAAAAGCTCGCAGACGAGGATCGGATGCGCTATGAAGGCGGACAGTACTACGTGAAGTCCAAAGAAGAGATGGCAGCACTTTTCCCATATGCACCGGAGGCGCTGGAAAATACACAGAAGATTGCAGACAGATGCCATGTAGAGATTGAATTTGGTGTGACAAAGCTTCCGAAATTCGATGTGCCGGAAGGATTTACCTCATGGGAATATTTGAATAAGCTCTGTTTTGACGGACTAAAAAGACGATATGGAGAAGACCCGGATCCAGCCCTTGTGGAGCGCCTGAATTATGAATTGGGCGTTATCAAAAGCATGGGTTACGTGGATTACTTCCTTATTGTATGGGATTTCATTCATTTTGCAAAAAGCAACGGAATCATGGTTGGACCTGGGCGTGGATCTGCGGCAGGAAGCATTGTGGCGTACACACTTGCGATCACCAATATCGATCCGATCCGGTATCAGCTGCTGTTCGAGCGTTTTCTGAATCCGGAACGTGTGTCCATGCCCGATATCGACGTGGACTTCTGCTTTGAAAGAAGGCAGGAAGTCATTGATTATGTTGTGCGTAAATACGGCAAAGACCGGGTAGTGCAGATCGTAACCTTTGGTACACTGCAGGCGCGCGGGGTGCTGCGGGATGTGGGAAGAGTTATGGATCTTCCGTATGCTTTTGTGGATTCAATTGCAAAGATGATTCCGAAAGAACTGAATATTACACTGGATAAATCCCTGAAGATGAACCATGAGCTGAAGAAGCTCTATGATGAAGACCCACAGGTAAAAGAGCTGATCGATATGTCAAAGAGACTGGAAGGTCTGCCACGGCATACATCCATGCATGCCGCGGGAGTCGTGATCAGCCAGAAGGATGTGGATGAATATGTTCCGCTGGCACTTGGAGCGGACAACAATGTAGTCACACAGTTTACCATGACCACGCTGGAAGAACTGGGACTTCTGAAAATGGATTTCCTTGGGCTTCGTACCCTGACCGTCATCCAGGATGCGATCAGACTGGTTGAAAAAAGTACCGGTGTGAAGCTGGTAACAGAAAAATTAAATTATAATGATAAAGCAGTGCTTGACTATATCGGAACCGGAAAGACGGACGGTATTTTCCAGATAGAAAGTGCAGGGATGAAGAGCTTCATGAAGGAACTTCGTCCACAGAGTTTGGAAGATATTATCGCCGGAATTTCTCTTTACCGGCCAGGTCCGATGGATTTCATTCCACAGTATATCAAAGGAAAGAACCATCCGGAGCTGATTACTTACGAATGCCCGCAGTTAAAGCCGATCCTGGCACCGACCTATGGCTGCATTGTATACCAGGAACAGGTTATGCAGATCGTGCGTGACCTTGCCGGATATTCACTTGGGCGAAGCGACCTTGTACGCCGTGCCATGAGTAAGAAAAAGGGCGACGTGATGCAGAGAGAGCGTCAGAATTTTGTATATGGTAATGAAGAAGAAGGCATTCCGGGTTGTGTCAAAAATGGAATCGATGAAAAGGTTGCGAATAAGATCTATGATGAAATGATCGATTTTGCAAAGTATGCGTTCAACAAGTCACATGCGGCAGCGTATGCGGTTGTCTCATACCAGACAGCGTATCTGAAATATTATTATCCGGTAGAATATATGGCAGCGCTTATGACTTCTGTCATCGACAATCCGGGAAAGGTTGCCGAATACATTTACACTTGCCGACAGATGGGAATTTCTATCCTGCCGCCGGATATCAATCGTGGGGTTGGTGATTTTTCTGTAGATAACGGTAATATCCGTTACGGACTTGCGGCGATCAAGGGGGTTGGAAGACCGGTGATTGAGCAGATCATCCGGGACAGAGAAGAGCATGGCACGTTTCGTGATCTGAAGGATTTTCTGGAACGGCTTTCCGGTAAGGAAGTCAATAAACGTGCGGTAGAAAACTTTATCAAATCCGGCGCATTTGACAGTCTGAAAGGGACCAGAAAGCAGTTTATGATCATTTATGTACAGATCATGGATCAGGTAGCACAGAACAAGAAAAATTCGCTTGCCGGACAGATGTCGCTCTTTGATATTGTAGATGACGAACAGAAAAAAGAATTTGAGGTCACGCTTCCGGATGTGGGAGAATACCAGAAGGAAACGATGCTTGCATTTGAAAAAGAAGTACTCGGCGTGTATATCAGCGGACATCCATTGGAAGAATATGAAGAGAAATGGCGCAAGAGTATTTCCGCAACGACATTGGATTTTCAGCTTGATGAAGAGACCGGACGGACAAAAGTACGTGACGGGTCAAGGGAGATCATCGGTGGTATGATCACATCGAAGATGATCAAATATACAAAGAAGAATCAAACGATGGCATTTATTACCGTAGAGGATCTTCTTGGAACGGTAGAGGTTGTCATTTTCCCGCAGAGCTATGAGAAAAGCCAGCAGTATCTGCAGGAGGACAGCAAAGTATTTGTGCGGGGACGTGTATCGGAAGAAGATGATAATGCAAGTAAGCTGATCTGTGAAGAGGTGATTCCGTTTGATATGACGAAAAAAGAACTGTGGATCCAGTATGCCGACAAACAGAGTTACCTTCAAGATGAGCAGAATCTGTTCCGGATGCTCGCGGAAAGTGAGGGTGAGGACCAGGTTGTAATCTTCTGCAAAGCGGAGAGAGCGGTAAAAAGACTGCCTAAAAACGCAAATATCCAGGTAGAACCTGGAATTTTGAGCAGATTGACGAATTATTTTGGAGAAGATTGTGTAAAAGTAATAGAAAAACCCATTGAAATGAAGGGGTGAATATTATACAATAACGTGTGGATTGAGATAAATTAAGCAAAAGGATAGTAAAGTTACAAAGTAGAAGAGACGGAGGAGACATATCATGGCAGAAAAAGTAATCAGAACTATCGGCGTATTGACCAGTGGTGGAGACGCACCGGGAATGAACGCTGCAATCCGTGCAGTTGTAAGAACCGCATTGGGAAAAGGACTGAAGGTAAGAGGAATCAGAAGAGGTTATTCAGGACTTCTTAACGAGGAAATTATTGATTTAAGTGCCAGAGATGTATCAGACACGATCCAGAGAGGTGGAACGATTCTTCTGACAGCCCGTTGCGAGGAAATGCGTACACCAGAAGGACAGCAGAAAGCAGCAGCAATCTGTAAGAAATATGGAATTGACGGTCTGGTAGTTATCGGAGGAGACGGTTCCTTCAAGGGAGCACAGAAATTATCTGATTTTGGAGTAAATACAATCGGACTTCCGGGAACGATCGATCTTGATATCGCATGTACAGAATACACAATCGGATTCGATACAGCGGTTAATACAGCGATGGAAGCAATTGACAAAGTACGTGATACATCTACATCACATGAAAGATGTAGTATTATCGAAGTTATGGGACGTGATGCGGGATACCTTGCACTGTGGTGTGGTATTGCCAATGGAGCAGAGAAGATTCTTCTTCCTGAGGAACATGACTACGATGAAGCAAAGATTATTGCAGACATCAAAGAAAGCAGAAAACGCGGTAAAAAGCATTACATTATCATCAATGCCGAAGGTATCGGTGATTCTATGAATATGGCAAAGAGAATCGAAAAAGAGACGGGTATGGAGACACGTGCTACTATTCTTGGTCATATGCAGCGTGGAGGAAGCCCGACAGCAAAAGACAGAGTTTATGCATCTATCATGGGATCTCTTGCTGTAGATCTTCTTCTTGAAGGAAAGACAAACCGTGTAGTAGGATACAAACATGGCGAGTATATTGACTTCGATATCAACGAAGCACTGGCAATGCAGAAAGGAATTCCGGAGTACCAGTACGATATCGCAAAACAGCTTGCCATCTAATAACAGACAGATTGGATGACGTGTATGACACAGGATGTATTATTGACGATTTCCGGACTGCATGATATGGCATTTGCAGATCCGGAAGAAAATGAAGAGAATGAGCCGATCGAAGTGATCACTCCGGCGAGCTATTACTGGAAGAACGGAAAGCATTATATTCTTTATGATGAAGTAATGGAAGGGATTCCGGGGGTGGTTAAGAATAAGATCAAGATCACTGGTGAAGATTCGATGGAGATCATGAAGAGCGGAATTACGAATGCACATATGGTATTTGAGAAGAATCAGATGAATGTCACATATTATGATACACCGTATGGGCAGCTTCATGTCGGAATTCATACACGGAAGCTGGATGTGAATGTGGATGATGAGCGAATTGATATTGCTGTGGAGTACGGGCTTGATGTGAATCATGAAGCGACGGCAGACTGCCGGATCGCAATGAGCATAAGACCGAAAGCACAGGCAGAGGAAGCAATTTCAGGAAAATAAAACAAAAAGGGTAAATGATTCAATCAGCTCAGAATCATTTACCCTTTTTTGTTACTTGTTCCGCAGTCTTGCCCAGAATCCTTTTTTCTTAGGTGGAGTCTCAAGAGAACCTCTGACTCCTTTTACTGCAGTGATGTAAATACCGCTTACGGTTGCTTTTACTTCTTTTTTGACTGGAATAAGATCATAGATGCTTGCATCACACATCAGAGTCATGATCTTTGGTCCGACTTTTGCCTTGACTACAGGTACCTTTGAACGACGAAGATACTTAGGTGTATTCTCAAGAACAACTGACGGGAAACCGGCATCTTTAAGCTTCATCTTACCTTTGTCGATAACCAGGATGTTGACCTGCTGTGCAGCAGCTGCAATCATCTCTTCCTGTTCTGCCTGCTTTTTCTGCGCTTTCTTACCGAGGAAATACAGAACAACCAGGGCGATAAGCAGTACGGCAAGAATTACCAGTAATACGATCGTTATCTTACTCACGGGTTTTCCTCCTCAAATCATATTTACACATAGCTTATTGTAGCATTGTTTGTAGACAAGTGCAAGTAATTTGAAGTTTTTGGCGGCTTTTTGAAAGTAATGGAAAATCTGAAATAAATGTGAATTTTGGGAAATCCCTTTTCAATGACGGATTATGTGTTATAATCATATGTAGCGCTCTGATGTGGGTGATTTGGACAGTCAGAGAGAATGAAGATATAAGAGGTGTAAAAGAAAATGAAAAAGAAATTTTTATTGATGAGATGGCAGATTTAGGAGATGAATGGACTATTGAAGAACTTAAAGGTACATCTTATGAAAAAATGTCATTAGAGAGGGCTATAAGAGAAAGAAAATCAGCTCTTGGGAAAATGGATGGGATAATAGGCACCATTACTTTCTGATAAACATTAATTTCTAATCCGCCATGGACAATTTACAATCCCCCATAATATGCTATCATGATGAAAATTTGCAAAAGGGAGGTTTATTATGTTGGAAAAATTAGATGTAAACAAAGATTACACATTATTAGCCGATAAACAAAGATATGTAAATCACACATACCTTAGAAAGTTTGATGCTTTCGGATTTGCTATATTCAGTCTGTTTAATATCAGATTAATTAGAATTATAATGCTTTGAATAATAATGCTATAAAATTTTTCATATAATGATGGCTCTTGGAATAAAACAATTATGCTTCGGCTAAAATATAATAAAAATAGAAATCAGCCGAAAGGAAGCTGACGAATGAGTTATATTATAAAGAAATTTGGATGATATAGGGTGAGTAAAAATTGCTATATTCACAATCCCCCCCATAATATGCTATCATAAAGAAAATTTACAAAGTGAGGTTTATTATGTGGGAGAAATTTAAGACATTTCTGAAACGCAAGGATATTGAAGTTTCAGTTAAAAGGTATGGAATTGATGCACTGGGTGCAATGGCGCAGGGATTGTTCTGCTCACTTCTTATAGGAACAATTCTTAATACATTGGGAACACAGCTGCATATTGGTTTTCTTACTAATACTGTGGCAACAGTGAGCGGTGTCAATTATACAGTTGGAGGGCTTGCGTCAGCAATGAGCGGACCGGCAATGGCAGTGGCAATCGGTTATGCACTGAAATGCCCTCCACTTGTACTGTTTTCACTTATAACTGTTGGATTTGCATCTAATGCGCTTGGCGGTGCAGGTGGTCCGCTTGCAGTATATTTTGTTGCCATTATTGCAGCAGAAGCAGGTAAGATGATTTCTAAAGAAACTAAGATAGATATTCTTGTTACACCGCTTGTTACTATAGGTGTTGGAACAGGAGTAGCGGCTCTTATTGCACCGGCTTTGGGAAAAGCGGCAATGAAGATTGGCGAACTTATTATGCTTGCAACTAATCTTCAGCCTTTCCTTATGGGAATTGCAGTATCAGTTCTTGTTGGAATTGCACTTACACTCCCTATATCATCAGCCGCGATATGTGCTGCATTTGGACTTACTGGGCTTGCAGGCGGAGCAGCAGTTGCAGGCTGCTGTGCGCAGATGGTTGGATTTGCAGTTATGTCATTTAAGGAGAACCGATGGGGAGGACTTGTTTCTCAGGGAATTGGTACATCTATGCTTCAGATGGGAAATATAATTAAGAATCCGAGAATATGGATAGCACCGATAGTTACGTCTGCAATTACAGGTCCTATGGCAACATGCCTGTTTAAGCTGCAGATGAATGGCACTCCGGTATCATCTGGTATGGGAACTTGCGGATTTGTTGGACAGATTGGTGTATATTCTGGTTGGGTAGCTGATATTGCTAATGGAACAAAGACTGCAATTACAGGATTTGACTGGGCTGGATTGATACTTATATCATTCATTCTTCCGGCAGTGATATGTCCGCTTATTAATATGCTTCTTAAAAAGATTGGCTGGGTTAAAGATGGAGATATGAAGCTTTCTTGATTGGGGGAACTTAATTGGAGAAACTAGATTGGATAAAAAGATAGGTTTATGTTAAAAATAGTGGCAGTACTTCAGGTATTTCTGAAGACTGCCACTTTTTATATGCATATTAATTAAAATGTTCTTTCAATTCACCAGAAAGCTTTAAGACATGCTCGATGCCATCGTCAACATTCGAAACGGCTTCTTCCTGCTGGCGGATGCTCTCTGAAATATTAGATATCATTGCAGCGTTCTCTTCAGAGGTAGCAACAAGCGTCTGAATGTCTGAGTTAACGCTGTCAAAAGCTGTCCTGACAGATTCGATTACCTTATACTGTTCTCTTACAAGATCGTGTGCAACTTCTGTTGAATCATTAATTCCGGTGAGAACATTGACAAGAGTGTCCATCTTGGAAACAACATTATTAGCTGATTCAGCACCTGCATTCACGCGGTTAGAAACTTCATCTGTCATACCTGAAAGACCGTTAATGATCTTGTGGATATTGTCTGCAGCTTCTGAACTCTGTTCAGAAAGATGACGGATTTCATCTGCAACTACAGCAAATCCCTTACCGTGCTCACCGGCTCTTGCAGCTTCAATTGAGGCATTAAGAGAAAGAAGATTGGTCTGGGCTGCGATTGCGTTGATTTCTTCAAGAATTGAAGTAATCTTAGACATCTCGTTCATAAGCTCAGACATAGCTCCTCTGGCAGAGCCAACAGTTTCTGCCATCTCCGAAAGAGTGTTTTTAACAACATTTACTTCGTTATTACCGGCTCTGACTGATGTATCAACTTTTTCGAAGCCAGCATCAAGCTCTTTGGAAAGCTCATAATTCTTATTGATTTCATCGGTGGCATCCTGAATTCTCTCAGTTACAGATATAGTTGCATTGGTTGTATCGTCAATAACGGTATTCATCTGAGAAGCAGCTTCATTTACCTTAGTTGCCTGTTCAGATAAGTTATCAAGACCGTTCTTACAATTTTCGATAGCTGAATTAAGATTAATGGCTATGTCATTGGCTGCATGTGAGTTGCTGTTAATAGTAGATAGTGTTTCTTCACTCTGAGAAAGAAGCTCTCGTCCTCTGTCAACAGCTTTGTATAAAATAATAGCAACAAGGTCAAAAAGGAATACCTTTGTAAAGGCATCTACTCTGTCGTAATTAGCCCCATCAATAACGAATGGGAAAAATATGGTACATATAAGTGCAATATTAGCAACAGGAACAGAGTAATATATAATGTACTTCTTATCAAAATATAATGCCATCATTGATAGAAATACAAAGTTGGCAAGAAATGCAACTGAGTTGCCGCCTAAAACAAAAGCATATACAAATGTAGCAATTGAAGGTGTAAGATTAATGAGCAAAGCTTTAATAAAATGATTCTGAATTAAGAACTTACCAATACCGGCAGCAATAAGACTGGCAAGCATTATGCCAATTCCGATAAATGCACGGATATTAATCCCTTCTGAAAAAAATGTCATAACTGATAAAGCAATTGTTCCAACTAAAACAATAAGATAGTTGTGTGAATGTAATTTATCCATTAGTTCCTCCCTAAAAATAATATTAAATTGTTCGAAAATTAATATAGAAATAATAGCATTTTTAAATACAAAAATCAATGATTAACAGGTTGACATTATGTAAAATTTGAAATATACTTCTTACTAAAGTGTTGACGAGAAGAGTACTATGTTACGGTTCTACAGAGAGAAGCATATATGGTGGAAGTGCTTTAGAATACGGATATGGGAAAACCACCTCCGAGCGGCCCCAATACGGCACGGTGATTCCGTTATAATCATAATGAGATGTTCTCCTGATTGAGAGAATAATAAGGGTGGAACCGCGGATTGAATATTCGCCCCTTATACAGCAAGCTGGAAAGCCACTGTATAAGGGGCTTTTTTGTGCGAGTAGCGATGAGAATATACAGGGAAAGTCAACATCTGTGCTTGCACAGGGTGTGGACTTTGCATGGATATTCGAGGAGCACCGCGACAGTGACAGAGCGAAGCTATGGAACATGAGCTACGAGCACAAGCAGCGATGAGAATAGCAACAAAAATATTAACACAAAAGGAGATTTATCATGGTTAATTTTAAGGAAGATGAAAGACTGAATACTCTTAATCATTCATGTGCACATGTTATGGCACAGGCAGTTAAGCATTTATATCCACATGCTAAGTTCTGGGTTGGACCAGTAGTTAAAGAGGGATTCTATTATGATATAGACCTTGGAGATAATGTAATCAATGACGAAGCTATTGAAGCTATCGAAAAAGAAATGAAGAAAATCTGCAAGGAAGGAAAGAAGATATACAGAAGAGAAGTTTCTAAGCAAGAAGCCCTTGAGATGTTCAAGGATGATATGTATAAGCTTGACCTTATAAGCGGTCTTGAAGATGGCAACATTACAGTATATGACCAGGGTGATTTCACAGACCTCTGCCGTGGACCTCATGTTGATAATACTAAGCTCTGCAAGAATTTCAAGCTTGTTAAATATTCTGGTGTATACTGG
>ENA-OPTA01001007-OPTA01001007.1-human-gut-metagenome-genome-assembly--contig:-NODE-1007-length-18177-cov-3.311114_pt1 | contig 18177 bp, 13 predicted proteins | sample MGYA00241813_ERZ501917 | MGnify/ENA primary metagenome ERZ501917 (study PRJEB25962, sample SAMEA2042408) | human gut metagenome | biome: human gut; feature: human-associated habitat; material: faeces...
ATCCTTTTTTATATCATTTAATTCAAGCATCGGATACTCCTTTTATTTTATTGCGGGCTTCGTATTGGGAATTGGTCTGCATCCTAAATGTTGTGTATATCAGTTGCTGTGTCTGACTATAGCATACGCTTGAATAATCCGAGCTGTGTGTAACTTAATGTCGCTATATACATTAGGGCGGTGCGTCAAATCTCGTTCAAGCGAAGCGCGTTTGATTTGACACACCGTAATAAACTCTGTAGATAGCGGCATTTAGTTACACTAAGCGCAGGATTCCTGAAAGCGTATGCTATAGTCAGACGCCGCAACGTCATGTACGCAAGTCGAAGGATGCAGACCAATTCCCAATCCGCAGTCCTCAATTAATATACACCATGGAAAGCTTGGCTTGCAATTTATTCCAGCACATTTTATACTAATATTGTTTTTTGTTTATAAAAATATAATGATTACTAGGAGTCTATGTGAAACATTTTATCAGATTAAGATTAAAGAATTTAACAGCCATTGGTCTTTCGCTTTGCATGGCAGCTACATTTGCTGTTCCATTTTTTGCTTATCCTGACCAGTTGATGGCTGATACACAGGATGACCTCGACGCTGTTAATAAACAGCTTGAAGAATTAAGGAATAAACAGAGCGAACTCAATGCGTCTTACGGAGAGCTTAACGAGAAGCTGTCTGCTTCCGGAGAGAAGCTTTCTTCTATTGAGGATGCAGTTAATGCTAAGCAGTCAGAGATTGATGCTACCAATATCCAGGTTGCTGATATGCAGGCAGAGATTGACCAGCAGTATGCCGCCATGAAGCTCCGAATCCAGTTTATGTATGAGAATAATAATGCTACTATTCTGTCAACGCTTCTGTCAGCTGAAAGCCTTTCTGACCTTTTATCCAAGTCAGAATATATCCAGCAGATTTCTAATTATGACCACCAGAAGATGCAGGAATTAAGTGACCTTCTGGTTTCTCTTAAAGAAACTCAGGCAAAGCTTGAAGAAGAGATGACCGAACTTGTCACTCTTAAAGATGATGCAGCCCGCGAAGCTGATAATTTTGCTGTGCTTCTCTCACAATGCCAGACAGAGCTTGACACTACAAGTGACAGCATTACTGATGCAGAAGCACTTGCGCTTGAATACGAAAAGCAGATTGAACAGGAAATGTTAGAGCGTCAGCGCCGTGAAATGGAAGCTCTTGAAGCTGCAAGAAAAGCACAGGAAGAGGCTGACAAAGCCAATAACTCTGGCAATTCCAGTAACACAGGCGGTAATTCATCTTCCGGTTCTGCTATGGTTGACCAGAACGCTCTTAACAACGTTCTTAAGAATCACACTGCTGAAGATGTTGCCATGCTCGCAGCAATTATTGAATGTGAAGCCGGCAACCAGTCATATGAGGGCAAATGTGCTGTAGGAAGTGTTGTTATCAACAGAGTTGCTGACCCACGCTTTGCCAACAGCATAAGCGGCGTAATATATGCACCTTACCAGTTTTCACCTGTTGCCAGCGGACGATTTGCAATAGTACTTGCAAGAGGTGCAAATGCAGCCTGCACCCAGGCAGCCGTTGATGTGCTTAACGGTTATATCAATATTAACGCACTATATTTTCATGTATATGACAGTTCTGTCGATGTGGGCGGAACCGTTATCGGAGATCATGTATTTTACTAACTCATTAAATATACCAAGGGGAGAATTATTAACTATGAAGAAAGCAACTAAAGCATCTGATAACAGATATTATCAGGCAAGATTTTCTGCAGCACAGAAAAATACTGAATTTGAAAGCCGTGAAGCAGCTTCAGATGTCGTAGGTATAGACAGAACAAGACTTGCAAGAATTGAACTTGGCAATGTAACACCTTATGCGGACGAGGTTGTATCTATGTCAAAATGCTACAACGCTCCTGAACTCTGCTACAATTACTGCTCAAGCGAATGTCCGATTGGAAGGCTTACAATGAAGGAAGTCGAGATTAATTCTTTTGACAGATTATCATTAAAAATGCTTGGTTCTTTGAATGATATCGAAAACCTGCGAGCTTCTATTATCAATATCTCTGCTGATGGTCAGGTTGATATTGGAGAGCAGGAGGAATTCAAGCAGATACTTGAATCCCTCGACCTTATTTCCAATAATGCGAAAGCCCTTGAATTGTGGGCTAAGAAAAACATTAAGAATATTTAACGGCTGTATCTTACATAATCTACCGTAACAAAGCCTTTGTTTGCACTATTGGCAGAATTATCATGTGATACATATACACCGCTCTTTACACCAACCCATCTTCCGGCTTTGGCAATAACGGAAACAGGGTTGGTGTATTCTTTTCCGTCTGTGCTTATCTCTATCGTTACTGTTTCAACAGGTGCTTCCTTAACAGGAAGTCCACCCTCGACATAATCTTTAGTTCCTGTCTTTTTAACTGTGTATCTGAAATATATTTCCTTAAGATTATCGTATGAAGCAAGCAATTCTTTAGTCTCTTTAGTATAAGCCTGGTCACAGTCAAACTGCTGCACACCCTTTACTGCATACACTTCCATCTTACCGCCTTTAACAGTCACATCTGCTGCCAGATAATCCATTCCCATATGAATGAATCCGGCATTATCACCATCAGCCATTCCACTGATATTCATCTTAGTAATACAGCTAAATTCCGATGCCGGCCACTTCTGCAGGAGAAGATTTCTGTAATCGCCAATTGGTCTGTTTGATGCTCTGCCAACCGCATTAAGCTTTATATAAGAACCGTCATCAGACACATTTCCACTTTCATCAGTGCCAAACTGCGCCCAGTCACTATCAGGATTGGCGTTCCACTGCCACTGCAATCCCAAAGTATCTTCTGTGAATTCGTCTGTAGTATCCGGCTCACATATCTCATAAACTGCACCGACATCAGGTTTTTCGTACTCCATCACAGGCTCGCCGTAATCATTGCCATCTTTCTTAACTCCAATAACAGGCCAGTCATTTTCCCAGCTCATTGGCTGCAGATGTGTTATTCTGCCAGCTGCATACACATCCTGAAAATGTATAAACCAGTCCTGTCCTGTAACTGTGTCAACCCATGCACCCTGATGAGGTCCATTGACAGGCGAATCTCCCTGTCTCATAACCACTTTATACTCATATGGTCCAAACACATTTTTCGACCTTAACACTGTCTGCCAGCCTGTCTTAACACCGCCAGCCGGTGCAAATATATAATACCATCCGTTTCGCTTATACATCTTAGGACCTTCTATTGTAATCTGGTCATTTAAGTTACCGTCAAATATAATCTTTTCCTCACCAATAAGCCCCATTCCATCCGGCTGCATCTCTACCATATGAAGCACACTCTTGTATCCGATACGGCTCTTGGCAACTCCTGCAACAAGATATGCCTTTCCATCCTCATCCCAGAATGGGCATGGGTCAATCCAGCCTGCGCCTGGTCTTATATTCACTGGCTTACTCCACTCACCATAAGGGTCTGTTGCTGTAGTCATATATATTCCTTCATCCGGCATTGGGAAGCACACATAATATGTACCCTCATGATATCTTATTGCAGGTGCCCACACTCCGCATCCATGAATTGGATTTCTATATCTGAATTCTGGAATTTCAGCCAAAATGTAGTTAACAACCTTCCAGTTTACAAGGTCCTTAGAATGAAGCAACGGCATAGCCGGAGCATTAGAAAAGCTTGATGATATCATAAAATAATCATTACCGACACGGATTGCGTCCGGATCTGAATAATCAGCGTAAAGTATTGGATTCTTGTATCGTCCATTTCCTAAATCTGCTGTCCACATATATGACCTCTTTCTGCCAGTTTACGGCTCAATAATTTATTTCTGCTTATGCAGATATTTCTCTGCTATCATATTACAACAGTTAAATAAGAATTTCCAGTACTTTTGTAAAGTTATTTTATAAAAGTTTTTTAATTGACATTTTATTATTAAGTATTCTGTGCTTAAACCGATATTATATATAACCGTGTTCATTGCTGAAGATGAAAGGCGGGTATACTTATGATAATTGCAGACAGTAACATGAGTATGTCTTCAAGAAGACACTACTCACAAAAGGTATCAAGCGACATGGTCGCAGCAGGCAGCTCTGGTAACTCCTTTAGTTTTGGAATGAGCCAGGCAAGAAGCAGCTTAAGCCAGAAAGAATCATATTTTAGTAATTCTTCTGATTCTCCGGACAGAAAGTATGACGACATGTTTCTGATGATGCCACTCTACAATCGTTCTGGCAGACTTAATGTCCCGGACGATTCTTCTAAAACGGATTTGGCTGGTGAGGAATCACCAGAAGGCACGGAGGCTTTAACACCTGCTTACAACAAAGCTAGCTTAGTTTCTATGCGGCAGAATGTAAGCTTCAGTTACACAGAAATAACAAGAAAGGTTTATATGTCCCTGTTGGATTTTATTCAGTCTCTGTCTTTCCGTGGAATGTTTCATGATACTGACAGTTTATCCTGCAATTCAGTCTCTGACACATCTTCATCTGACAAAGCCTCAAAAACCCTTTCTATTACTAACCAGATTTCTCCTACTGTGTGGACTGTAAGAACCAGATATTCTTCAACCTATGAAGAAAAGGAAAGCACTTCATTTTCAACAACCGGAACTGTTAAAACAGCAGACGGCAGGGAACTTAATTTTAATCTTGATATGACCATGTCGCGCAGATACATGGAAGAACACAGCATTGAATTTGTTTCCAGCTTTGACACTGTACTGACAGACCCGCTTGTTATTAATCTTAGATGCAATCCTGTTTCTATTTCTGATAAGTCCTTCAGTTTTGACATTGATTGTGATGGTAAAGACGAGACTATTGCACAGATGAATCCTGAAAGTGGCTTTCTTGCTCTTGATAAGAACAGCGACGGAATTATCAATGACGGCAGCGAGCTGTTCGGAACCAAGACCGGTAATGGCTTTTCCGAGCTTGCAGAATACGATTCTGACGGCAACGGCTGGATTGATGAGAATGATGAAGTCTATGACCAGTTAAAGGTCTGGGTTAAAGATGAGAATGGCAAGGACACGCTCTTATCACTTAAGGAAGCCAATGTCGGTGCAATCTGTCTTGGCAGCTCCAAAACAACATTTCATGTAACTGATGATGATAACAATCTTAAAGCTAAAGTACGAAGCAGCGGCATGTATCTTCATGAAGACGGCAGCGCCGGTTCTGTACAGCAGGTGGATTTTTAATTCTGTATTGGGGATATCTTCGATATCCCCAATATTTTTGTATCCCTTGCTGATGCCTGGGTGCTATTTTTCTCTGTTCGCTGACACAATTCCATTTTTGCTGTTTTGCCACAGGCTCTGTTTTTTCCGTGCAGGCTGCGTGTCCCCCGTTGGCTCTGTATTTTCCGTGCAGGCTGCTTGACCCCGTTGGCTCTGTATTTTCCGTGATGGCTGCTTGCGACCTATATATTCATAATATTTGCTCTCTTATAGGCATAATTTGCGTTTTTTCAATCCCAAAGCTTCTTCTCAACCTATAAAATTCATTATTTCTATTCTTTAATAGGTAAAACTGCTCTCTACAATCTGAAAATCCACAAAATCACATAAATTTTCCCAAAAATCTTCCTATAAGAGACTTTATTATGCGACTACCTATAGGTATCACGTATTGTCTGCGTATGAAGCTTCCTTTATTTATTATCATATTTTGCCCAGACTTGTTTTTCTCAGTATATTTACATATTTTTAATATATTAAGCTATTGATTGTTATATATTTGTATAGTATATTTATTAAACAATATTTCTTGCCTATAATTGCAAAAGGGGGATTTTTATGGGAGATATACAGAATTATAATATGGAACATGTTGACACATTAGCACCTGACACGATTAAAGAGTCTGTTATGTGCAGGCATTCACAATTATCTCTTTTACTAGCTGATATACAAGGAAGAATTTCTAATGCTCCTGAAGGTTCTCTGCGAACTGCCAGAAAAGCTCATGGCTGCCAATATTATCATAAGGTTGAAGTAAATGATACCAAAGGAACATATATCAAAAAGCATAACTATAATCTTGCAATTGAACTTGCACAAAAAGATTATGATTTAAGAATTGAACAATGCCTGCTGAAAGAATTAAACTTTCTTGAAGTCATACTTAAGAAATATAATCCATCAGAAATTCAGCATATTTATGATTCACTTAACAGCTTCCGCAAAGAAATGGTTACTCCAGTTTTTGTATCAGATGAAGATTTTACTGCAAACTGGAAAGCCTCAGAATATACTTCTTTAGGATTCACTCCTGACTGTGCTGAATACTATACTGATAATGGTGAACGCGTACGGTCTAAGTCTGAAATTATCATAGCTAACAAACTCTATCGCTATAATATCCCTTATCGATACGAATATCCTCTGCAGCTGCAATCTGGTATCATAACACACCCGGATTTTACCTGTCTTAATGTTAAAACAAGGCAGGAATATATATGGGAACATTTTGGTATTATGGATAATGCAGAATATGCCTGTAATGCCATCAAAAAAATCAGCGATTATGCTAATTCAGGATATGTCCTTGGCAGGAACTTCATAGCAACATTTGAAACCGCTAATACTCCAATCAATGCTAACTGCATAGATTCTTTGATAAAAAGTCATCTCTGTTGATACATGTATGCCCCGCCTTACTTTTATTCTGTAAGGTGGGGCATACCTTCTATAGTTTATCAGATTATATGATTCTTATATGATACCTTTTTATAGTCGCATTTTTGATTTCTTATAGGTCCTTCCTTACCAGATTTTCCAAAAATATTTCTTATTCTCACAAAATATTTCTTAAAAAAGACAAATTATCCTATCAAATAGCTTTAACTCACTATCTGATAGGAAATTATTCTGAATTTTATTAAGATTGTACTGTAAATGGCCTATTAATCATGTAAAAAAGTTTTCTTATAGGAAAACCAAATCCCACCAAAACAATCCCGCCATGCATAGTCCTTCCTGACAGCTTCCTAGAAATTCAAATCAATATCTATTCCCTTAATATCCTCATTAAGCATCTTATTATCTTTCATTATCCTGACTATCTGCTTCTGAGCTTCAGTTACATGGTCGACATCATTGCTTCTTATATTGGCATTCATCTCTAACTTGTCAGTCTCTGCCTGTCCCTCAATAATCTCTTCCTGTTCTTTTCTTTCCTTGCGCTTTTCGTCAATCTTTTCCTGCTGTTCTTCCTGTTTCTTCTCTGCTTCGTCAGCTTTTTCCTTATTGTCTTCTACCTTGTCATCAATGTTGTCTTTACCTTCATTTACAAGCAGATTCTTAACCTCACCCTCAACAGCACCTATTATCTGGTCTGCTGAATCCTGTGCCTTTAGCATTTCCTGAGATTTATCCCTGTCGATTTCGGCAAGTGCAATTGAAGCTGTCGTGCATGCAATCTTAAGCTCCTTCTGACCAATTTCATCCTTAAAATGTATCTGTGATGAATTCAGCTTAAGCACTTTCTCCTGATACTCTGTAAGCGGAGTATTCTGTAGTTCCTTTAAGCGGTCAAGTTCTTCTTTTGAAAATGTGTCCTCAGCCGAACCATATCGGTTATTCTGGTATTTTTCAAGCAACTCAAGGTCTTTTTGTTCCTGTGAATTCATATCAACGCCATAATCTGCGCGGTAAGCCTCTTTTTCATTCTCCAAATCACTAACCTTATTCTTAAGTTCTGTGATTTCATCAAGCTTATTAAGCTTATCGAGCTTCATATCCTCAATATTCTTATCTCTCATATTAGAAGATTTCCATGCATCAGATATAAGCTTCATAGCCTGCTTTCTGGCTCTGAGCCTTTTAGCATCAATCTGGTTATCATTATATGGCTTCAGATTAAGCTCTGATGCATTGATTGTCTTTCTGTTCCTGGTTTGCTTTGAATTATCAGTATTCTTATCTGTATTATCTATTCCCTGTGCAGCTGTCTGATTATTCATTGTACTTCTTATCGTAAGTGACATATGCCCTCCTTGTCATAATCCTATCCCAAACTCCTTTTTGGGAATCACATTAGTTTAAATATATATCGGTATATCTGACATTCATTATTATAGTCAGTTCTTGTTCATAACGAATAAATATGATATAGTGATACTATCAATTATTTATGAGGAGAGCGATTACAATGAACTTTGCAAGAAAGACGGATAAGGTATTCACAATTATTTACACTATTATCAGTATTCTGTCAATTATTATATTAATCATGACTCATATTTATCCTGATAAATTCTTTAATAATTTGTATGAATCATTTTCTGCAATTAATAACAAGACATTTAGTATTAACAATTTATTCAATTTAATTGGACATATTTATATGGGAAGCACATCCATAGTTCTATTATATATTCTTGCTGTTCTTGCTGTCATAATTGGATTACCCGTTACTGTGATTACTATTTTTGCTTATATAGGAATCATATTATATAAAGCAACCAACAACCCAAAGCATATACGCCGCAATCTGATTGTCAAGATTATATATACAGGAATATGGACTGTTATTGCACTCATAATGACAATCAAGGACATTGGCTTTGTTGTTATATTTGCAATACCTGCCATAATACTTTCAATTCTGATTGCAGCTGTTTATGGCATGAGAGAGCATGAATATTTCCCAGAATATTAATTCACATACAGCACTTATTAAGAAAAGGCAGGACATGAAAAAACCGACCTCCCAATCGTTAGATTTTTAGTCTAACTTTTGGGGGTCGGTTCCATGTCCTGCCATATTATATTTAATCTTACAGATGAAGCACTCTCTCCTTAATCTCCTGAGTTCTTCCCTGATTCCAGAACTGTGTTCCGATATATCCGCAAGTTCTTCTTGCGACATTCATCTTATCCTGATTACGGTTTCCGCAGTTAGGGCATTCCCATATAAGCTTTCCGTCATCATCAGTTATAATCTGAATCTGACCTGTGTATCCACATTCCTGACAGTAATCACTCTTAGTATTAAGCTCTGCATACATAATATTCTCATATATATACTGCATAACCTTAAGTACTGCCGGAATGTTATTCTGCATATCAGGAACTTCAACATAACTGATAGCTCCTCCTGGAGATAACTTCTGGAACTGTGATTCGAATTTTAACTTTTCAAATGCATTTATCTGCTCAGTTACATGAACATGATAGCTGTTAGTTATATAGTTCTTATCTGTTACGCCAGCAATCTTACCAAATCTCTTCTGTAAACATTTTGAAAACTTATAAGTTGTTGACTCAAGCGGTGTTCCATAAAGTGAGAAATCAATATTAGTCTCTGCTGCCCATCTCTTACATGTATCATTAAGATACTGCATTACTTTGAGAGCAAATTCTGTTCCTTCCGGATTAGTATGAGTTACTCCCTTCATGTAATAAGTACATTCGCAAAGACCTGCATAACCGAGCGAAATTGTTGAATATCCGCCATAAAGAAGCTTGTCAATTGTCTCGCCCTTCTTAAGTCTTGCAAGTGCACCATTCTGCCAGAGAATTGGCGCAACGTCTGAAGGAGTTCCCTTAAGTCTGTAATGTCTGCACATAAGTGCTCTCTTACACAGGTCAAGTCTTTCATTAAGAATACTCCAGAACTTATCCATATCCTTGCCTGATGAACATGCAACATCAACAAGATTAAGAGTTACAACACCCTGATTGAATCTTCCATAATACTTTGGCTTTCCTGTTTCTGGATCAATATATGGTGTAAGGAAGCTTCTGCATCCCATACATGGAAAACACTGACCATTGCCATTCGCATCAACCTTTAATTCCTTCATTTTCTTTTCAGATATATAATCCGGAACCATTCTCTTAGCTGTACACTGTGCAGCTATTTCTGTAAGATACCAGTACTTGGAATCTTCGTGGATATTATCTTCCTCAAGAACATATATAAGCTTAGGAAATGCTGGTGTAATATATACACCCTGTTCATTCTTAACACCCTGCATTCTCTGTCTTAATACTTCCTCAGTAACAAGTGCAAGGTCATCTCTTGTCTGACCTTCCGGAACCTCATCAAGATACATGAAAACAGTAACAAAAGGTGCCTGTCCATTAGTTGTCATAAGAGTGATAACCTGATACTGAATCATCTGTACACCACGCTTAATTTCATCCTTTACTCGAAGTTCTGCAACCTCTCTAATCTTTTCTTCGGAAGCATCTATTCCGGTTTTCTCGAACTCATCTCTTACCTGTCCAATAAACTTCTCACGGCTTACCTGGACAAATGGTGCAAGATGTGCTAAAGATATACTCTGTCCGCCGTACTGTGAACTTGCAATCTGTGCAATCGCCTGAGTTGCAATATTACATGCAGTAGAAAAGCTGTGTGGCTTCTCAATCATAGTCTCGCTTATTACAGTTCCATTCTGTAACATATCCTCAAGATTGACAAGACAGCAGTTATGCATATGCTGTGCAAAATAATCGGAATCGTGAAAATGTATAATTCCCTGCTCATGAGCCTCTACAATATCCTGTGGCAGGAGGAAGCGCTTGGTAATATCCTTGCTGACTTCTCCTGCCATATAATCACGCTGCACACTGCTTACCGTTGGATTCTTGTTGCTGTTTTCCTGCTTTACTTCCTCATTCTTGCAGGCAAGCAGCGTCAGAATCTGATCGTCGGTAGAATTGGTCTTTCTTACCAGAGCACGTTTATAGCGGTAAGTAATATAATTTCTGGCTACCGTATACGCACGCTGATTCATAATCAGGTTCTCCACCAGATCCTGAATCTCTTCTACGGTTAATGCACGGTTCATGGTATTACATGCCTTCTCCACATTTTCACCAATGGCATTAATCTGCGCCTCTGTCATACGCTCGCTGTCTACCACACTTTCATTTGCTTTATGCACAGCCGATAAAATCTTCTCTTTATCAAATATAACTTCCGTCCCACTTCTCTTTATGATTTTCATATTCGCACCCCTATTCAAAATAATTCATTTTCAACGCGTATACTATATATTGTATCAGATTAAATTATCTTTTCAAGGTATTGTGCCAAATTGTTTATTCTTTTTCTAATACAAGAGCGGAAAGCGGCTCTACATCAGCCTTTGCGGAAATATTTTTTTTGCCGTCTGCACCTGCTGTTTTGTCATCCACCAGAATTTTCCATTTTCCTTCCGGCAAATTATACAAAATCTCTTCATCATTTCCGTTGAATATTACCAAAATGTTTTCTGGTGTATCATCTGCACCTTTTCCCTTCAAAAGATATGCCACAACATTTTCCGGTGTATCTGATAAGAAGCAGAGATTCTGTGTCATTTCCGCTTCACTCTGCATACGGAATACCGGATGGGCTTTCCGCAGTGCCATCAAGCCCTTATAGTATGCTATCATATCCGGATATTCATGTATATTATCCCATTTGATACTGTTTACCGCATCCGGCATATTATAGCTGTTTTCTGCAAAACCTTTTTTCTCCGGCAGCGGTTTGCTGCGGAGGAATTCTTCACCTGCCTGGATAAAAGGCACACCCTGGGAAGTAAATACAATGGCTGCGCACAACCGGTTCATGGCTTTCTTCTTTTCTTCCGATGCCTCCGGGCAGGAGACGGATAATTTATCCCACAGGGTATAGTTATCATGACAGGAGACATAATTAATACTCTGTCCCGGCTCTTTCGCCCACGGCTTACTGCCATAGGCATCATAATCTACCTGTGGATGTGCGACTGCTCCTGTAATGCCATAGCGCAATGCATTTTCCAGATGGGTGCCGCCATTAACGAAGCCCAGATGATCATCATAGAATACGCTTCCTTTTATGGTATCACGGATGTCATCATTGAACATGCCGATTCCCGGCATCTTTTTCGCACTGGCTTTAAATGCACGTTTCTCCTCTGCCAGGGAAGATGGGCCACCGTTCCAGCCTTCTCCGTAAAGGTAGATATCCGGACGTATTTCTTTTAACCGCTCTGCAATAACATTCATCGTATCAATATCCAGAACGCCCATCAAATCAAAGCGAAATCCATCGATATGATATTCCTTTGCCCAGTAAATCAAGGAATCTACAATTAATTTCTGCACCATCGGACGGTCACTGGCCACTTCATTGCCACAGCCGGAGCCGTTGGTATATCCGGTCTCATCACTTCTATAATAATAACCCGGCACTATCTTCTGAAGGTTGGAATCATCCCTTCGATAGGTATGATTAAAGACCACATCCATAATCACTCCGATTCCTCTGCTGTGCAAAGCCAGCACCATCTGTTTCATTTCCTGAATCCGCACTGCTCCATCATATGGGCTGACTGCATAAGAACCTTCCGGAACATTATAATTATCCGGATCATATCCCCAGTTATACTGTGCTTTCTGATTTTTCTCATCTACAGTCTCAAAATCAAATGCCGGAAGAATCTGTACATGTGTCACACCAAGGCCACTAATATAATCAAGTGCCGTTGCTTCTCCAAAATGATTTGTAGTATTGGCTTCCGTCAGGCCTAAGAACTTTCCATTATGAAATACGCCGCTGGATTCATCCATCGTAAAATCCCTGACACTGCCTTCATAGATAATGGCATCTGTGATATGCTCCGGATTCCGGTACCCATCCATTTCAAAGCCCTGTGGGTTTGTCTTTGCCAGATTGATAACCATACCGCGCTGCCCGTTTACCCCGGCAGCTTTTGTATACGGATCTACTGCCTCCTGCTCTTCCCCGTGATTTACTACTGTATAGGTATAGTAGATTCCATTACAATCTCCCTGTTTTTCAAAAACGTAAGTACCGTTTGCTGACTTCTTCATAATATGCTGATCTATGAGATTATCTCCTTCGCCCTGTTTATAAAGGTTCAGCTTCACGGATTCTGCCTCTGGTGCCCAGACCTTAAATCTTGTCATTTTCGGTGAGTATACCGCTCCTAAATCATTTCCTGTGTATACTTCATAATCAAACTTCTGCATATTTGTTTCCTTTCCCTCGTTACCTGCGTACGGCTACAGGAAACACACTTTGCGCATTTCCCGCATAACCGAAAAAAGGAAGCTTCCGCCAATGCACGGATGCTTCCTTCTTGCAACTGGCTGTCATTTCAAAGACCCTATAGCTTTGCGTCACAGGCTTTCACCTGTTTTGCTGATACATAATCTTTATTATAATGGTGGCACAATTATAAGTCAATGACTCCGGTTACTTATTGCAATTCTTATATTCCAGTATAATTCACATATGTGAATTATAAATTTAACTCTTTTTTGATTTCGGCAATGGCTTCTCTTTCATCAAAATGATATTTTACACCTTTAATTTCCTGATAATCTTCATGACCTTTTCCAAGCAGCACTATCATATCACCCTTTTTGGCATTTTCGATACAATATTTGATGGCTGCTTTGCGGTCATCGATTTCGATATATTTTCCGTTGCTCTTTGCAAGGCCAATCTTAATATCGTTGTTGATGTCGCGGATTTCTTCATCTCTTGGATTATCACAGGTCAGCACGCTTAAATCTGCCAGTTCTCCTGTCACTTCTCCCATGTCATAGCGGCGCAGCTTGGAACGGTTTCCACCGCCACCATAGACACAGATTAAACGTTTCGGATGATACTCTTTTAATGTGGTAAGCACGCTTCTTGTGCTGACTTCATTATGGGCATAGTCTATAATTACCGTAAAATCTTTGGAAACCGGAACTAATTCCACACGGCCTCTGACTTTTACTTTATCCAGTCCACGTAAAATTGCCTCATCGGAAATTCCTGCCAGATGACAGGTCAGCATGGTTACCAGTGAATTGTATACTGAAAAGCTTCCCGGAATATGAACCACTGCATAAACATTCATACAGCCGGTAGTGGTAAAATGCATTCCAATCTGTCCCTCTTCATCCAGATATCCAACAGCTCCCGCCATCAGGTCTGCGTCTTTCTTACAGGAGAAGGTATGAAGCTTACAGGTATGATTTTTGATAATTCCATCTACGTGCTCATCATCTGCATTTACGATTCCCTCTTTGCACTGACGGAATAAAAGACTCTTGCATTCCTGATATTCTTCAAAGCTAGCATGCTCATTTGGTCCGATATGATCCGGTGATAAGTTGGTAAAGATTCCATAATCAAATACAATTCCTGCCACACGGTGCATCTTAAGTCCCTGGGAGGATACTTCCATTACTACATATTCACAGCCGGCATCTACCATGGCACGGAACATCTTATGTAATTCATAAGATTCCGGTGTGGTATTCTTTGCCGGAAGCTTCTCCTCGCCGATCAGGGCACCGATGGTTCCAATCAGTCCGACTTTCTTACCGGCTTCTTCTAAAACGCTCTTTATCATATAAGTAGTAGTGGTCTTTCCTTTGGTTCCGGTCAGTCCAATGGTGGTAAGCTCTCTGTCCGGGTGTCCAAAGAAAGCAGCCGACATAATTGCCAGGGCATAACGGGCATCTTCTACCTGAAGAACCGTACAGTTCTCCGGAATATCAATTTCTACTGCATGCTCTACCACAAGGGCTGCAGCACCTTTCTTTACCGCATCTTCAACAAAGTCATGTCCGTCTACAACAGCTCCTACCATACAGACAAATATGGTGTCTTTTTCTACTTTTCTCGAATCATAGATAATATCACTGATTTCTTTCTCCATCTCTCCCTGCAGGCAGGTATAGGTCAATTCTTCACATATTTCTGCTAATTTCATACTTCTCTCCTAATGTATTATTCCGCTGTTCCGATAATGTGGCTTGCATCAATTTCCGATTCAAATACCGTATGGGAAGGTCCGGTCATAAACATATGTCCGCTTTCTTCCTCCCACTCAATATAGAGCGGTCCGCCAATCTGCTCTACCGTTACTTTCCGGTCTAAGCGTCCGGTTAATACGCCGGCTACCACTGCAGGACAGCATCCGGTTCCGCATCCGATAGTCTCTCCGGTTCCTCTTTCCCATTCCCGGATTTTCACATAATCCCTGCGAACAAATTCCACAAAAGTTACATTGGTCTTATTGGTAAAAAGCTCTGTCATATGTTCAATGGTTTTTCCGTATTTTTCTACATCAAGGTCTGCCACGCTGTCTACATACATGGCACAATGCGGGTTGCCCCAGGATACTGCCGTAATATGGAAGGTCTTATCCAGTACCTGTACCGGCTGCTCTACAAATTCATCCAGCTTTGTGTTGACCGGAATCACTTTTGCAGACATTCTCGGTGCTCCGATATCTGCTCTGATATTGCTTACCAGACCGTCCGTTACGGTTAAGTTCAGATGCTGCATGCCGCCTAAGGTTTCAATTACAAGATCTGTCTTATCCGTCAGTCTGTGGTCGTATACATATTTTCCTACGCTGCGCAATGCATTTCCACACATCTCGCCCTCTGTTCCATCCGGGTTAAACATCCGCATCCGGAAATCCCCTTTTTCGGACGGACAAATCAATACCATTCCGTCAGAACCAATGGCAAAATGCCGGTCACTTACGAATCTCGCAAGCTCCGGCAGATTGTCAAGATGCTGATGAATGGCATCGATATATACATAATCGTTTCCAAATGCCTGCATCTTTGTAAATTTCATTTATTTTCTCCTTGCTTTCTCTTTCCTTTATTTTTCTTAAGCATTCATTGCCCGGTCTAAATCTGCAATGATATCATCCACATTTTCAATTCCTACTGACATACGAAGGAAGCAGTCTGTAATGCCAAGCTTCTCTTTTACATCAAGCGGTGTATCCTCATGAGTCTGTGTGGTCGGATATGTGATTAAGGTCTCTGTTCCGCCAAGACTCTCTGCAAACATAATCATATCTACATTTTTAAGAATCTTCTTAACGGTCTCATAGCTGTCTACAGTAAAGGAAATCATTCCGCCAAATCCTGTTGTCTGACGGCAGGTTACTTCGTAATCCTTATGGTCTTCAAAACCAACATAATATACTTTCTTTACCTTCGGCTGTGTACGAAGCCACTCTGCAACCTTCCTGGCATTCTCATTGTGACGGTCCATACGGACTGCAAGGGTCTTGATTCCCCTTAATACCAGCCAGCTGTCTAACGGTGCCAGCTGGCTTCCATGGGATTTGATATGGATGTGAATCTTATCTGCGATTTCTTTGTTATCCTTTACCACGACGATTCCGGAAATGGTGTCATTGTGTCCCCCCAGATATTTTGTTGAACTGTGGGTTACAATGTCAGCTCCCAACTGCAGCGGTTTCTGGAAATATGGTGTTAAAAATGTATTATCTACCACTGTTAATGCTCCGATGGATTTTGCGATTTCAGAAATGGCATGAATGTCTGCCACCTTCATCATCGGATTGGTCGGTGTCTCAACGAAGAACATTTTTGTATTCGGGCGGATAGCTGCCTTTACTTCGTCTAATTCAGACATATCTACATAAGTATGCTCGATTCCATATTTTCCAAATACATCTCCAATGATACGGAAGGTTCCACCATAAATATCATCGGAAAGAATTACATGCTCACCCGGATTTAATAAGGAAAATACTGCCATATTCGCAGCCTGTCCGGAGGAAAATGCAAATCCCTGGATACCGCCCTCTAAAATTGCCATGGTACGCTCTAATTCCTGTCTGGTCGGATTCTCAAGACGGCTATAGGCAAATCCTGTTGTCTGTCCTAATTCCGGATGACGGAAGGTTGCTGCCTGAAAGATTGGCATGCTGACTGCGCCGGTTAATGGTTCCGTTCCTAATGCTCCATGTACTGCCTTGGATTCAAAATGCAAATCCTCTTTTGTACTGTAATCGGTATAGTTGCTGAAGTTTTTCATATTGTTACCGCCTTTCTTCGTCTTAATTACCCACCAGATATTTTCATTTCTAACAGGACAACCGTCTATTGATGCACTTGTCCTTTTTCATATATCAAGTATTATACCAACATTTTATTGAAATTGATAGTAAAATAATGCTTTCCTTATTGCAAATCGTGCTTTATACTGTCCATAGACTGATTTTGTATATAGGATGTGATTTTTATGAAAAAATATGAGAAAACCGGATATCTTCATCATGATTTTAAGATATTTCACCTGACTGACCACGAAATGTCTGCCTACGACTTTCATTATCATGATTTTCACAAACTGCTCTTTTTCCTAAGCGGCAATGTCACCTATTGTATTGAAGGAAAATCCTACCAGCTTACCCCGGGGGATCTGGTTCTTGTCCGTGCCGGTGAAGTCCACCGCCCGGTCATTCATGATACCACACCCTACGAGCGGATGATTATTTATGTTTCTCCGGATTTTGCAGTTACATCATCCGATAAGACTATTTTCTTAAACCAGTGCTTTCTTCCGGACGCTGCCATGCCGTCCAATGTCCTGCATTTATCCGGCATGAAGGAACGGCGGCTCTTAGATACCATGATGGAGCTTGTCCACTCTTTTTCCGAAGACAGCTTTGCCAATGAGATTTACCAGAATACGCTTTTCTTAGAATTTATGATTCACTTAAACCGGGCTGCCTTATCCGGCACCCTGCAATATGAAGATTCCTTTCAGGCAAATGAAAAGATTCTGTCGGTTCTTACCTATATGAATGAACATCTGACGGAGGATATTACGGTGGATTCTTTAGCCGAGCACTTTTTTACCAGCCGCTATTATCTGATGCACTCTTTTAAGGAGCAGACCGGGTATACCATCGGAAATTATCTTTCCACAAAGCGGCTTCTCTTTGCCAGGGATTTAATCAGCTCCGGCACTGCAGTAACCGATGCCTGCTTTGCCTGCGGCTTTCACAATTATTCTACTTTTCTTCGTGCCTATAAGAAGCAGTTTGGAAAATCCCCGCGGGAAATGATTTAGGTGCTGCGAAAGAATAACATTTTAACAGAAATTTCTTTGCTATTTGAAGTAGGTGTGTTTATGTGCGTCAAAATACCAGTAGTTCTTAATATTATGTTTTGCTTGTCTGCAAGCAGTCTTTCCGTTGCTTTGACATAAGATAGTGCCACTGTCCGTCGAATACGGATGCCACATAACGCCTGCAAGGGGCACTAGGAATTTCGGATAATTAAGAAGTTCGTCTGGCAACCGGCGCATATTCACATCCATGTTCAGATGCGCCTCGCTGGCACG
>ENA-OPTA01001014-OPTA01001014.1-human-gut-metagenome-genome-assembly--contig:-NODE-1014-length-18083-cov-3.407810_pt1 | contig 18083 bp, 16 predicted proteins | sample MGYA00241813_ERZ501917 | MGnify/ENA primary metagenome ERZ501917 (study PRJEB25962, sample SAMEA2042408) | human gut metagenome | biome: human gut; feature: human-associated habitat; material: faeces...
AAACAGAAGCCAGAAATAGTGGGGCAAAGAAGACTAAAAAGAAAAAAGGGGGTAGAAAGTAATGAAGATGTCTAAAAGATCAAAAATAGTGATTTACGCATTACTCGGACTTGTGGCACTTTACTTTCTTGCACCATTTATCTACATGTTGTTTTCTGCATTTAAAACAGAAAGTGAAGCGATTGCGTATCCACCAAAATTATTTCCTACAGAATGGCATTTTGAGAATTTTATAAATGCATGGAAGTCTCAGCCATTTGGAACTTATCTATGGAACTCAATACTTGTTACTGTTTTTACAACATTAGGACAAGTGCTTTCTTGTTCACTTGTTGCATATGGTTTTGCGAGATTTGAATTCAAAGGAAAGAATCTTCTTTTTATGATTTTGTTATCTACAATGATGATTCCATGGGATGTTACCATGATTCCACAGTATATGGAATTTAACCTGTTTGGATGGATTAATACATTGAAACCATTGATTGTACCAGCATGGTTTGGTTCTGCTTATTATGTATTTTTAATGAGACAGTTCCTGATGGGGATTCCAAGAGATTTCGAAGAGGCGGCAAGAATTGATGGTGCAAAAGAGTTCAGAATATTTAACCAGATTGTTCTGCCTCTTATGAAGCCAGCATTGGCTGTTCAGATGATATTTACTTTCGTATCATCATGGAATAATTATTTTATACCTTCACTCCTTATTAACAAGGCAAGTAAGAAAACACTTCCTTTGTTGATAGCACAGCTTCGTAGTGCGGATTTCCTGAAGTTTGATATGGGTCAGGTATATATGATGATAGCATTTGCTATTGTTCCGGTAATTATAGTATATATCTGTCTTTCAAAGTTCATTGTAAGAGGTGTTACACTTGGTGGCGTTAAAGGTTAGATATGCTTTTAGATTTAAAAAGAACCGTCCTGATTTCAAGGGCGGTTCTTTTTGCGTCTTGCATCGTGCACTTTGGTGATATAGCTGCTATTTAGAAAATATATTCTATGTATCTATCAAGACGTTCTCCGGCTTTAAGAACAGGTGATGGAAAGTTATTATGATGCATTGAGTCAGGAAAAAACTGAGGTTCAAAGCATATGCCATGCTGATTGTTATATGGTAAATTGTATTTACCAGTACAGTTACCTATATAATTACCGTTATATAGCTGCAATCCTGGGAAGCTGGTCTTTACAGACATGCTTATACCTGCTTCGGGATCTGTTACTTTAGCGGCATATTCATATGCATCAGAGAGAACGTAATTAATATCAATATAATCTGTTCCAACTCTTCTTGGTCTACGGAAATCATACATTGTTCCTTCAACAGGCAGAATGTCACCCGTGGGGATGTTGCTGCTGTCTACAGGGGTGTAGTAATCTGCTCCTACAGATACTATATAATTACAGACGTTCTTTACCCCAGAAAAATTAAAGTAACTATGATTGGTGAAGCTACATACTGTATCCATATCTGATACTGCGTCATAATGCACAAGTATTGAATTCCTGTCAGTAATAGTAATTGTCTGGGTAACTTTAAGATTTCCAGGGAATCCATTCTCAAGATGCGGGCTGTTAAGTGTGAGAATGAGAGCCTCAGGATTAACATCATACTGCCACATACATTTGTTGAAGCCGTGTCCGCTGTGAAGAGTGTTATTACCTTCGTTGGCAGGAAGATGCCAGTCTTTGCTATTAAGAGTTATGCATGCTCCTGCAATTCTGTTGGCGAATCGCCCCATTGTCCCGCCGAAGTTCTGCTGGTCATAATAATATTCTTCCGGGGTATCATAACCAAGGATTATGTCGTGTTGTGTGCCGGATGAATCAGTCACGAACATTGACTGAAATGTTGCACCATAGTCTGAAACATAAAGCGATATGTCATTATATGAAAGCTGAATAATATGACACATTGTACCATCGGGGAGAAGCCCCCATTTTTTGACATTATATTGCATAAATACTCCCTTCTGTGTATATGATTAATACGAACAATAAATATGAATTAAGTATACCATTTTATACAAAGAAGTTCTATGTTTTTATATAAAAATGTGATATATTTATTTATATGTCGGATTAATATATTTAACTTAGGAGTGCAGCAGATTATGCTATGGACAGATTTATTTTACATGATTGTCATAACTACATTTACGGGTAGCGTACTTACTGTTGCATGGCTTATAACTTCATATTTACTTGATAAGACAGGATATCTTAATATGTCATACAGACTTGGAAAAGTTGTTGTATTGTTCTGGATAATTCCGGTAATGTATTACGCGATAAGAATGATTGACCGCTTAAGGTTCGTGTGGAATGGTTACGCATTTGATACATCACCGCTTATTATTAATGTGACAAGAGCTGTTGCTATTGTGTGGATAATAGGTCTGGCTGTTGCAATAATGATTTATGTGTTTAAGAGATTCAGAATTTTATCAATAAGGAAAGAATCATTTGCCTGTAATAAGGAGATGAACAGGATTTTCTATGAGATAAAAGAACAGATGGGACTTGGAAAATGTAAAATTACATTAAGGCAGTCATACAGAACAACTACTGCATATGTGACAGGAATACACAGACCGTGTGTTGTTGTTAATGCAGATCATTTTTCTGAGAAAGAGATGAGAGTTGTATTTGCACATGAACTTACACATGTGGTTCATAATGATATATGGTTCAGATATCTTCTTGCGGTGGCAAGTATACTTAATTTCTTTAATCCGGTTATATGGATTTTTTACAGAAGATTTATTAAATATGCTGAGTATGCATGTGACTATTCTGTATGTATGTCAGAGAATGGACTACATGAATATTATGAAACAATATTTAATCTTGCTGTGAGAAATAATAATCTTTATGACATGCTGTCTGCAAGTCTGTATGAAAATAAAAACAGTTTAAGAGAAAGAATGGAGCATGTTATGAAGAGTTATAATGTTAAGAAAAGACCAATGGCTGTTGCAGCAGCTATACTGACTTTATTTGTTGCTATGAGTTCTGTTATGGTGGCGGGAGCAGCTACAACCGTAACTGAAACATCAGTTAAGGTTGCGGAGGTAACTGCTGATGAAAAAAGAGAGCTACAGGTATTAGAAACAGAATATTATGAGGCTGCTGATTATGAAGATTCAGATGTTACAGACATGTATGAAGAAGATGTTAATCCTGATGAAATAATGCCATGCGCTTCAAATGGTACAATCTCATGGGATGTGTATGCCGGGGTAAGGAGGTCAACATCAAGCTTTCATGCATCTTCTGGACAGAGGATAGTTTTAAGTGTATTTTCGGTGGAACCATTTCATAGTGTCAGAGCAGGAATTATACAGCCTGATGGTTCGAAAAGATATATTATTGCCAATGGCAATGATTCACACGTATTTGAGCTGACAATGAGCGGATCATACAGAATATATATCCAGAATGAAACAACAGAGAGTGTTCATGTTGAAGGAGCGTATTCTACATATTAATTAGTATGTATTAGTTGAGGTTGAGAAGATATGAAGATTTTGCATTGTGCAGATATTCATCTGGATTCAGCAATGACGGCTAATCTTGATAAAGATAAGGCAAGAGAACGCAGGAGTGAGCTGCTGGCATCTTTTAAGGATATGGTCGGATATGCTGTGAAGGAGTGTATCGGGGTTATTATAATTGCGGGGGATTTGTTTGATACAAGGAACATATCAGTCGGAGCAAAGAAAGAAGTATATAATATAATAATTAACAATCCAGGTATTACATTTTATTATCTGCAGGGTAATCATGACAATGGAAGCTTTGTGTCGTATCTGGATGAGATTCCTGCTAATCTTCGTATGTTTGGAAAAGAATGGACAAGTTATAACGCCGGTATAATCAATAATGGCAGTATTACAAAGGATATTGTTATTACCGGCGTGGAACTTGACAGTGATAATGCGGGTAAGATATATGGAAGCCTTTCTCTCAATGCAGGCAATTATAATATTGTTGTACTGCATGGGCAGGAGGCTTCTCATGTTTCTAAGAATAACGCACAGATAATAAGTCTTAAGGATTTAAGAAACCGTGGAATTGATTATCTTGCACTTGGACATGTGCATGAATATTCAAGTGACAGGCTGGATGCCAGAGGAGTGTATTGTTATCCGGGATGTCTTGAGGGAAGGGGCTTTGATGAGGCTGGAGAGCATGGCTTTGTAGTGCTTGATATTGATGAAACTTCTGGAAGTTATGATACATATTTTGTTCCATTTGCAAGAAGAAATATTTATGTTGCACAGGTTGATGTTACAGGGTGTGAAAGCACATTTGAAATTGAACAGAAATTAAGCAGTTTTCTTAACAATGCAGGTTTTACGAAAGATAGTCTGGTTAAGCTTGAACTTACAGGTGAATTGGATGTTGAATGTGAGAAAGATACGGACTATCTGTGTAAGCAGTTTGAGAACAGGTTTTATGCATTTAAGATAAAGGACTGCACCGCTTATAGAGTTGATTATATGTCTTATGAGCATGATGTTTCACTTAAGGGAGAGTTTATTAGAAATGTTATGGGGAGAGACGATATCAATGAACAAGATAAAGCTGTAATTATACGATATGGATTACAGGCATTGCAGGGGGAGGAGATAGTCTGATGAAACTTATCAGTTGTACAATCGAAAATTTTGGAAAACTGAATAATGTTACATATGATTTCTCTGGTGAATGTAATACGATATGTGAGGATAATGGCTGGGGGAAGAGTACACTTGCATCATTTATCCGTGTTATGTTTTATGGATTTAAGAATGAAAGCAAGAAGAAATTAGTCGATAAGGAAAGAAATCGTCTTATGCCGTGGCAGAAGGGTGTTTATGGTGGTGAGATAGTATTTGAAACTGGTGGAGTGGTTTATTCACTTAGAAGAACCTTTGGAAAAAAGCAGGCGGATGATGAATTCTTCCGATCTTGCTTGTAAGAAAAGACACTAATGTTGAATGTGATGATTTTTCGTGTGATATTGGAGAAGAATTGTTCAAGATAGATGCACAGTCTTTTGAGAGAACTGTGTTTATAGGTCAGAGTGATTGTGTTACGTCAACTACTGACAGCATAAATGCCAAGATTGGAAATCTTGCAGATAATACAGATGATATTAATAATTTTGAAACTGCTGTGGGAAGACTGACCGCGGTGCTTAATAATATAACAAGTACGAGGTCTACAGGATCTATATCTAAGAGGAAATCAAGAATAACAGAGCTTGCTGCCAGGATTAACAATTATTCACAGACAGACAGAATTATTGAAGAGCAGACAGATATAAGAGATAATCTGTGTGTTAAGAGAGAAGAACTTAGAGCTGACAGAAAGAAAATGCAGGAACAGCAGAAGCATTTAAGTGTGCAGAAGGATATACAGGCATTGAAAGAGAAGTATCAGCTGCTTGATAAGGAATGTAATAATAAGAAGAATGCATTTGAACAATATGAACATTACTTTAATGGGGAACTGCCTGAAAAGGAAGATGTGCACAAGCAGATTGAAATCTTTGATGAAGCAGGAAGATTAAGTGGAAAATTCACACACATTGATGATGATGACAGTAAAAGGCTTGAACAACTTAGAGGTATGTTTGAACAGGGGGTTCCTGATAGTGAAACTATTGATGAATGGCAGAATACTGCCAGACAATTAGATGAACTTAAAGAAGCTGCTGCGAAGAACCGTTTGTCTGATGATGAACTGGAAAAGCTTGAAGGGTATAAGAAAAGGTTTGCAAGAGCAATTCCCGATGAAAACAAAGTCGGGAAGATTCATGATATCTGGATTTCAGCACAGAACAAGCAGAATTCTATTGTTGGCAAGGAAATGAAGCTGGATCTTGCAAGAGAGAATGAACAAGCAAGACTTGAAAGAGCTAAGTTATATAAAAATTCATGTGTGCCTGGAATTATAGCAGGAATCGTAATGGCTGTAATAGGCGGTGTGCTTGTTGTGCCTGTAATGGAAGTTGGAATTGCCATGATTATTGTCGGCTTGTGTATGGCAGTAGTATTTTCAGTGATTGGAACTGTGAAGAAGAAACAGCATGATAGTGAATTTATGAATATAAGTGCTGAATCTGATAATAAGATTAAGGCAATTGAAGCGGATATTAATGATGATAAGAATTTTATCAGCGGAACGGAGAATGTTGTAAGGCAGTTCTGTGAAGAATATGAGATTACATTTAGCAGAGATAATATTGCATGGGAGCTTTCGGGTTTATGTCATGATATAGAAGATTATCGTGAACTTGAGAAACGGGCGGCTGGTCAGGACAACGAATTATCTGAACAGATAAAACAGCTTGAGAACAGGCTGGATGTATTTCTGAAACGGTATAACTGTGCCGCTAATGGTAATAATTATAGTCTGGCAATTGAACGCATAAGAAATGACATGGCTGACTATAAAAGAATTAATCAAGAAATGTCTAAACAAGATATCTATAAAAACCAGTACGAGCAGAATATGTCAGGTATTAAATGCTTTCTGGAAAAATATATTAAAGGCTTTAAGGGCGAGGAAAGTATTGGAGAAACACTTAGAAACCTTGACAAAAAGCTTGATGGATATTATTGTGCTAAAAGTGAGTATGATAATGCAATGATGATTAAAGCTGATTTTGAGTCAGAGAATGATATCAGTATGTTTGCGGCACAAAATGATGCTGATAAGATTTCACTGGAAGATATAGCGTCAGATATGACACGGATTGACAACATGATTGAAGAATATGCACAACAGATATCTCAGTGCAATAAGCAGTTAGAGAATCTTCAGATTCAGGCTGATGAGTGTGAAAACTGCAGGCAGGAACTTAACCGGCTTACAGATATTCAGGAAAGCGAAAAGAATAAAGAGAGATTGCTGAAGCTTACAAAACAGATTATGGAGGATTCAAAGCAGTCTTTTACTTCTGAATATATGGGACCTGTTATGTCGGGCTTTAGGAAGTATTATACTATACTTACCGGATGTGAGCCTGATGCATACAATCTTGATGCAGATACAAAGCTTACTGTCATGGAGCAGAATATGCCAAGAGATATTGGATATCTTAGTGCAGGAAAGCAGGATCTGGTTGGAGTATGCATGCGAATGGCGCTTGTCGAGGCAATGTATAAAGAAGAGAAACCATTTCTTATATTTGATGACCCATTTGTCAATCTTGATGATAATAATATTAAGGGGGCTATGAAGCTTCTCGACGAGATTGCAAAGAATTATCAGGTTATATATTTTACTTGTAGTGAAAGCAGAATACACAATTAGTGTAGGATATACATTTATTTATTAAGGAGAGATACAATGGAAGAAGTTATTCAGTATGTACCTAATCTGTATGCAACCTTCTGGGCACTTATACCACCGCTGGTTGCTATTATATTAGCATTAATTACTAAAGAGGTTTACAGTTCACTTTTTGTAGGAATTGTAATAGGAGGACTGTTCTATGGAAATATATTCCAGAGCGGGTTCAGTTTTGAAAAATCAGTTCTTCATATATTTGAAGATGGTCTTGTAGGAGTATTGTCGGATCCCTACAATGTAGGAATTCTTGTGTTCCTTGTTGTACTGGGAATCATGGTGTGCATGATGAATAAAGCAGGTGGTTCGGCAGCGTTTGGAGAATGGGCTGGAAGACACATTAAAACAAGAGTTGGGGCACAGCTTGTTACGGTGCTTCTGGGAATTCTTATATTTATTGATGATTATTTTAACTGTCTTACTGTTGGAAGCGTTATGCGTCCAGTAACAGACAAGCATAATGTTTCGAGAGCAAAGCTTGCATATCTTATTGATGCAACAGCGGCACCAATCTGTATTATTGCGCCTATATCTTCATGGGCAGCAGCGGTAACAGGTTTTGTTGAGGGCGAAGATGGTTTTGGAATATTTATTAAGGCTATTCCTTACAATTATTATGCGTTATTTACTATTGCAGCAATGATTCTTATTGTAGCGTTAAAGGTTGACTTTGGTTCAATGGCAGTTCATGAAGCAAATGCAGCTAAGGGAGACTTGTATACAACTCCTGACAGGCCATATGCTAACGCAACAGAAGATGTAATTAAGGGACGCGGAAGAGTGTTAGATCTGCTGTTTCCAATTATTACACTTATAGTTTGCTGCATAATTGGAATGCTATATTCAGGAGATTTTTTCAAGGGAGTAGGTTTTGTTGATGCATTTTCAGGAAGTGATGCTTCGGTAGGACTTATGCTTGGAAGTTTCTTTGCACTTATAATAACAATTGTGTTCTATGCAGTAAGAAGGGTACTTTCATTCAATGAATCATGTTCATGCATACCGGAAGGATTCAAGGCAATGGTACCAGCAATCCTTATTCTCACATTTGCATGGACACTTAAAGCAATGACAGACAGTCTGGGAGCTAAGGAGTTTGTTGCCGGACTTGTAAAAGGAGTATCGGGCGGCTGGTTAAGTATTCTGCCGGCAGTTATATTTCTGGTTGCGGTATTCCTTGCTTTTGCAACAGGAACATCGTGGGGAACATTTGGAATTCTTATTCCTATTGTTGTAAATACATTTTCAGGAACGAACCATACAATGATGATTATATCAATCTCAGCATGTATGGCTGGAGCTGTCTGTGGAGACCATTGTTCACCAATATCTGACACGACAATTATGGCTTCGGCAGGAGCGCAGTGTAATCATATGAATCATGTGTCTACACAGCTTCCATATGTAATTGTAGTTGCAGTTATTTCTTGTGTGACATATGTTATTGCAGGATTTGTACAGAATCCTGTTGTTCCTCTTATTATAGGTTTAGTTATTCTTATAGGTGCATTTACAGGTATCAAATATATTAATAAGGGTAAGAGCAATGAATAATATAAAGGGAAGCCTGATACTGCTTCTTGTTGCATTTATCTGGGGAACGGCATTTGTTGCACAGACAAGTGGTGCAGGAGCAGTGGGAACATTTACATTTAATGCTGCAAGGTCTATAGTTGGAGCACTATTTCTGGCAGTCGTAATTATAATTAAAAATGTATTGGATAAAAGAAATAATTCAGGGAAAGTGATTAGTACAGAGAATGGAAGCCGTTTACAGACATGGCCACTGGGTGCAGGCATAATATGTGGAATTGTTCTCTTTGCAGCGATGACTTTCCAGCAGTATGGAATAAGTGTATATCCACAAGGGGTCGCGGCATCAGGAAGGTCGGGCTTTATTACAGCAACTTATGTTGTTATGGTTTCGGTAGTTTCGGTTTTTATGGGTAAGAAAATGCACTGGATAACCGGCGTTTCTGTTGCAGGATGCGTTGCCGGAATGTATCTTTTATGTATGTCTGGTGGTGTATCAGGAATATATCTTGGAGATGTCCTTGTGTTTCTGGGAGCAATATGCTTTACAATACACATTCTGGTTATTGATAAATTTTCAAGTGCTGACAGCATGAAAATGTCCTGTATACAATTTATGGCTATTGCAATTATTTCAACATTTGCTATGATATTTACGGAAAATGTTACATTTGCAGGAATTAAAGCTGCGCTTATTCCGATACTTTATGCAGGTGTATTGTCAGGCGGTATAGCATATACACTTCAGATGGTTGGACAGAAATATGCACAGCCTTCGGTGGCATCTATTGTCATGAGCCTTGAATCAGTGTTTGCGGTGCTTGCCGGATGGATTGTACTTGGGGAATTGTTAAAACCAAAAGAGATAATGGGGTGTGTACTTGTGTTTACAGCGGTTATTCTGGCACAGATACCAGGAATGAAGAAGGGTGATACGAAATGAGAAAGAAAATAATAGGGATAATATTACTTGTGTTGATTGTGTTTGGCGGATATAAACTTTTTGCAAATGTGTCTGCTAATAATGTTAATTCAAACAGTATACAGTTTTCCTATGAGGATATTCCGGCATATAATGGAGATAATCCATATGTTGTAGTTAATGATAATAAGCCGTATTTTACAAGCTCTGAGATAGTTAAGGATTCATATATAAAATATGGACCGCTTGACAGTATCAAAAGGGTTACTTCTGCAATGGCATGTTTAGATTATGATTCAATGCCATCTGAAGATGATAAGAAAGGTGAATCAAAAAGTATCTGTCCTACAGGATGGAATAATATCAAGTATGACAGTATTGCGGGAGATGGATACTGCCAGAACAGAGTACAGAGTATTGCATGGTGCTTTGGAGGTTCTGATACTGATAAGAAGAATTATATAACAGCAACTCCATATATGAAGAACTATATGAATGCATATGTGGTAAAGATTGCAAGATATCTGGAGAAAACTTCTAATCACGTTATGTACAGGACTACTCCGGTATTTGTTGGTGAAGAACTTATGTGCCGGGGGGTTCTTATGGAGGCTTATTCTGTAGAGGACAATGGAGAAGGAATATGCTTTAATATATTTTTATATAATGTACAGCCGGGTATTAATTACATATATTCAACAGGAGAGTCTGAATATACAGGAGAATTCCTAGATATGGCTGCACAGATGAAGGATTCATCAATGGATTTCAATTATATTCTTAACAGTAAAACAATGACATTTCATAAACCGGAATGCGAAAAGGCATCAAGAATTGGAACTAAGAATAAGATATATTCTTATGCAGAAAGAGAAGAACTTATTGGAGCGGGATATACGGCAGCGGAATGCTGTAATCCATAGTTTATAACTTTTTAATAATTATTCATGATTGTTATACAGACATATAAGGATTTTTCTGATAATATAAATCTATCGAATCATTATTTTAAAACAGAGAGGAGATAGGGGCATGAACAATAGTTTTGAAAGCTTCGAATTATCTACAGAACTTATATTTCAGAGGTTCCTGATGGATAAGGAGAGAAGAAAGAATTTTTACAATGGTCTTGAGCTGGCAGATTATATTGCGCTTAAGGTAATGGAGAAAGATTGTATTGATGGCAAGGATAAGACATATCTTAAGGATTTGTCTTCATTTATGAGAATATCAATTCCACAGACATCGGCAATCGCAAGCAGTCTTAAGGACATGGGCTATGCTTTATGGAAACATGATGGCAAAGGAACAGATGGTACATATCTCATATTCACAGATGCCGGAAGGGATTTCTTGAAAAAAAGAGAGGACAATAACAGAGAATATTATGGTAATGTTATTGCTGAACTTGGTGAAGAAAGAACTACACAGATACTTAGTGATATGAGAACTCTTGTTGAAGCTATGGAGCACGCATCAAAAAAGATGCACCTTAAGGAGGCAGAATAATATTACAGAATACAAGGGAGAATTATTTCATAGTGTATCCTGTGTATTATAAACTGGCAATGCCAGAGGTGGTAATATTAAGTCTGTATCAGGCTATAATTCCATCTATGAAATCAATCATGCAGTGTCTGATATGCTTTAATCTTCCTTTTACAATAGTTAAAGGTCTTATAGATGTAGGGATATCAATGCTTATATATAAGCCATTATCACCACTTCTTAAGGGAAAACATTAATATAATAATATATAATACTAATATGCCGGAACTTTTGCTGAGTCTGAAGTTCTGGCATATTTTTTTGTTTTTGACCGATACTGAAAGTTATGAAGTTGATACACAATGCATATTTAGAGAAAGTATTTTGATGATAATTTGTGAAAAATGCACAAAAATAATCTAAAAGTTTGTGAATGAATGTGATTGATTTTGAATGAATGTGATTGTATTATAATTATATCAAAAAGGTCGTGAAGCCAGAAAGGAGAGACAATGGTATATACAGTAACATTTAATCCGTCACTGGATTATATAGTGGAAGTTAAGAGTTTTGAACTGGGGATGACGAACAGAACATCATATGAGCATATGCTTCCAGGGGGTAAAGGAATTAATGTTTCAATAGTTCTTAATAATCTTGAATTTGATACAACAGCATTTGGTTTTGTAGCCGGGTTTACCGGAAAACAGATATGTGACATGGTATCAGAGTATGGCATTAATACAGATTTTATTCAGGTTGATAATGGTTTTTCAAGAATAAACATGAAGATTAAGAACATAGATGGAACAGAGATTAACGGAATGGGACCTCAGATATCAGAAGATAATCTCCATTCTCTTGTAAGTAAGATTGACAGACTTTCAAGTGGAGATGTTCTTGTGCTTGCAGGAAGTATTCCCTCATGTATATCAGACGATATATACAGAAGAATAATGGGAAGACTACAGGGAAGAGATGTTAAGATTATAGTTGATGCGACAAGCAGGCTTTTACTTAATGTCCTTGAATATCACCCATTTCTTATCAAGCCTAATCAGCATGAACTTGGAGATATATTTGGTGTTAAGCTTGAATCTAAGGAAGAGGTTATTCCATATGCAAGGAAGCTGCAGGATATGGGAGCTGTCAATGTGCTTATATCGATGGGTGGAAAAGGCGCAGTTCTTATTGATGAACATGGAAACGTATATGAAGCCGATGCACCAAAGGGCGAGCTTAAGAATTCAGTAGGTGCAGGTGATTCAATGGTTGCAGGATTTATGGCGGGGTATCTTCAGACAGGCAATTATGAAGATGCATTCCGGATGGGCGTTGCAACAGGAAGTGCCAGTGCATTTTCAGAAAATCTTGCAACAAAAAGAGAGATTTCAGAGGTATTAAAGCGGGTAGAGGTTACCTGCAAGAGATAATGTAAAGGAGGTATTTTATGAGAATTACAGATTTACTTGATAAGAGAAGCATTAATCTTAATGCTGCTCCTAAGACAAAGAGTGAGGCTCTTGATATGGCTGTAGAACTTATGGCAAAGAGCGGAAAGATTGATGATATTGAAAGCTACAGGGCTAAAGTATATGCAAGAGAAGAAGAAAGTACAACAGGTGTAGGAGAAGGAATAGCAATTCCTCATGGCAAATGCAGTGCTGTTAATGCACCAGGACTTGCAGCAATGATTATTAAGGATGGAGTTGATTTTGAATCGCTTGATGATGAGCCGGTAAAGGTTCTTTTCCTTATTGCAGCGCCGGATACTAAGGATAACGTACATCTTGATGTATTAAGTAAGTTATCAGTGCTTCTTATGGATGAGAATTTCGTAGCAAAGCTTATGAAAGCTGGAAGCCCTGAGGAATTCATTGAAATCATAGATGGGGCTGACGAAGAAGCCAAGAGTATAGATGAAAGACTTGAAAAGGAAGACAATAAGCCGGCTAAGATTCTTGCAGTTACTTCCTGCCCTACAGGTATTGCACATACTTACATGGCAGCAGAAGGACTTGAGAAGGCAGCAGCTAAGGCTGGATGTGCAATTAAGATTGAGACAAGAGGTTCTGGCGGAGCTAAGAATGTACTGACAGATGCAGATATTGAATCGGCAGAGTGTATTATTGTTGCGGCAGATGCACAGGTTCCAATGGAGAGATTTGATGGAAAGAAAGTAATTGAGTGTCAGGTTTCAGATGGAATTAATAAAGCAGATGAACTTATAAAGAAAGCTCTTGCAGGAGATGCACCTGTATATAAGGCAGGAACTTCTGAAAAGAAGGAAAGCACATCCGCAAAGAAAGGCGGCGGAATTGGACATAAGATATATACACAGCTTATGAATGGTGTATCACATATGTTACCTTTCGTTGTAGGCGGAGGTATTCTGATTGCCATAGCATTTCTTATTGATGGAATTAATGTTGATATGAATGCACTGTCAGAGGCAGAACGAAGCAACTTTGGTACGATAACACCTGTTGCGGCACTGTTTAAGTCTATCGGTGGAGCAGCATTTGGCTTCATGCTCCCTGTTCTGGCAGGATTTATTGCAATGGCCATTGGTGACAGACCGGCACTTGCACTTGGTTTTGTTGGTGGTTATATCGCAGCTAATGGAAAGTCTGGATTCTTAGGCGCTCTGGTTGCAGGTTTTGCAGCAGGATACATTATAGTTCTTTTAAGAAAAATATGTGATAAGTTACCAGAGGCATTGGAAAAGATAGCACCTGTACTTATATATCCGGTAGTGGGTATTCTGGTAATAGGACTTGGAATGACATTTATTGTAGAGCCTGTAATGGGTGGGATTAACACAGGACTTAACAGCTTCCTTGCAGGAATGGGAAGTACAAGCAGGGTTCTTCTTGGATTCATACTTGCAGCCATGATGGCAATTGATATGGGTGGTCCGTTCAATAAAGCAGCATATGTTTTTGGAACTGCTTCCATTGCAGCAGGTAATTATGATATAATGGCAGCAGTAATGATAGGTGGTATGGTTCCACCATGTGCGATTGCTCTTGCAACAATACTTTTTAAGAATAAGTTTACTAAGGAAGAAAGAGATGCTGGTCCAACTAACTTTATTATGGGACTTGCATTTATAACAGAAGGTGCAATACCATATGCGGCAGCAGATCCTTTACATGTAATACCAGCATGTATCATAGGTTCAGGTGCGGCAGGTGCTGTCAGTATGTTTTTCAAATGTACTTTAATGGCACCACATGGCGGCATTTTCGTATTCCCTGTAGTAGGCAATGCAATATATTATGTGATTGCACTTGTGGCAGGAACTATCATTTCAACAATATGTTTAGGGCTCTTTAAGAAGAAAGCAGCCTAAGAAAGGTGGTTTTTAATTATGAAGGAATTTAAGTACGTTATTACAGATGCAGAAGGCATACATGCTCGTCCAGCAGGAGAGCTTGTAAAGGCTGCTAAGGAATTTAGCAGTAAGATTACAATTACTAAGGATGGCAAGTCAGGAGATTGCAAGAAAATCTTCGGTGTTATGGCACTTGCAGTAAAATGTGGAAATGAAGTTACAATTACTGTAGAAGGTGAAGATGAAGAGGCTGCAGCAGCTAAGATTGAAGAATTCATGAAGAGCAATATGTAGCAGTCAGGAGGTGCACATGAATAAATATACTGGAAAAAGTGTATTTGGAGGCATTGCTATAGGTAAGATAATGGTGTATGAGAAAGGTGAACATCAGGTTAAGCGTGTAAAGATTACTGATGCAGAAGCAGAGAAGAACCGTTATTATGAAGCTGTAGAAATAGCCTTTAAACAACTGGGGGAACTTCATGATAAAGCACTTCGCGAAGTTGGCGAGGCTAATGCGGCAATATTTGAGATTCATCAGATGATGCTTGAGGATGACGATTATAAGGAATCTGTTGAGCATATTATCGAGAGTCAGATGGTGAATGCAGAATATGCCATAGCCCAGACAGGGGATAATTTTTCACAGATGTTTGCAGCCATGGACGATGAATATATGCGTGGAAGAGCAGCAGATGTCAAAGATATTACAGAAAGACTGTTAGGAATACTTTCTGGCAATACAGGAAGCGGTGTAGATGCAGATGAGCCTGTTATTATGGTGGCAGAGGATCTGGCACCATCAGAGACAGTCCAGATGGATAAGAGTAAGATATTATCATTTGTTACACAGAAGGGTTCAGTTAATTCACATACTGCCATTCTTGCAAGAACAATGGGAATTCCGGCTTTGATTGGTTCTGATATTGTCATTGATGAATCTCTTAATGGCAAGCTTGGCGTTGTCGATGGAACTAACGGTGTCGTATATATTGAACCTGATGAGGCAACCTTGTCAGCAATGCAGGAGGAACAGCGCAAAGACAATGAGAAGAAAGCTCTTTTACAGGAACTTAAAGGCAAGGAAGATGTGACTTTAGATGGCAAGAAGATTAAGCTTTATTCTAATATTGGTAATATTAAGGATCTCGCAAATGTTATTGCCAATGATGCAGCAGGAATCGGACTGTTTCGAAGTGAATTCATATATCTTGAATCTGATACATTTCCAACAGAAGAAGAACAGTTCAACATATATCGTACTGTAGCTGAAAGCATGGCTGGAAAACCGGTAATTATAAGAACTCTTGATATCGGTGCTGATAAGCAGTGTGATTATTTCGGGCTCGATAAAGAGGATAATCCTGCTCTTGGTCTTCGTGCAATAAGAATATGTCTTACAAGACCTGAGATATTCAAAACACAGTTACGCGCCCTTTACAGAGCAAGTGCGTATGGAAACATATCTATCATGTATCCTATGATAATCAGTGAACAGGAAGTTGATAAGATTAAGGTTATTGAGAATGAAGTCAAGGCTGAGCTTACAGAGCAGGGAATTGAATTCGGCAATCCTAAGAGTGGAATTATGATTGAGACTCCGGCAGCAGTAATTATGAGCCGTCAGCTTGCTAAGAAGGTGGATTTCTTCAGTATTGGAACTAATGACCTGACACAGTACACGCTTGCGATTGACCGTCAGAATACAAAGCTTGATGATTTCTATGATGCTCATCATCCAGCCATTCTTGCCATGATAAGAATGGTTGTTGAGAATGCACATGCAGAGGGCATCTGGGCAGGTATCTGTGGTGAACTCGGTGCAGACACAACACTCACAGAAGAATTTCTTAAGATGGGTGTCGATGAGCTTTCAGTTTCAGCAGGCAAGGTGCTGGCTGTGAGGAAGGTGATTCGTGAGACGAGAGTGTCTTAGGGGCTTGCTGGCTAGTTTGCTTGATTGCTGCGGCGTTGGTGATGGCAGCATCACTGCATCGGCGAGATCTGGTAGATTTGGCGATTTCGCATGAGGAAATTCAGTCGTTAATGTATAAAATATAATGTGGAATTGTCGTCTTCCTATAAGAAACATTTTTTATGTTGACTGATAGGTAGTTTTGGCAGGTAAATTGAATACTTAGAGTTGAAAAGCCTATAAGATTGTTTTGCTTGAACATCTTATAGGCTTTTTTGATGCAGTATTGACTTGAATATGATGATTTGATGGAAAAATTACCCATAAGAAGTTGTAAAATGCGACTATTGATAGGTATCAGGTGTTAGATTGTATTATATTTGTGTGGCAGAATATATATGATTAGTATATTGAGAACTGAGCATGGATAGAACTCTAAGGAGATATTCGCTTATTATATTGCTTATTCCCTTAAAAATAGGAGAGATTTAAGGGATTAGAATTGATATGTTATTTCATATATCAAGTTATAGTGGTGAGTATACTGTAACTTATGGTAAAGATACTGCAAGATATTGGTTTGATAACATCAAAATTTTGGGAACAACGAATTCTATTGAAATTAAAGCAAGTGGTGTTGTTAAAGTTGGATATGATATGAGCAAAATGGTTATTAATGTTGATAATGATAGTAGTAAAATATATATTAAGTTGCCTGAAATACAGCTGAATGATAATTATGTAATATGGGACACAGTAACATGTTCAGAATCAAATAATATTTTGAATCCTATTGAGTTTTCGCAGTATGAGGAAATAGTAGATGAAATTGAACGAATGGGACTTGAAGATGTTGAATCTAAGGGCATTTATGATAAAGCGTCTGAAAATATAAAAAATATTATAAAAGGATTTTTGTCGGGATATGAAGATTATAGAATTATTTACATGTAATTGGGGGTTGAATATTAAGAGTAGCGCTCTAGTTAATTGACTAGGGCGCTTTTTTCTTACCTTCACCTGCATCATCACAATCATTTTTCGCGAAATTTACATGGCCTTTTATGAAAATCAAATTTTTTGTAAAAACCATTTGACTGCTCCGTTGGAGCAGTCATAGGTTAAAGGAGGGCCTATGAGGAATGATTTAATGACACTTAAAGAAGTATGCAAGGAAACAGGAGTGACGAGAAAGATTGTGCAGACATATGAAAACTATGGCTTGGTTAAAGCAACTAAAAAGAATAAGTATGGTTACCTGCTATATGATGATGCTGCAGTAAAAAAGATTAAAAAGATAACGGTCTCCAGTACTACTCCAGATAAGATTGTATCAACGGTTTGGATACAGATTATCAGAAATTGCAAAGCTTGAATACATGACAGTAGATGAGCAGGTAATGAGTCTTAAAGAAAAGATTAATAATATGTATGATAATCAGTCAGAAACGGCAGAACTTATTGAGATGGCAGAACAATTATTGGAAAATTTGAGGTCACATTAAGGAGGATATATAGTTATGAAAGAAAATGAAAAAGAA
>ENA-OPTA01001021-OPTA01001021.1-human-gut-metagenome-genome-assembly--contig:-NODE-1021-length-17960-cov-12.810053_pt1 | contig 17960 bp, 16 predicted proteins | sample MGYA00241813_ERZ501917 | MGnify/ENA primary metagenome ERZ501917 (study PRJEB25962, sample SAMEA2042408) | human gut metagenome | biome: human gut; feature: human-associated habitat; material: faeces...
ACTCGGTGGTCTCGATGGGGCCTGCGCCGTCGATGGGCTGGCCCAGTGCGTTGACAACACGGCCGATCATGGCGTCGCCGACCGGCACGGAAACGACCTTTCCGGTGCGCTTGACGGTGCTGCCCTCTTTGATGCCGACGTCGGAGCCCAGCAGAACGATGGAGACGGTGTTCTCCTCAAGGTTCTGGGCCATGCCGTATTCGCCGTTATCAAACTGGAGCAGCTCACCGGCCATGCACTTTTCCAGACCGCTGGCGCGGGCGATGCCGTCACCGACCATGATGACCGTACCGACCTCGCTCTGCTCGATCACGTTTTCGTAGTGCTTGATCTGCGCCCGGATGATCTTGGAGATTTCTTCAGGTTTCAGTTGCATTGTCTTGTATTCACCACTCAATTCTTTGTTCAGATTATTGGGGCGGATTAAACGGTGATCCCTGCGATGCTGCGGCGGAGGCTGGCCAGACGGTTCTGCACCGTGCCGTCCAGCTCGGTGCCCTCGATGTCCAGCCGGATGCCGCCCAGCACGCCCGGCTCGACCTTGGTCTTCAGGTCGATCTTCTTGCCGGTCACGGCCTCCAGCTTCTCGTGGAGCCGTTCGGTCTGCTCCGCCGTCATGGGGATGGCGGAGGTCGCCGTGGCTTCGAGGATGCCGTGGGCCTGATTGTACTTCACGCGGAACGCGCGTGCGCAGCCGGGCAGCTCCCGCAGGGTGCCCTTTTCGCACAGGATCTTCAGAAAGTTCAGCACATAGAGGTGGACCTTGCCCCGAAACGCTTCGTCCAGCAGGGCGCAGCGCTCTTTTTTCGGGATGCTGGGGATGCTGAGCAGGTGGAGGTACTCCGGGTCACCCTTCAGGATGGCCGAAACCTCATCCAGCTCGCCCAGAATGCGGGTCTCCAGCCCTTCCTCTGCCGCCAGATCGTACAGACTGCCGCCGTACATCTTTGCAGTTTCGGTCATGATGCTTCACCCACGTTTTTGATAAATTCGTCGATCAGATCCTTGTGGTCCTTTTCGCTGATCTCGCGCTCCACCACCTTGGATGCGATCTCCATGGCAATGCCGCCGATCTCGTCCTTGACCTCGTTCACGGCCTTCTTACGCTCCTGCGCAATGTCGGCCTCGGCCTTCTGCTTCAGGGCAGCGGCCTGTGCGCGGGCCTCGCCCACGATCTCTTCCGAGCGGGCGGTGGCGGTCTTTTGCGCCGTAGCTACGATCTGGTTGGCCTCGGTGCGGGCGTTCTGCAGGTTCTGCTCGTACTCCGCCTTCATGGCTTCAGCCTCGGTGCGCAGCTTCTGCGCATCTGCGATCTCGCTGTCGGCCTTGGCCTTGCGGTCGGCGATCACCTGTTTGATCGGCTTCAGCAGGAACTTTTTGAAGATGACCAGCTGGATCATCAGGTTGCAGATCTGGGCCAGAAAGGTCCAGCCATCCAGCGTGATCAACGCCTGATACAGTTCCATAAGCGTCTCCTTTCGTTATTTTTTCGGATCGGGAGGCTTATGCCAGATACTTCATGAACATACCGGGAGCCAGGAAGATCAGCAGCAGGCCGGTAACAAAGCCGTAGATACCGGTGGTCTCGGAAAGGGCAACACCGAGGATCAGGGTGCTGGTAACGTCGCTCTTGCACTCCGGCTGACGGCCAACGGCCTCACAGGCAGCAGCAGCAGCGTTGCCTTCGCCGATACCGGGGCCGATACCTGCGATCAGTGCGCAGCCTGCGCCGATGCCGCAGCCTGCCAGAGCGATACCACGAGCCAGATACTGGAAATCAGTCATAAGATTTGTCCTCCTAAAATGTGTTTGTGTTTTGGGGGATGCCGGAAGGCCTTAGTCCTCACCGGCAGCACGTTTGATGAAGATTGTGGTCAGGGTACAGAAGATGAACGCCTGAATGCAGCCGCCGAACCAGTCGAAATACAGGCCCGTAAAGGCCGGGATGCCGATCTGGAACAGTTGGAGCTGGCTCAGGAAGCCGGGCAGCCAGCCGAACACGACATGGCTCAGGCTTGCCAGCGCCCAGTACAGCAGTGTGGAAATGACCGTACCGGACAGGATGTTGCCAAAGTGACGGAACGCCATGCTGACGGGGGTCGAGATCTCCGACAGGACGTTGATGGGGGCCATGAGGAAGATGGGGTCGAGCAGCCCTTTCAGGTAAGCAAGGATGCCGTTCGTCTTGATCTTGTAGTACATGATCAGCACGAAGACCACGATGGCCCATGCGGCCTCGGTGTTGAGGTCAGCCGTCGGGCTCCACAGGCCCACCACACTGATCAGGTTGCACCCGATGCTCAGCGCGAAGATCGCGCCGACCAGCGGGATATACCGGTCAAAATGAGTTCCCATGTTGTCACGGACGAACTGATCCAGCCGTTCTACGATGAACTCGGCGGCGGCCTGCCGCTTGGAGACATTTTCCAGTTTCAGGTCATGCCCCAGCCAGAAGGCCAGCGCCGTCAGTAGCGCCATCACGATCCACGTGCTCACGAGGGTCTGGGTGATCTTGAGATCTCCCAGCACCGGGATATTCGTATGGATGGTATACAGGATCTTTGCGCCGTTCAGTTCCATTTGTTAGGTTTCACCCCCTTTTTCACCGGGAGCTTCGGCCTGTGCAGGGGCCTCGGCCGGGGCGTCTTCCACCGAGACGTCCTGCGCGGGGGCCGCTGCAAGGGGCTTATACTTGCCCGTTATTTGCAGGTAATAAATGGTGATCCGAGGGAAAAACAACGGCAGGACACTGGCAAACGGCTGGAAGCAGGGGGCAGCGATGGCCACGATGACCCAGACGGCCTGCATCAGCATCCGGCTGTTGTGGGAAAGCTGCAATTTTGCCTTGCGGCGCTTTTCGTCCGGCTCGTCAAGGATCTTCTGCACGACGAAGCAGATGCCCGCAAAGTTTGCGACGGCGACGGCTGCACCCACGAGCCCGCCCAGCACGACGGTATCGTCGAACTTGACCCAGCCCACCAGATGCAGCGCCGCGAAGATCACCCACATGGCCGCCGTGCAGACGGCGGTGCCGCAGGTGATGCGCAGCAGTTCTTTTTTGGATTCCGGCTGCAATTTCATAGCAAACCCTCCAACGTTCATTGATGCGAGTTGAAGCCGACACGATGATTCTTGTCCTTTTTGGCGCGATCCATCCGCTCCTTGGCAAAGACCCAGAAATTTTGTGCCCCCGCGGCCAGCCCCAGAAAAATGCCCGGAAGGTACACCCACTCCGGCCACGCCCAATGGGTCGTGGCCCACCAGCAGCCGCCCAAGCACAGCAAAAGCGGCAGCAGCATATTCAGCCCCAGCTGGGTCAGCCAGACGATATCCTCCAGCGCTTTGTACAGGCCTTTCAACGGTGTTCCTCCTTCTGGTTTTGGCTGCGAAGCGCACACCATGCGGCAGCTCTTTCGCAAAGATTCTTTTTCGTCAAAGAATCTCATAGGGATAGTATAATTCAAAACGTCGGATTTTTCAATCAAATTTCCACCGAATTCTAGTAAAACTTCATAGTTTGTTTATTCTTACTTCATAATTGTCCGCCGCAGACGGATTTTGTCCGCCACAGACCGCATCATGACCAAAAAACGAATGAGTCTTTTGTGCAAAAAGCCCCACCGGGCTCGTGTGACCGAACCCGGCGGGGTGAAAAAGAATTTCAATTTTTCGGCTTACCAGAGGTTTGCCGTCTCGTTGTACAGGCCCTCATAGCTCTTCGCGGAGAGATCCCAGCTGAAGTCGCACTCCATATCGTACTTAATGAGGTTGTTCCAGTCTTCTTTGTTGTAGTAGCGATCCTGTGCGCGGCAGCACACCTTCTCCAAGGCGGCTATCCTCATGGGATGCTCTCGCCAGTATATCTACAAGCTCGTGAATCAAGGCAAGCTGAAAGCCTCACGCATCAGCAGCCGCATGGCTATCATCCGCCGTGCCGACATCGAGACCATGCTGGAGGGCAGCCCTTATAACAAGGTGGTGTTCGGTAACCGACCGAAACCCGCCAGTTCCAACAGACAACAGCAGCAGAAGAAGAAAGAACCTGTTTCTGTCTCTGACGAGCCCCTGACCTACATTTCCGGTGAGGAAGTCATTGCCAGTTATAAGGTCAAGCCGTCCTGGCTCTATACATCCGCCAAGCGCAACCAAATACCCATTTGCAGGATTGCAGGCAAGAACTATTATAGCAGGAGCCATGTGGAGGAATGCCTCGGACTGACGGCAGACATCGCCTCCATCACTGACTGGCTTACGAAAGAACAGGCTTTTGATGAGTTCGGGATGAGTGCCACCGCTGTCCATGCCTACGCCTACCGCCACCGCATCCCTACCAAGAGGGAGTACGGCATCGTTTACTATTCAAGGACGCATCTTGCAGAGCTGCGGCAGACTGACATGCTGGCTGATGACCGCTACTGCACCGTGGATGAGGTATCAGAGAAATACGGACTTTCCAAGGCAAACATCCACCACATCACCAAAGTGCATGGCATAGAGAAGAGAAAAGTAGGCGTGAAGAACCTGCTTCTCCGTGCCGATGTGGAGCGTGCAATGGCAGAAAGGGCAGCCAAGGGACTGTAGTTTCCTCCATTTTTCGTTGATAATACGTTTATCTGATAATTATCGTCAATAACCGTCATCAACGGCATATCATTCAGTTCCTTTGCACCGTGGAGAAGGTCTCCACCCTGTAATATTCATCAATAATCATAAAGAACAACTATGAGTAATATCTGTAAGACCGTGAACCTTTACACACGGAAAATCAAGGGCGGCAAGATGCTGTCCTACTTCCTCGACTACTATCCCGGCTACCGTGACGAGACCACCAACAAGGTGATGCGCCATGAGTCGCTCGGCATCTACATCTACGCACATCCTAAGACGCAGCGCGAGAAGGACTACAACGCCCGCATGTCGGAGAAGGCCGAAGCCCTGCGATGCCGCCGCTACGAGGAGATAGTGAACGAGCGATACGAGTTCTTCGACAAGAACAAGCTGAACGGCAGCTTCATCGACTACTTCAGGAAGCATGCCGCCAAGAAGAACTCGCGCTACGAGCACGCCTTCCGTCATTTCAGCAGTTTCACGGGCGGCAAATGCACCTTTGCCGAAGTCACCGTTGAGATGTGCAACAAGTTCCTCGAATACCTGCGCAACACGAGCCAGGCTGTCCACACCAACCGCAAGCTGCACACCAACACCATCGCCAGCTACTGGTCAGCCTTCCTCGGCACGCTCCATGCCGCCCACCGTGACAGGAAGATAAAGGAGAATCCATGCCCCTATCTGGAGCGTGTCAAGACCATCCCGACCGACAGGGTGGGACTGTCAGCCGAAGAACTCATCCAGCTGGCGGAGACCCCCTGCGATGTGCCCATCCTGAGGACCGCCTTCCTCTTCTCCTGCCTCACGGGACTGAGGAAGAGCGATGTCAAGCCGTTCTCATGGGAGCTGATACAGCCCGAAGCCGACGGCACGCTCTACATCACCGACCGCATGCAGAAGACCGACCAGATTGTCCACAACCCGATAGGAGAAGAGGCACTGGCACTGATAGACGACGGGATAAGGGAGGGGATAGTCTTCCGCGGCTTCAAGGACAGCATGACGCAGGCACCGCTGAAAAGGTGGGTGAAGGCTGCGGGCATCACCAAGCACATCACCTACCATTCAAGCCGCCACACCTTCTGCTCGCTCCAGCTTCATGCAGGCACGGATGTCAATACCGTGAAGGAGCTTGTCGGACACAAGAACATCTCCACCACGCAGCAGTATCTTGACAGTGTTGACAGCAGGAAGAAGGATGCCGCAAACCGCATCACGATAAAGCGCAAAGAAGAGCATCCCTGATGCCGTAATTTGCTTTCGCACACACGGTTTAAGTCTGATTTTCAAGTATGAAATCGGACTATTTGCTAATTTGTCATAAATAACGGCAGATATTTGCTACTTTCTGCGCATACAACCGTCCAGCCTAAGTAACTTTGCACTGAAATAATCGTCAGCAATGCGCAACTGACGCAAGAAACAAGAAGACCGCAGTCAATGTATCACAATTAAAAAAATAGAATAATATGAGAAATCTGAATACGCTTATCAGCAAAGAGACCTGCCTTATCTACGGTCTCCCCGGCACAGCCATCCTCGCCGTGTCGCTCATCCTCTCCTGCAAGGTCGCCTCTGACTTTGCAGGAAGCACGTTTGTAACCGCAGTGTCCTTCCTTGGCAGCAACATCCTGCTGTGGATGCTTTATCTCCTCCTGTTCCAGTACCTGCCTCTTGACCTCATGAGAATCTGGCAGTCAAGGACACCTCTGTCAGACACGGAAAAGACGGACACGACTGCTGCCAAGGAAACCTCCCAGCCTCCCGTCCAGGCAGTACCGCCCATAACCATGGAAGAGTACAAGGCGCATTGTGACGACTTTGAGCGCAGGAAGCAGGAAGAGCACCGACAGCTTGTGGATTCCATCATGGACTATGTGGGCAGGATGATGTCTCCTTTTATGGGAATGCCAGAGATTGACCATATCCGTGGTGAAATCCGCGCATGGTGTGATGACCCCAACTATATTCCCCAGCCTGCGGAACTGAAGTGGACGGTTGACCTAAATGACAGGCTTAAGACCATCTCCTTCAAGCATTTCGTCTGGAACATCGCCGTGAGGCTCGGCTTTGACAACGGATATACCGGGGATATACAGGCCAAGTTCATCAAGAAGCTTTTCCCCAATGAACTGGCGGGCATCGAGATTGATTCGCTGAAAGCAAGCCTTTCCAGCTATCCCGACAATGGACATATCAAGCTTGACAGACCTAAACCAACCAGCAATAACGTTTTTCACTTCTAACCACCACCATCTTACCCTAATACATTCAACTTGGACACAGGGAGGCTCTTCGGGGCTTCCCTTTTTCGTTACATGCCATAGTGTCCTGTATTGCTTATTGGTTGCAGTACGACGCAAGCTTTTCATGTCTTTCTTCCCTCTTTTCCCATCTTTTTTACCCCTTGTTCCTTAATAGTGCAATTATTCAATGATTATCCTCCGATTGTCATCAACAATCTGTATCACAGGCATATCATTCAGTTCCTTTGCACCACGGTTCTCAAATGAGCCGTCATTTCTTATGGACTATTCAAACATCACATTCAATGACCTTCCGCGGGTCGTCGCCGAGCTTCGGGATGAGGTTGTCGGCATGAGGCAGATGCTCAGCCGTCTGCAAGAAGAGAACGTACAGTGCAAGGAGAACACCCACCGTCCCATGTCGGTGGAGGAAGCGGCGGAATATCTGAAGATACCGCTCCGAACCCTCTACATGAAACTGGGTAACGGCACCATCCCTGCCACCAAGCCAGGCAAGCGCTATGTCCTTTATCAGGACGAGCTTGACAAGTGGCTGGAGTGCAGCCGCAGGAATCCCGTGCCGCTGAGCGATGAGGAACAGAATGCCGCCGTGCTTGCATCCAACAGGCGCAAACCAAACAACAGGACATGGTGAGTATGGAGAACAATGTTAAGGAAATCAGCCATGACGTGGCTGTCAGCCTGTGGAAGAAGGCAATGCTCAGCGTGGAGACGGAATGCGAGCGGCAGCCGGAGGTCATCATGGTCAAGGGTGTCTGCATCGCCACACTCGGCAACTTCAGCGCATCCACGGGCAAGGCGAAGAGCAAGAAGACCTTCAACCTCTCCGCCATTGTCGCCGCCGCCCTGTGCGACCACCCCGTGCTATGCTACACTGCCTCATTCCCGGAAAACAAGGACAACATCCTCTATGTCGATACGGAACAGAGCACTTACCACTGCCAGAAGGTGATGAAGCGCATCCTTCGCCTGGCAGGTCTGCCCGAAGACAAGGACTGCAGCCGTCTGCAGTTCCTTGCCCTCAGGAAGAACACGCCGGAGGAACGCCTCGCCATCATCGATGTAGCCATCAGGAGCACGGAACACCTCGGCCTTGTCATCATCGACGGTGTGCGCGACCTCATCCACGACATCAACTCCCCTGCGGAGTCGTCCCGCGTCATCTCCAAGTTGATGCAGTGGACGGACGAGTACCAGCTGCACCTTCACACCATCCTCCATCAGAACAAGTCGGACGACAACGCCCGTGGGCATGTGGGTACGGAGCTGAACAACAAGGCAGAGACGGTCATGCAGGTGGAGAAGGACAAGGCGGACAGCAGCGTCAGCGTGGTCGAGGCTGTCCACATACGCAGCATGGACTTCGAGCCGTTCGCCTTCCGCATCAACGACGATGCGATGCCGGAACTCGTGGCCGGCTACACTCCCTCAGCCGCCAGCGTGGGCAGACCGAGGAAAGAGCCTTTCGACCCTTACAGGGAAATTCCAGCCCAGATCCATCTCAATGTGCTGGAACGGGTATTCGCCGCCAGTCCCAGCTACGACTATGACGGGTTCTGCCATGCCCTGCAAGACGCTTATCTGGAGGAGGGCGTGAAAATCAACTACAACAAGGCGGTGAGTGTGGTCACCTTCCTACGCAACAAGCGAATGGTGCTGCAGGATGACAAGAGGAAGTACATCGCCAATCCAGAGGCTCACTATTGAACGCCTTTGAGACAAGGTCTTGCTGACTTGACTTTATTCCAAGGGCATACATAAAAGAATTTTATAAAGTGAAACATAAAAAAGAAGGAAAACATGAAGAGACTGATTTTCTCAGAAGACATCTTCCACACATTGGCGCAAATGGAAGACAAGGAAGCGGGACTGATGGCAAAGGCTATCGCCTGCTATGCGCACGACGGTACACTGCCGAAATGGAGCAACTCCATACTGATGGCTCTGTTCTCCCTGTTCAGAAAGCAAATCGACATGCAGACCGACTCGGAAGAGAAAAGGCGCATCGTGAACAAGGAAAACGCAAAGGGGAGGAACAGGCAGAAGCAAAGGGCGGCGAAGACGATGCAGCCGACAGACCAAGCACCCATGGAAAGCGATTCCGCTATCATTCCCGACGAAGACAGCGAACCGCAGCCAGTCGCTGCGGAAAGCACACCCTTTGAGCGAATGGCAGCAATCTATCCCAAGATTGACTCACTCGACTCCTGCCTGAGGGAATCGCAGGTGCTGTGGGAGTCGCTTGACGAAAGGGCGAGAAAGGAAGCCATTGGCTATGTCTGCAAGTTAAGGAACAATTCCGATGGAGCGGAAGAACTCGGCTATCTCCGTCAGTATCTTACCGCCAGACCATGGGAGAAGCAATCCAGCACACATGACTGACATATCCGGCATGGCTGTCTTTGACCGGAATAGTGCTTTTGCCACTTGCGGATGCCTCCATTTTTAGCAGTTAGCCATCAATAATCGGTAAAACAATCATGGCAAGAGACAGGACGCGCAGCGTACACCGCATTCCTGCTCTTGCCATTTGCTTGCCAGCGTTGGGCTTGCCCATTGTACAAATATCGCATAGGAGGGGTAGCCTAATACCCCTCCCGCTCTCGGAGCGTCGGGAGGCTGACCACACAATACAGCAAGCTGTGGACAGAACGATATACACACCACACACCTCATTTCACCGTCTCCACAAACCTTATCTCCTTCACGCCCCATCCGTTGAGCCGCGGACTGCTGAAAAGCACCGTCCCTGCCAGTCTCCAACCGGACGCAGATATAAAAAAAAGCAAGGGTGTATATACCAGTCAGCTATGGCATATACACCCTTTATAAAGTTCAGCTGAGTATAGCAGCTCTTATTCTGTTGTCGTTGATGTAGATTCTGTCGTCACGATTTCGACTTGTCCACTCAAACCAACGTTGCTTAACGCATTCCGAAGTATTTCCAAGGTCTTATCTTTACACCCAATAGCCTTTATGGTTTTCAGATTGGAACAGTTAAATAAGAAGCCGCCACAGTCGGTTACTCCGGATAAATCACAACCACTGAAATCTACTTCTTCAAGACTTCTACACCAATTAAGCATAAAATGCAAATTAGTTACATTGCTGTGTATTTTGCCACCGAAGTCAACCTTTTTTAGATTAACATATTCCATCAAAAAGTTGTGGAGACTTGTCACTGTTGAAATATCAAGATGGCTTATATCGACTGATGTAATTGATTTTTTTTTGCTATCATCAAGTTTCTCGGGTTTATAAATATCATTTTGATTGGCTGTTCCCATCAGGATTAGCTGACCAGACTGGCTGTATTCTGCCAATAGAGGGGTACCAAGTGTCCCGGGAACACAATAAATGGCATTGTAAACGGGCAATTCAGCCTCTTGTCCATGAGTGACATCTGCTGTTAATTGTGATCCATCTTTAAGAGTGTAAACAACCTTGTTGTCGCTTACTGACATACTTTCCAATACCTTCCAGTCATCTGCTGTCTTAATGAACGAGACGATGGACGATTCTGATTCCGTCTGGGCATGAATGGCTGTAATGCCAGCCAACAGGCATACCATGAATGTTAATATCTTCTGTTTCATATTATTATCTAATTATTAATTAATGTGTAACACCGAAGTGCGGTTAGTCTCCCCAAATAGAGCCATCTGATGACGTAGGGACATCTTCATCTCCATTATTACCAATACGGAGAGTTTCGCTGCCTGCGAGGAGCTGCATTTTACTTATCTCGTAGATGTGCATCTCTGGCTTCATGTATTCTTTTTTCTTCATATTCGTTCTGTTATTTTATGATTACTTTCATTGTCTTACCATTTCTCTTCACTATGTTCACTCCTCTCTGCAAGTCTGTCTGACGCTTGCCGCCCAGGTCGTAATACTCAGCATCGCCGTCCGTCAGGTCGTTGAGGGTTTCCACTATTCCTGTAGTGTCGTCGCCACCTATCGACAGGCTCATCATCCTTGCGTTCTGAATGACGTCCGCTTGCAGATATGCTCGGAATGCTCCAACTTTAACGTCTGTGACATCTTCCTTAGATGTTAAATCACTCACACGCCAGAACTTGTTGTTGCTGATGATGTAACTGTCAGCCGACAAAGCTTCAGATGCAGTGAAACGCCCAACAAGCGAAAGCCCGTCTGCCGTGCTGCCTGCTGCGGGGGCTGTGGTGACAGCTGCATCGGTGGCATTTAATGATATGTCGGTGCTTTCAGTGGTGCGACGCACCAAAACGGGAGTGCCGGCTGGGATGTTTCCAGTCACCTCAGTCAGGACTATCTCCGTTTCTTTCACTTCCTTCAACTCATAGAACTTGCATGTGGCATATTGGTCGGATTTTATCTCAAATGGCAGACATAGCGTACCCCATTGGTTGGTCATGGTGCGCCCGTAACTGACAGCATTGGCTGTGTATTCCGCTTCGCACTCATAGCCCTTGGCATCGTCGAGAGTAAGGCTTGCAATAGCGAGATCACCTGTTATGGCAGTTGTCTCCACCTTGTTGCCGTTGATGTTAACCCAACGTTGTGTTCGCCCTTTCGCACAGCCTTCAACCGAACATCCGTCTGCCCAACTCTTGTCTGCACACTGATGATCCGTATTGTTATGCGGCCATTGCGCAACTATTCCCTTTACCTGCCCCAGTGACAGCTCACAGGCTGTGGCATCGCCAAGTTTCACCTTCCACATCATTCCGTCCTTGGCATAGACAGGTGACAAGGACTGTGGGTATGTTAGTGTCACGTCGTCATTCAGCGTTATACCCAATGCTGGCTCAACTGGCACGACATCGTATGTATATTGCTTATGTTCGCAGCCAGACCTTGTGCATGTTCTGTATTTGTTGCCATTCACCTCGTCTGTAGTCCATTCTTGTCCCGTAAAGTCATGCCCCAAGACTGGCTTATAGTCGTTTTCTGTTGTATTTGTAAAAGTTCCATCATTGTTCCATCCCCAAGCCCCACAAACATCACATTGGACAGAGTGTCCTACCGTTGTACAGGTAGCTTCAGAGGATATTTGTGATGAGCTATGTTGGTGTTTGGTAATCTTAACCTCAACCTTTTCGGGATCACCTGGAACAAAATTAAATGTCATATCATATTCTCCTGAATATAATGTTAGCGTTACAACATTTTTAGTTTCAAATAGCAATTCAAATGATGCATTATTATGCTCACCATACCATCCTAAATCCGTTTTGCCTTGTTCTGAACCATCGATGTACCAAGTAAACGTAAGATTAGTATCTGTTTTAAATTTGTAATACTTTTTTTTGTTGTCTAAAAGATGTACATCACCAAAATTTTCTACTGTACTACCATAGGTTAATACAAAATCGTAAAGTTCTTGAGCTCCCACTTTCGTTGAGATAGAAAAGATGAGGCACAACAGCAATATAGTTTTCTTGATTATGTTCATAATATTACTTTTTATTGAGTTTGAATGTTACTTTATACTGCGTGAAATAGGTTGTTGTTTGTCCATTTTCATCGCCATGATGTTCTCTACCTGTCATGGGAAGATAATAATCAGAATTGGGCAATTTGTATTCCGCATTATTGTTGTTCTCGCAGCATACTATTTTATGAGGATCGCCTTTTATGCTAATTGTCCAATTGAAAACGCCCGTGTCCTCTATCTTTAGTTTTGACTTCTCATAAATGGTGGAACCATTTTCGTCACCAGAATGTTTACGTCCTGTTATACATTCTGAGTCACCGCATTGAAAATCATGGTCGCTTTCTTTGAAAGAGCCGGATTGTGAGCTTTCGCAGATGCAAACGCATGGATTAAATCTGAACAGTTTTGCTAACTTCAAATTTTTATCATCAAACACGATTATGGGGCAACCATAAGAATATGTGGTCTTACCATTCTCATCGCCTATATGTGTACGCCCAACAATCACGTTATTACCATCGCATTCAAATTTGCTGCACTTGTCGCTGTTATCCTTTCCAGACTCCATGATTGGGTTGCTGCATTTAACTTCTGACACAACAATGTCCCCCTCTATTGTTACTTCAAAAGGGGCTACAGGCTCATTTTCAAATACGACTATTTTATCGTCAAAGGCCTTCAGCAATTCTGTCTTTTTGTTCTCAGGCAAGAAACTATATTCAATAGCATTTCTGCTCATTTGCTTTATCTCATCGTACGACAAGTTATATCGATATGCAGCAAGTGCATACTCCTCAGTGAGGGATGTGCGAAGAATACCAGGGTCATCTGTACAGATAATTAAAGGCACTCCGGCATTTTTATATATCATGAAGGGGTGTTCATCGTTTTGGGCTCCAAGAATAAACTCGTTGCTTGTCAGATTTATCTCTACAGGTATCTTTTGAGAAGCCATATAATTCAACAGATATTCTTTGTTGTGTTCAAACGGCATATCTACACCATGGCCAATTCTGTTTGCCCTGCCCATAAGCAACGCATCACCTATATGATATGTCAGATGTTCGGGTCGAATGAGGCCAATTGTCAACTCTCCTGCATGAAGAGAAGTATTGATGCCATTTGGTATTGAAATGACAGATGAGTCGGTATCTATTTGCCTGTCTTCCCAAAGTTTTTTACGCAAACAATCAAACATAATCATGTGCGCCTTGTAATATATCATTGAATTCTCGGAATTCTCTGCAGCAACGATGTTACAACCGACTATCAAGTCTGATTCCAGCATTGCCTTGTGCACAATATATAATTGAGCAAGTACAAGAATAGGGTCTTTTGTTCGCGAAGCATATCCTTGATAACGCACCAAAACATCATCCTTATGGTACGAAGTAGTATCAAATGGGCTATCTTTTTCGTTCCCTTTTTCGTCTGTAAACCCATTATCAATTTCAGTAATGTCATTTATATAGGTTGTGACAGCTGACTGAATGTCTTCGAAACCTTCCCATTTGGTTATTATTTCTTCAATGATTTTTCTAATTTTACCTTCAGCATCATCTGTTTTATTATAATGAACACACAAGTTCTTGAGTTCCTTTGTTTTGCTATCATATTCATCTTTTTCCAGATAAGCAGTGGATGGCACGGAAGGAGACGTACCCATTATTTCAAGGTACAAAATATTTTCTTCCTTAGCCCTTAATTTTAGTTCATGCGCATACCGCTTAAGATTCTCTTTGTCAGTTGCTGCACTGAAGAGACCAAACTCCCCAAAGAAATATTCGTCGGGGCCCAAAGCACATTTGTACGGCTGGAAATTGCGAATACTCCATTTGTCAATTAAGGTCATCCTAACCTTGTGAAGGTCATCCATGTCTTCGGAGAGTTGGATATAAGGTTTAGGGGGGATCGTATCATTTTTGTACAATTTCCCCCTTTTTTGGTTGCATACATGTTGTTTTCGCAAGCGACCTCAAAATACGTTTCAGCATAAGCAGAGCCTGTCAAATGGTTGTGCAAGTCACCACCTTTAGGCATCTCTGCAAAGAACTTCCTCAGTTCGGCCAAGTTGTTCTTGATTGAATCATAAATCTCTTTTCTCGTCATTGTCTATTATTTTAATGTATTAGTGTTTTTGAAATAGTACAAACGCACAGAGCCTTCCGCCTGTGCCATTGTCTGACACCTGCGGAAGGCTCTGTATCTATATGTGAATGAAGACGTTACGGCAAAGCCGATACCCCCCCCTAAATCTCTAAGGCTCAGGGGGTTGCATCCAGTCTTTGTTGTATATTCCATCTTCTTCATATACTGTTTTTTATAATGTGGCTCATCACCCAGTTACGAGCGAATATACCACGTTGCGCTGCAAAGATACAAATTTTCTCTCATATAAGCATCAAAACGCTCGGAAATTTATTCATATTTATGACAGTTTAACGTTAAAACAGGCTTTCTTCCGCATTTTTGGATGCAAATTTTATAGATATCAATGATATCTGCCAAACTTTGCCACTATACAACCAAATTCAACTCTGAACGACATAAGTCCCCCACAATCTTCTCTATTCATAGAACCTTAATTCTTTTCTTTCCTTACTCTCTTTACTATTGGGCTTTTCAGGATCCGCCCTGCCGACATCGACGCTGCAAAGGTAGCACCTCTCCGCTTTCCATGCAAGCCAACTTCGTAAATGCCAGCATCCACTTCGCAGTCCGCCCTCGCACTTGTCCATAATGACGATGCAAAGCAAATGCAAATCGAGAGCAGAACTTGCCAAGCTTGCTTGGGTAATTATGCCGAGATGCAGCTTTGCTTATCCAAAGTTAGCACCAATCCATCTACATGCCCTAATCTGGTTTGTAATCCACCCACTTTGGTTTGTAAACACAGCATTTTGCACGTCCAAACACCCAACAACTGTTAAAAACACCTGTCAAATCATCATTTTTCTCCCCAAACACTTGCACAACTCAAATAAAAGTCGTACCTTTGCACCACGAGAACCCGCCAAGCCTCTCAACGATGCTCAAATGTGCGGGTCGTTTTTTTATACTTATGACAAACAGGACAATATTCAATAAAACTTATAAGACTCCGAGCGAGTCAATAGAAATCTTGAAATCAAGAGGACTGTCAATAACCGATGAAAGCAAGGCTCAGCATTACTTGTCCCACATCGGTTATTATCGTTTATCTGCCTATATGTATCCTCTTCTCCGGATTCCAAAAGAAAACCATGTATTTAAGAGCGGGGCATCATTTGAGAAAGCATTGAAACTCTATCGTTTCGACAAGAAACTGCGTATGTTGCTTTTCAATGAAATCGAGAAGATAGAAGTGGCAGTGAGATGTGCAATCGTGAATCATGGATGCGAGATGACAGGTGATGCTTTCTGGATGACCGATGCGCGGAATTTCTCCAATCCCGCCAAATTCAACAAAACCATACGTCTGATAGAAGACGAACTGAACCACTCAAAGGAAGAATTTGTAACACATTTCAAGGAGACCTATTCCAATCCATATCCACCGGCATGGATATTGATGGAAATCCTTCCCTTTGGTGTCGTCACCAATATTTTTGCAAATATAAAGAACAAGAAACTAAAGAAGCGAATATCACAGTCGTTTGACTTGCAGGTTGCTCCATTTGAGTCATGGCTAACCATCGTTGCCGTCACACGTAATTCATGCGGACACCATGCCCGTATATGGAATAGAGTCTTCTCCATACGTGCAACAATTCCTGTAAGAATGAAACGTCCGTGGCTTTTGCTTCAGACAGACCCATTAAGGGTGTATTTTGATATGTGCATCATCAAGTACTTCCTCAATATCATATCTCCGGGAAATGATATGCTGGACAAGATGCAGGCACTCTTCACAGAATATCCCGAAGTTGACCTCGGCGCACTGGGCTTCCCCTCAGGCAACTGGCAGAACGAACCATTGTGGAGCACCCGATAACGAAGAAAGGTACTGTCGAAAAAAGAAAAGACCTGCCACCAACGCAACTTGACTTTATTCACTTATATATATACAGTCAATAAAGTCAAGGCATCTTTATCGGATGACAATTTTGCGAGATTTGTAATTTGCGAAATTATTCTCCATATCCACCTTTATAAGTATGCAGGTAAATAGTCTATCCATATACTCTTATACCCGAAGGGGTGGTTTGTACCCACCTCATCAGCGCATATCGAAAACAATTTTTGCCGTGAAAAGAAGAAAAGACCTGCCACCTCACCAACCCATCCCCTTTGCATCACTTGACTTTATACCTCTTATATATAACAGATAATAAAGTAAAGTTGCCAACCAAGTTCTATACAAGCAGATGGGGTACTTTCAAAGTACTCCATCATCCGCAATCCACTTGACTTTATACCCCTTATATATATACAGACAATAAAGTGAAGTTATCCACTAAACTCTATACAAGCAGATGGGTTCGTTTCAACCGACACCATCCCTCACAATCCACTTGACTTTATACCTCTTATATATATACAGATAATAAAGTAAAGTTGTCTGTATATCCATATAAGAGAATGGGTATCGTTACAACAGCAGCCCATCCTATTTTCTCTTTTCACGGCATCCCTTTTATTTCTCTTCTCTTCCCTCATTTTGTCATCCAAACCACACATTTGCACGTCAAAGCAAGTTAAAATCGTTAAATCTTCACTTTCCGTAAACCCACAAATAACACCCAATCCACTTTTCTACCGTATTAACTACAAATAATTGGTAATCAATCACTTCTAAATACATATATAGCAGTGGTCTTGAAACTGTTTATTTTAAAGGTAATGTTCCTAGGTTCTACTATAATTCAAACCCGGATATACCAACTACAACTATTATCAAAGTTCCAACAGAATACCTAGAGAATTATAAAAATGCTTTTGCATCCAGTTATAAATATATCTATGCCTGGAATCCAGATGGGTCTGGTGATGATACCAAGCCTGTTACTCCATGCGCTGCACCAACCATTTCTTACGAATCCGGCAAATTGAAGTTTGCTTGCGAAACAACAGGAGCAAAGTATCATTATACAATAACTGATACTGATATAACATCTGATGCACTGAATGAAAATGGAGAAGTATCTCTTTCTGCAGCCTATCATATTTCTGTTTATGCAACAGCAGATGGATATAAAGCATCTGATAAGGCGGAGGCAACTCTGTATTGGATTAATGCTAACCTGGAGAATGGTACCAACATCAACCAGGTAAGAACACGGGGTGTGGTGGCATCGGCCCATGATGGCATCATCAGCCTCTCTGGTCTTGACGATGGCGAGGTAGTGAAGTTCTTCGCTGCTGACGGCAAGTATCTCGGCTCTACGGTTGCAGCCAATGGTGCTGCCTCTTATGCCGTTTCCGAGTCTTTGGTTATCGCCAAGGTGGGTAAGGATTCTATCAAGATTGCAATGAAATAAGGATTGTGCAGAGCGATGCACCTACCGTAAAATCATAAAAAGTAAGGGGAAGAAGGCGGGTAACGTAAATTGCTCACTTTTTTCCCTTTATTCTTGTTATTCTATAGTAAAATATAGCTTAAATATTAATGTTTTTGAAAAATATATCCGGTTATTCATGGTAGCTGGGGAGTCGGCTTTGCTGTTCAAATAATTAGTTGTAAATTC
>ENA-OPTA01001041-OPTA01001041.1-human-gut-metagenome-genome-assembly--contig:-NODE-1041-length-17696-cov-6.196304_pt1 | contig 17696 bp, 13 predicted proteins | sample MGYA00241813_ERZ501917 | MGnify/ENA primary metagenome ERZ501917 (study PRJEB25962, sample SAMEA2042408) | human gut metagenome | biome: human gut; feature: human-associated habitat; material: faeces...
CAGACGAAGCCGCCGCAAAGGCAAAACTGGCCCAGCTGGAAGAACTGGGCGACGGCAAGCAGTATCTGGTAGATTTTTCCCTCAAGCGGGAGAACCCTTCCAGTGCAGAGAACTTCGGCAATTCCAATCCGGTCCAGCTCCGCTCCTGAAAACATCACCTTAAAGCGAAAGGAAATTTTGCAGCATGCAGCTTTCTGAGATCGAGCGCGAACAGCTTTATGCCATCGTTGAAAAATACGATCATCACCCGGATGTGCAGCGGATGCGGGAGTACATCCAGCACGGCTCTGTCACCACCTACCAGCATTGCAAGAATGTGGCGCTGGTGAGCTTCTGGCTCAACCGCCGTCTGCATCTGCACGCTGACGAGACCTCGCTGGCAGTGGGTGCCCTGCTGCATGATTTTTATCTGTACGACTGGCACACCACCGGTACCTTCCACGGCCTGCGCCGCCTGTTTGAGATGCACGGCTTCTCCCATCCGGGTTATGCCTGCGTCAATGCAAAGCGGGTGTTCAGCATTACCAGAAAGGAACAGAGCATCATTGCAAGCCACATGTGGCCGCTGACCTTCCGTCATGTGCCCAGCTGCCGCGAAGCTATCATCGTCTGCCTTGCCGATAAGTACTGCGCTGTGGTGGAAAGTATGTTCAAGCACAGCCGTGTGGCTGCCGCCAAAAACGCCAACGGCGAATACGACGAGTGGTAAAACTGAATCATCACAAATAACAGGAGCCGCTGCACTTTTTGGTTGCAGCGGCTCCTTCTGCCTTATACGTCGTGAAAAAAGCAGAGCGGGAAAATCTGCGGATTTTTCCGCTCTGCAAATAAAAATAATTCTGCGTCCGGTGGGGCTGGTTACAGCTTTTTGAACCCCTCCGGTTCGTCTGCGGCGGCGCGGCGCTCCATCAGATAGGTGTCCAGCCAGTGGCCACGGCAGTCCCGCGCAATGCGCTCCCGGCGCCCCACCAGCCGGAAGCCGCACTTGGCGTGCAGGGCGCGGCTGGCAGCGTTATCCTGTAAAACGGTGGATTGCAGCGTCCAGTACCCGGCCTTTTCAGCGGCGGCGCACAGTGCGCTCAACAGCTGAAAGCCCAGTCCGTGCCCACGAAACTGCTCGCCTACATAGATGCTTACCTCGGCCACGCCCCGGTAACACCACCGGGGGTCTACCCGGTGCAAAGCACACCACCCTGCCAGCACCCCGCCGGAAAGGATGACCAGACGGCACTCCTTTGTGTGGGAAGCGTCCCACGCGGTGTAGGGCGGGCATTCGGTCTGGAAGGTTGCGTATTCCGTGGCAATGCCCTCAACATAGATTCTGGAGACCGCGCCCCAGTCCTCCGGCGTCATAGGCCGGATGATGATCTTATCCATACTTTCATCCTCGGCGGGCCGAAAATTGCCCGCATTCTCTTTCCACTCCCGGATAAATTTCAGTATAGCAGAATTTACCGCGCGGTACAAGAAGCGGACTGCACAGAAATTGCTTTGACATCCTACTTGTTTGTGATACAATAAGGGAACAAGAATGCGGCGCGGGGGGTGCGCCGTCTCCCATGGAGGATGTATGAGAAAAACGGTCTGGGTACTGCTGTGTATGGTTTGGCTTATGCTTTGCGCGGCGCTGCCTGCCTTTGGCGCAGAGAGTGCACCCCATGTCACGGCAGAAACTACAATGGCTCAGCTGCGCGCAAACCCGGCGATCCAGGGAAGCGGCTATTATACATATTGCCGTGAGATGACGCCGCTGATGGTGGAACGCTGGAAAAACAAGACCTTGCACGATTATTTTGGCGACACCGACCGGGAATCCGGCATTGCTGCGCTGAACCTTATCATTGATAACTATAATAAGGGCGTCAAGGTCACCTATCAGGTCTACACTCCTGAGGAGATCGAACACAATTCCAGTCTGGGCTGTGTGCAGCTGTTTTATTATCCGGCCGAGACCCCCAACGCCAAAACCGCTATCGTAGTGCCCGGCAACGCCTTGACCGCAACCTCGGAGATGGGTGAGGGCGGCTCCACGGCCTACGAGCTGCATAACCGGGGCTATGCCGTGTTCGTGTTGCGCTACCGCACCTTTTTGGATCTGGGCAATAACGCCCCGCTGGAGGATCTGGCAAGGGCGGTGCAGCTGGTGACAAGCCTTGACGAGGAGCTTTCCATCCATACACAGGGCTATGCGCTGGTGGGCTACTCCTCTGGCGGCCAGCTTGTGGGCGTGTTCGCAAATAAGGAGCGCGGCTACGGCTATTACGGCGCTGCAAAACCCGGTGCACTGCTGTTGGCTTATCCGGTAGTGAACTTTTCAGAGGTAAAGATCGCGTATCAGGCGCTTATGGATACCGGCAACTATGGGTGGCACTATTACTGCTCCAGTGTGGCAGATCTTATCACGGACGATTATCCGCCGGTATTTTTCTGGTACGGGAAGGACGACAAGGTGCTGCCCTGGATGATCAATCAGGTGCAGGGCCCGGCGCTGCAAGCGGCGCTGGAAGCCCACAAGGTGCCTTATGTTATGAAGGTGTTTGAGTCTGCGCCGCATAGCATCGGGGTGGGCTATACCACCGACGCCGAGGGCTGGCTGACAGATGCCGTGGCTTTCTGGGAGCAGCAGACCGCTGCCTGACCATAAATAGAAAAGGAGTAGAACATGATGGATCAGAATACTTGTTTTGCATACCTGAATATGGAGCTGCCGGATGATATCCGCCGCCTGAAGGAGGCAGGCTACTATGATGCCGCCATTGCGCGCATCGATGCCTGTCTGGCCGAGGACTGGACTGCCAGCCAGAACCAGCCCCTGCACCCGCAGGGCGCGCTGCCGGTAAACCCCACCCCCCACGGCGTGGACGCATGGCGGCAGGGTCTGTTGGCGCACCGGGAGATTTTGCGCCGTCTGCCGCGGGACTACACCCTGACCGCCGACCAGCTGTTGAACAAGCTGCAGGCCACCCTGCGGGACTTTACCGCAGAGGAGTTCGCCGCACTGGACGCTGCCGGGCAGATGGACTGGCGCTTTGTGGAAGGACAGAAGCGCTATATCTACCGCGCTGCCGAAACGCTGGTGGCTACCCATCCCGACCTTGCTGCCCGTCAGCTGGACCCGCCCGTTCCGGAGCGCAGCTGGGATCGTTTTGAGCCTCAGCACGACCAGATGGTGCGCACCGGCGCAGTCAGCGCAGACATCACCCTGCGCACCAGCATCGGCATGACCGATGAGACCTTTGCCCGCGCCCTTGCCGCCGCAAAGGCTGAGGGCAGAAACACCGTGCACGTCAAGGTGTGGCTGCCGCTGCCTGCTGCCTGCCCGGCACAGAGCAATATCACGCTGGACAGCTTTACCGCGCAGCCCACTTATATTGCGCCGGAAACCGCACCCCAGCGCACCGCGTACTGGGAGGCAGACCTTGCCGAGAACTGCCGCTTTGGGGCACAGTACAGCTACCGCAGCACTGCGCACTACGCTGCCCCGCTGGAAATGCAGGCCGACCCGGTGCAGCCGGATTTTGACACCGCCGAGCAGCTGCCCCACATCGCCTTTACCCCCTATATGAAGGCACTGGCTGCGCAGCTGACCGAGGGTATCACCGACCCGGTGCAGAAGGCAAAGCGCATTTACGATTTTGTCACCCTGAATGTGCACTACCACTTCCAGCCTATGTATTTTGTACACGAGAACATCACCGATAATTGCGCCCGCAGCCGCCGGGGCGATTGCGGCGTGATGGCCGCTACTTTTATCACTCTTTGCCGCATTGCAGGCATCCCGGCAAAGTGGCAGAGCGGCATGGTGGCACGGCCGGAGACAGCCGGCTGCCACGACTGGGCAATGTTCTATATTGCCCCCAAGGGCTGGATGTACGCCGATTGCTCTGCCGGTGCCTCCATGGCGCGTGCGGGCAACGAGAAGATGCGTCTGCACTACTTCGGCAATCTGGACACCGACCGCATGGTGGCCAACAGCGACATCTGCGCGCCTTTCGACCCGCCCATGTGCTCCTTCCGCGCCGACCCCTGTGATAATCAGGTAGGCGAGATGGAGGTAGACGGCGTGGGTCTGTACGGCCAGCAGGTGGAGACCACGCAGGAGATCGTAAAGCATCAGGAAGTATAAGCACATCCGGGTCTGCCATTACCGCAAGACCCGGATTTTTGAGTTAAAAGGAGAATGTCTATGGAATTTTTGGCAGGACTGTACACGCTTCTGCTGGTGGCTATCTGCCTGCTGCAGGCGCTTTTGCTGCACCGCACCGGCAAGCCCGCAGCTCAGCAGGACGATGAAGCCCTGAAGGAGTGGCTGCGCCAGCAGCTGGAAGCGCAGGCGCGGGTGCTGGAAGAAAAGCAGGCGCAGCAGGCACAGCAGAATCTGGCCGCGATGGCGCACATCAGCGATACCCTGCAAACCGCAGTGCAGGGCATGAGCAGCACCCTGACGGCAGGGCAGAACACCCAGCAGCAGACCATGGAGCAGCGCTTGCAGGGGCTGGAAGCCTCCAACGCCCGCAAGCTGGAAGAGATGCGCAAAGCGCTGGCAGACGGCCTTGCCGCCATGCAGGCACAGAACGCCCAGAAGCTGGACGAGATCCGCCACACTGTGGACGAGCAATTGCAGGACGCGCTGCAAAAGCGGGTGACCGAAAGCTTTAAGGCGGTCAACGACCAGCTGGAACAAGTGTACAAGGGCTTGGGCGAGATGCAGAGCCTTGCCGCCGATGTGGGCGGGCTGAAGCAGGTACTCTCCGGCGTTAAGACCCGCGGCATTCTGGGCGAGATCCAGCTGGGTGCGATTCTGGAAGAGATCCTTGCGCCGGAGCAGTACGACACCAACGTAGCCACCATCCCCGGCAGCACCCAGCGGGTGGAGTACGCCATCCGTATGCCCGGTGTGGACGGCAACAGTGTCTGGCTGCCCATCGACTCCAAATTCCCCGGCGATACCTATGCCCACCTGCAGGATGCGCAGGCCTCCGGCGATGCACAGGCAGTGGAAAACGCCCGCCACGCACTGGAACTGGTGCTGCGCAGCGAGGCAAAGGATATCCGGGAAAAATATGTGGAGCCGCCCTATACCACGGCCTTCGGCATCCTGTTCCTGCCGTTTGAGGGGCTGTACGCCGAGGTGGTTTCCAGCGGTGTAACGGAGCTTTTGCAGCGGGATTACCAGATCACGGTGGCCGGGCCGTCCACAATGGCGGCGTTGCTCAATGCCCTGCAGATGGGCTTCCGCACGCTGGCCATCCAGAAGCGCAGCGGCGAGGTCTGGACGATCTTGGGTGCGGTCAAGACCGAGTTTGAAAAGTTCGGCGCGGGTCTGCAGCAGATGCAGCGCCACCTGAACCAGACCGGCTCCGATCTGGAGGAGCTGATCGGCCCCCGCAGCCGCGCCATCACCCGCAAGCTCGAATCCGTCCAGCAGCTTGACCCGGATACGGCCACAGAACTATTGGGCATTGAGGAGTAGGGGAGGAGTCTCCCTGCCGGGATTGCATTGCTAAAAAGTTTATAGAGCAGTAGGGGCGGCATATATGCCGCCCGCCACCTTGCGCCGCTGCCCTCTGCCCTTATTTATAGCTTCTTCCAAAATCACATCTTCCGTAGGGGCGGATTCCGTATCCGCCCGCCGCTTTCCCACAAATGGCCATTTGCTATACACGGCAGGGCCGGGCATGCCCGGCCCCTACAGTGTGGTTGTTTGCTTTCCACGCTGTCATTTTTGCCAGAATCCGCCCCCGCAAGGGGGCTTTTTCTATGCCCTCATCCACTTTACAGCGCGGAAAAACTGTGGTATACTGAACAAGTTATTGAACAGTCAACAACATGCGGCGCTGCCGCACGCCCATAAAGGAGTTACTGCCATGATCCGTATTGTTACCGATTCCGCCGCCGATCTGACCGCGGAGGAGCTGTCCGTCCCCGGCATCTTTGTTGTGCCGCTGTCTGTTACCTTTGCAGACGGCACCACCCAGCTCGATGACGGCACGATGACGAAGGATGAATTTTTCGTCCGCCTGGCAGAGGACAGCAAACTGCCCCGTACAAGCCAGCCCAGCCCGGCCAGCTTTATGCAGGTGTATGAGGATGCCGCCGCAGCGGGGGATGAGGTCCTTGTGATCACCATCGGCCAGAAGTTGTCCGGCACCTACCAGTGCGCGCATCTGGCCGCCGCCGATGTCGGTCTGCAGGTGCATATCGTGGACTCTGAGGCGGCCTCGCAGGCTGAGGCGCTGCTTGTCCGTGAGGCGGTGCGCCTGCGCGATGAGGAGGGCCTGACGGCGGAGGAAATCGCCGCAGTGCTGGAGCAGTTCAAAAAGCGGGTGCGTATCGTCGCCGTAGTGGACAGCCTCAAGCATCTGCAGAAGGGCGGACGGCTGCCCGCCGCCGTTGCCATTGTGGGCGGCGCGCTCGGCATCAAGCCGGTGCTGGCCCTGAAGGACGGCGAGATCAAGCTGGTGGACAAGGGCCGCGGACGCCCCGGCGCGCTCGTCGCCATGTTCAAGCAGCTGGACGCGCTCGGCGGTATTGACCCGCGCTACGGCTATACGCTGCTCTACAGCGATAATAAGCAGCTTATTGCACCGGTACACCACTACATGCACCAGAATCTCCAGCTGACCGGCGGCCGGGTGGCCCAGCTTGGCCCCACCATCGGCACCCATGTCGGTCCCGGCGTGGTCGGCGTGGTGTTTGTGGCGAAGGAGTAAACCTGTAAAATGTAAAAAAGCAGGGGCGAGCAATGCCCGCCCCTGTAAGTTGAGCTTCTCCATTCGGAGAAGCTTTTTTATTTTCCGCTGAAAAACTTATTCAGTGCATACACCCCCAGCACGAGGACGCCGAGGACGAGGAAGATGCCGGCCATACCGGCGCAGAGCATCGAGAGGGTGACGGGAAGAAGTGCGGTTGACATGGGTTGACCTCCTTATACGCAGCTGCTCATAAGGGTCAGGATCAGGCCGCCGGCAATGACCGACGCGATCTGGCCCGAGACGTTGACACTGATCGAGTACATCAGCAGGAAATTCTGGTTGTCCTCAGCCAGGCCCATCTGGTTGACGACGCGCCCGCTCATCGGGAACGCAGAAATGCCTGCCGCGCCGATCATCGGGTTGATTTTTTTGCCCTCGGGCAGGAACAAATTCAACAGCTTGGCGAAGAAAACGCCGCCGGCGGTGTCAAAAATAAACGCGACCAGACCCAGCGCCAGGATCAGCAGTGTGTCGGGCCGGACGAATTTGTCGGCGGTCATCTGGCCCGCCACGGTCAGGCCCAGCACAATCGTGATAAGGTTCGCCAGTACGTTCTGCGCGGTCTCGGACAGGGCGTTCAGCACGCCGCACTCGCGCAGCAGGTTGCCGAACATGAGGAAGCCGACCAGCGCCACACTGGCGGGCGCGACAAGCCCGGCCAGCATAGTGACCACAATCGGGAACAAAATTTTGGTGGTTTTGCTGACGCTGCCCTTCTGGTACGGCATCCGGATCAGCCGCTCTTTTTTGGTCGTGCACAGGCGGATGACCGGCGGCTGCACGATGGGCACAAGCGCCATATAGCTGTACGCCGCGACCATGATGGCACCCAGGTATTTGCTGCCCAGGGTGTTCGCCACGAAGATAGCCGTCGGGCCGTCCGCCGCGCCGATGACCGCGATGGACGCCGCGTCGGGCAGGTCAAAGAACAGCCCCGCCAGCACGAGTGTGACAAAAATGCCGAACTGCGCCGCCGCACCGAACAGCATGAGCCACGGCTTTTCCAGCAGCGGGCCGAAGTCGATCATTGCGCCGATGCCGATGAAAAGCAGCAGCGGGAACAGTTCATTAGACATACCGGCGTCAAAAAGCGCGCTGATGGGGCCGACGGTAGTCCCCTGCGTGATGGCCCCGGACAGCGGCAGATTGACAAGGATCGCGCCGAAGCCCATAGGCAGCAAGAGACTCGGCTCCATCTTTTTGGCGATGGCCAGGTAAATCAGCAGGCCGCCGATGACCCACATGACCACCATCTGCCAGGTGAGATTGCCGAAGTTGGCGAACAACCCGGCGAAGGTTTGCAGAAATTGCATGTATGATACCTCCCGTTTGTGGGCGGCAGGGTACAAAAAAAGACCCCTGCCGCAGAAAAGTCTGCGGCAAAAGTCTCAGTGTTCACAGTATGCCCCGGGGCGGCAGGCCACCCGTGGTGACGAAGCGATACGGCGCGCGGCAGGGGCGCGTCCCTTACTCCCTTTTACCTTGAGGGTATTATAACGCGGAAAAGGGGATTTTGCAAGAGAATTTTTGGAGGAAGGCGGGGGTGAGGGAGACAGGGGGGATGAATCCCTCCCCTGCAAGCAGCCAGAAGGTTTGCGGCAAATTTGTAGGGGGCGGCGTCCCCGACGCCCCGCGGAGGGGTCAAGACCCCTCCCTACGATGCGGGGTGAAAAGGGGTGTAAAGCGGAAAAGGGCGTTGGCGTAAGGCTGCGGGCCGGGCATGCCCGGCCCCTACAGACTGCTATAAATGGGTGTGGCCGAGAGGGGCAAGGGAGGCACCCGTCCCCGGATTAGTAGACAGAAAAATACCCCACATGCTCCGGGTGGTTGTCCTCGACCAGCACGGTGAAGCCGCCGGGGTTGACCTCGGTGTTCTTGCCGAAGGCTTCCTCGGCAATCAGATGCGGGCCGCGGTTCAGGATGATCTCCGCCGTCTGGACAACGCCGACGCGGCGGTAGTGGAGAATATCCCCCTCGGCACGGACGATCTCGAGCCGCCCGCCGTCAAAGGCGTCGCAGCTGCGGCGCAGGGCGGCCAGCGTTTTGATCGGGCCGCGCAGCCGCTGCTCGGTGGAGTTCCAGTCAAAGAACGCGCGGTTGAACGGGTCGCGGTAGCCCTGCATGGCGATCTCGTCGCCGTAGTAGACGCAGGGCACGCCGGGCAGCGTGAAAATCATCGCATAGCCCAGCAGTTCCCTGCGGATGGCTTCGTCCATCTGACCGGAGGGAATGACCCGCTTGCTCTGCCAGTAGCGGTCGTGGCCGTTGCAGGGCTCGCCCGCAATCGCCGTGATGGCGCGCTCGGTGTCGTGGGTGGACAGGAAATTCATCGCACAGTTCAGCGCCGGGGCAGGGTAGTGCTCGCAGATCTGCATTAGGGCGTCAGCCACGGCGGTGACGTCCGCGCCGTGCAGGTAATCCAGCGTGGCGCTGCGGAACGGGTAGTTCATCACGGCGTCCAGACCGTGCCCGCGCAGGTAGGTGCGGCGGCGGCCAAAGGCCTCCTTCGTCGTCGCATCTTCCCACACTTCGCCCAGCAGCAGCTTGTCCTCGCCGTGGGATTTAACGGCAGCGCGAATTTTTTCAATAAAATCGTCGGGCAGCTCGTCGGCTACGTCCAGCCGGAAGCCGGACGCGCCCAGATTCAGCCAGGTGTCGATGACGCCGCCCTTGCCGCAGATAAATTCCACGTAGGAGGGTGATTCCTCCTGCACCTCGGGCAGCGTCTCAAAGCCCCACCAGCTGCGGTAGCCGCAGGGATAGCCCGAGTCAAAGTCGTACCAGCTGCGGTAGGGAGAGCTGCGGTCCCGGTACGCGCCGCCCGGGCCGTATCGGCCCTCGCGGTTGAAGTAGCGGGAATCCGACCCCGTGTGGCTGAACACGCCGTCCAGGATGATGCGGATGCCCTCCTTGGCTGCAGCGGCGCACAGGGCGCTGAACTCCTCGTTCGTGCCCAGCAGCGGGTCGGCCTTGAGGTAGTCCGCCGTGTTGTAGCGGTGGTTGGCGTGGGCCTCAAAAATCGGGTTCAGGTAGATGCAGGTCACACCTAAATCGCGCAGGTACGGCAGCTTTTGTTGGATCCCCGCAAAGTCGCCGCCGTAATAGTCCATGTTCAGGTAGCCCTCGCTCTGCTCGGTGGGCCAGAAATACGGCTCGCCGGTCTTGTCGGCGCGGTAGATGCGGTCTGCAAACGGCATCGTTTTGTTAGGCTTTCCCTCGCAGAAGCGGTCCGGGAAAATCTGATACATCGTGCCGTTTTTCAGCCAGTCGGGCGTCTTGAAGTCCGGCTCGTAGACCGTCAGCTGCCAGTCCTGACCGTCAGTCCAGCTGAGCACCCCCTCACCGCCCGGCGTGCGGTAGATGCGGCGGAAGTCGGTGTAGAGGTCAAAGTGATAAAAGTACAGCCCCGAGGTCGTCGGCGTGACGGTCAGCGCGAAGTGGTTGACCTTGGGTGTCTGGCCCGTGAACTCCATGCGGTAGTGGACGGGGTCCTCGCGGTCTTTCGTCAGCACCAGATGCGGGTCAACGTAGCCGAGGTCCTCCGGCACGGTCAGGTTGAAGGTCACAGGCTGACCGGCCTTCACCGCCCCGAACGGGGATTTGCAGGTGAGGTCGAGGCTGTTGTAGAATGTGTGGGACATGGAAGTCTCCCCTTTACGTTAGCGTAAAGCCTTCTCCCCTGGGGGAGAAGGTGGCCCGGAGGGCCGGATGAGGGGAGAGCCTGCCGCTATGGCCCGGCAAAAGGGCGGCAGGGCAGACTTGGCCCTCATCAGTCACCTTCGGTGACAGCTTCCCCCGATGGGGAAGCCTGCACAAAAAAGCCGTGCCCCGAACAGGGCACGGCAAAAATCAGATAACCAGATTATTTGACGGGAGTAGCGCCCCAGATGTCACGCGCATAGTCCATGATGGAACGGTCTGCGCTGAAGATGCCTGCGTTGGAGATGTTCTTCAGGCTCATGTGGTTCCACTTCTGCTTGTCGCGGTACAGCTCCTGCAGGTCGTGCTGGGCACGGCGGTAGTCCTTGAAGTCCGCCATGACCATGTACGGGTCGGAGTTGCGCAGGTTGCTGGTGACCTCGTTGAAGTTCTCGCCGTTCCAGCCCTTCTCCAGGAAGTCCAGAACTGCCATCGCGGTGTTGTCGCCGTTGATGAAGGCGTTCGGGTGGTAGCCCATGCCCTTCAGCGCGTTGACCTCGGGGGTCAGCATACCGAAGATGATCTCGTTCTCATGGCCGGCAGCGTCGGCGATCTCAACGTTCGCGCCGTCCAGCGTGCCCAGCGTGATCGCGCCGTTCAGCATGAACTTCATGTTGCCGGTGCCGGATGCCTCGGTGCCGGCCAGAGAGATCTGCTCAGAGACCTCGGAGGCGGGCATCAGGCGCTCGGACAGGCTGACGCAGTAGTCCTCGAGGTAGACGATGCGCAGCTTGCCGCGGACAGCGGGATCCTCGTCGATCAGCTTGCCCAGCTTGCAGATCATGCGGATCATCTGCTTGGCCATGTAGTAGCCGGGGGCGGCCTTCGCGCCGAAGATGTAGGTCTTGGGGGTGAACTCGGCGTTGGGGTTGTTCTTCAGGTACAGGTACTCGGCAGCGATGTTCAGCGCGTTCAGGTGCTGGCGCTTGTACTCGTGCATACGCTTGACCTGGCAGTCAAAGATAGAATCAGGGTCAATGACCTGGCCGGTGGCCTTCTGCAGGTAGTTGGCAAAGTTGGCCTTGTTCTCACGCTTGACCTTGGCGGCGGCAGCCTGCACGGTCTTGTCGTCCACGAACTTCTCCAGCTTCTTCAGCTCGGAGGCATCGGTCTTGAAGCCGTCACCGATGGTCTCCTCCAGCAGATGGGTCAGGCCCGGGTTGGAGCAGAGCAGCCAGCGGCGGTAGGCGATGCCGTTCGTGACGTTCTTGAATGCCTGCGGCTTGTAAAGGAAGTAATCATGGAAAACGCTGTCCTTGATGATCTCACTGTGCAGCTTGGAAACGCCGTTGATGGCGTGGCAGGTGTAGGCGCAGATGTTGGCGGTGCGGACCTGGTTGTCGCCGATGATCGCCATATAGTCGATCTTGCCCTGGTCGCCGGGGAAGGCCTTGGCCAGGTCGGCGCGGCAGCGGCGGTCCATCTCGCAGACGATCTGCCAGATGCGGGGCAGGGTGTTGCGGAAGATGTCCGCGTTCCACTTTTCCAGTGCCTCGCTCATGACGGTGTGGTTGGTGTAGGCAAAGACCTTGCGGCAGATGTCGAAGGCAGCGTCCCACTCGTAGCTGCACTCATCCAGCAGGATGCGCATCATCTCGGGGATGGCGACGGTGGGGTGGGTATCGTTCAGCTGGATGGCGACCTTGTCGGCCAGGTTGTCCAGCGTGCCGTACTGGTTCAGGTGGTTCTGCAGGATGTCTGCGATGGACGCGGCAGAGAAGAAGTACTGCTGGCGCAGGCGCAGGATCTTGCCCTCGGTATGGTTGTCGTTGGGGTAGAGGATCTTGGAGATCAGCTCGGCAGAGGCAGACTGGCTGATAGCCGTGTTGTAGTTGCCGGCGTTGAAGCTGCTCATATCAAAGCTGGGGGCCTTAGCCTGCCACAGACGCAGCTTGGAAACACCGTTGGAGCCGTAACCGGCGACATACATATCGTTGGGCACGGCGATAACGGAGTTGTAGTTCTCATACTTGACGTGATGGAAGCCGCCCTCCCAGGTCTCGATGGCCTGGCCGTCAAAGCGGATCTCCTGGGCCTGGTCGGGATGGCTCTTGATCCAGACCTGACCGCCGGGCAGCCAGTTGTCAGCAGTCTCCTGCTGCCAGCCGTCCACGATCTTCTGCTTGAAGATGCCGTACTCGTACAGGATGGAGTAGCCGGTGCCGGGGATGCCGTCGGTGGCCATGCCGTCCAGATAGCAGGCGGCCAGGCGGCCCAGACCGCCGTTGCCCAGGCCCGCATCGGGCTCCTGCTCGTAGATGGTGTCGATCTTGACGTCGGCATCAGCCAGCACGCTCTCGGCAACCTCGTTCAGGCCAAGGTTGAACAGGCTCGTGCGCAGGCTGCGGCCCATGAGGAACTCCATGCAGAGGTAGTAGACCTGCTTCTTGCCCTCGCCCAGAACCTTGGACTGGAACTGCTTCTGGCGGTCGGACATGATCTGGCGGGTGATCATGGCCAGGCAGCGGTAGATCTGATCGGCGGAGGCCATGTCCAGAGTGACGTTGCACTCACTCATCAGCTTGTCCTTGAGCAGCTTCTCAAATTCACGCTTTGTGTATTTCAAAATCGTTCTCTCCTTCTTTGCAGTCATGAGAATTCATGATTTTTGCGCTCTTTTCAGTGCTTTCAATAAACCACACTCTAGATTATAACGATATTTAGCGGATTGCGCAAGTCGAAATTGCCTGTTTGCAGGTTTTTTATACAATTCCGTCAAAAAGGGCTTTTGCAAATCGGTAATTTGTACTATAATAGATGTAAGATTCTGCGCCCCCACTGTAAATAAAGGCGTGCAGAGACCGGAAGGAGTATGATTATGGGTATGGCTACCTCAAAAGTGAGGCTGAACATCTGCGGTTCCAGCTATGTAGTCAACACGAGTGAGAGCGAGGATTACATGAAGAACCTCGCGGACCGACTGAACCTGGACATGAACGAGCTGATGGCGTCCTCGAACTCGGTCTCCATCACGACGGCGGCAGTCATGACCGCGCTGAACTATCGTGATGAGCTGGAAAAGGCCAGCGGCAGCGCCGACAATATGCGCCGCCAGATCAAGGACTACCTCGAGGATGCGGCCAGCGCCAAGATGGCTGCCGAGGAGGCCCGCCGTGAGAATGCGTCGCTCAAACGCCGTGTGGATGAGCTGGAGCGCCGCCTGCGCCGCAATCAGTTTCCGGCGGAGGACGAATGAGCCGCCCCGAGATTTTAGCCCCGGCGGGCAACCGTGAGATGCTTGGCGCCGCTGTTTTCAGCGGCGCTGATGCTGTTTATCTGGGGCTGACGGGCTTTAACGCGCGCCGCACGGCGGGCAACTTTACCCCCGATGAGCTGCGGGAGGCCGTGGCGTTCTGCCATGCCCGCGGCGTCAAGGTGCATGTGACGCTGAATACGCTGGTCTATGACCGGGAGTTGTCCGGCCTGGCCGACGCCGTGCGCGCCGTGGCCGCAGCCGGGGCGGATGCTGTCATTGCAGACGACCTGGCGACGGCGCAGCTGGTCAAAAGTATTGCACCGACGCTGCACCTGCACGGCTCGACCCAGATGAGCGTCCACACGCCCGAGGGCGCTAAGGAGCTTGCCGCGCTGGGCTATGACCGCGTCATTCTGGCGCGTGAGCTGTCGCTGGAGGAAATTCGTGCCGTCTGCGAGGCCAGCCCCATCGAGGTCGAGGTCTTTGTCCACGGCGCGCTCTGCATGAGCGTGTCCGGCCAGTGCATGATGAGCGCGTTCCTCGGCGGGCGCAGCGGCAACCGCGGCGCCTGTGCGGGTCCCTGCCGTCTGCCGTTTGACGCAAGTGCCGGTTTAAAACCCGGCCAGCCGGGCCGTGCCTGCCATTTGAGCTTAAAGGACATGGACTACATCCCGCACCTGCGGGAGCTGATGGACGCGGGTGTCGCCAGCGTGAAGATCGAGGGCCGCCTGCGCACGCCCGAGTACGCGGCGGCAGTCGTCACAGCCTGCCGCGCGGTCTGCGCGGGCCAGCCCTACGACGAAAAGCTCGTGCGGGACATCTTCTCGCGCTCGGGCTTCACCGACGGCTACCTGACGAACCGCAACGACGGCAAGATGTTCGGCGTGCGCACCGAGGCCGACGCCGCGGCGACCCGCGCCGCCACGCCCAAGGCACGCGAGCTGTTCCGCCGCGAGCTGCAGCGCGTGCCCGTACACTATGAATTGAGCGGCGGCGTGGAGGACGGCGGCGTCAAGCTGACCGCCCGCGACGACGACGGCCACAGGGTCAGCGTCTACAGTGCCGACGAGCCGCAGCCTGCCCAGAAGGATCCGCTGCCCGGTATTGAGCGCGCCCTCGGCAAGACCGGCGGCACGCCGTTTGTCATGGACGGCCTTGCCGCCGCGCCGGGGGAGGGGGGCTTCGGCTTCCTGCCCGGCGCCGCCTGGAACGAGCTGCGCCGCGAGGCGCTGGACAAGCTGCTGGAAAAGCGCAGCGAGGTCACGCCCCACGCCGTACAGGCGTTTGAAATGCCGACCTATCCCGCCCATACCGTGGGGCAGCTGCCCGCGCTGGCCGCCCGCTTTGCCAATGCGGCCCAGTGCCCGGCGGAGGCGGTGGAGAAGCTGCAACACCTGATTTTCCCGATCACCGAAGCCGAGAGCATCCCCGAGGCATGGCGGGGGAAAACGCTGCTGGAGCTGCCGCGGGTCATGTTCGGCAGGCTCGAGCAAAAGACCGCCGCGCGGCTGGACGCCCTGCAGGACGCGGGTTTTGCTGGGGCGGTGGTCAACAACCCCGCACAGCTGCGCTATACCGACGGCTGGACGCTGTACGGCGGCCTGGGCCTGAACGTCACGAACCCGATGAGCGCCGCGCGGTATGCGTCCCTGGGGGTGCAGGGCATGCTTTTGCAGCCCGAGACCGCGCTGACGGCCATGCAGGCCGTGGCCCCCGGCGTGCCCACGGCGGCGCTCTGCTACGGCCATCTGCCGCTGATGCTGACCCGCGCCTGCCCCCTGCGCAATGTGCGCGACTGCGGCAAATGCCCGGGCGGCGGCACGCTGCGGGACCGCAAGGGCCGCGACTTTACCGTGACCTGCTCGGCCCCCGGCGGGGCGGGCGTGCGCACAGTGTTCAACCCGGTGCCGCTCTACATGGGCGAGCGCCTGCGTGAGCTGCCCGTGGACGTGGCGGTAGCGGCCTTCACGACAGAGACCCCCGCCCGCGTATCCCAGATTTTGGACCTGCTTTTCAACGCCCAACCGTTTGACAGCGAGTTTACGCGTGGGTTATACTATACAAATAACTAACACCGCAGGCTGACCCGAAAAAGGGCGGCTTGCAAATAAAAAATAAGAAATAATAAATAATAAAGAATGTGGAGTTTGCGCCACGGCGCAAACAAATTTTTTAAGCGGAGCGCAGCGACGCGGTCCACCGCATTTATTATTTATTATTTATTATTTGAAAATCGGAGACTTTGCCTTATGAATCCCATTGTAAAATACAAAAAATTGGATGCCCGCGCCGTTGTGCCGCAGTACGCTACGCCCGGCGCGGCGGCGGCGGACCTGTGCGCGGTGCTGGATACACCGCTGACGCTGGCCCCGATGCAGCGCGCCCTCGTGCCCACCGGCCTTGCCATCGAGCTGCCCGGCTCCGCGTGCGTCGCCCTTGTCTACGCCCGCAGCGGCCTGTCCATCAAGCACGGTCTCTGCATGGCGAACGGCGTCGGTGTCATTGACAGCGACTACCGCGGTGAGCTGCGCGTACCGATGGTGAACCTGTCCAACGAACCCTACACCATCCAGCCCGGTGAGCGCGTCGCCCAGCTCTGCATTGCCCCTGTCTGGCAGGCAGCGTTCACCCCCGCCGATGAGCTGACCGACACCGCACGCGGTGCAGGCGGGTTTGGGTCGACAGGGAAATGAAAAATAGAAAGGCTTCCCCCGCGGGGCTGCGCCCGCAGGCGCGTGTCGGAGTGCAACCGCCGTAGGCGGCACTTGGCACGGAGACTGAAGCTGTCAGCGGCCCCGTCCGCTGACTGATGAGGGCCAGCCTTGCGGCAATGATCCGCTTACGGGCCGCCGCCGTAAACCTGCCCCTCATCCGGCCTCGGTCGGGGCCTCGGCCACCTTCCCCCAAGGGGGAAGGCAATTAAATTTACGATTTTGCCTTGTTTCGCCACATTCCGTACACAAAAGCTCCTTATAATAGACCAGAAAGGAAGCACACTATGGCTCTGATCCTTGCCTCCGGCAGTCCGCGCCGGCGTGAGCTGATGTCCCTTATCACCCCTGACTATACTGTCATCACCAGCGACGTGGACGAGACGAAGATCGCGGCGGATTCCCCGGCGCACCTTGCCAAGGCTCTGGCCACCGCCAAGGCCCGCGCCGTGGCCGAGGAAAACCCCGATGATGTCGTCTGCGGCTTTGATACGGTGGTCGAGTGCGAGGGCGAGGTGTTCGGCAAACCGAAGGACGAGGCCGACGCCGTGCGGATGCTGCGCGCGCTCTCCGGGCGTGAGCACCGCGTCCACACCGGTGTCTGCATCTGCCGGGGCCGCCGTGCCGCCGCCACTGTCGAGACAACCGTTGTCCATTTCTCGCCCATCGCGGAGGACGACCTGTGCGCCTACGTGCGCACGCCGGAGCCCTACGACAAGGCGGGAGCCTATGCCATCCAGGGGCACGCGGCGCTGTGGTGTGCGGGCATCGAAGGGTGCTACTACAACATCATGGGGCTGCCGGTTCACCGCACGGCGCAGCTGCTGCGCGAGTTTACCTGACCCGGACAGCCCCGGAAACGGGAGTCTGTATGGGAAAAATCTGCAACTTTTTTACATGCTTTTTCGGGAGAATACACGCTATGTTTACCAAAGACATCGGCATTGATCTGGGCACCGCCAACACCCTTGTGTACATGAAGGGCCGCGGCATCATCATGCGCGAGCCAAGCGTCGTCGCCGTGGACCCGCGCAGCGACGAGCTGCGGGTGCGCAGCGTCGGCCATGAGGCCAAGGCGGTCATTGGCCGCGCACCCGGCTCCATCGTGGCGGTGCGCCCCCTCAAGGATGGCGTTATTGCGGATTTTGACGTTACCGCGGCCATGCTGCAGAGCTTCATCCGTCAGGCCTGCGGCAACAGCATTCTGGCTCGCCCCCGGGTCGTCATCTGCGTGCCCTCCGGTGTGACCGAGGTCGAGCGCCGCGCCGTGCGCCAGGCTGCAGCCAAGGCGGGCGCACGCCAGGTCACGGTCATCGAGGAGCCGATGGCCGCCGC
>ENA-OPTA01001052-OPTA01001052.1-human-gut-metagenome-genome-assembly--contig:-NODE-1052-length-17568-cov-3.115229_pt1 | contig 17568 bp, 9 predicted proteins | sample MGYA00241813_ERZ501917 | MGnify/ENA primary metagenome ERZ501917 (study PRJEB25962, sample SAMEA2042408) | human gut metagenome | biome: human gut; feature: human-associated habitat; material: faeces...
GTCGTAGACGGAATGGAAGTGGCAGGACTTGGAAGCAAAGCATTGTCCGATTACCGGAGAAATAAGCTGGGGTTCATTTTTCAGTTCTATAATCTGGTGCCCAATCTGACAGTGAAAGAGAACATTCAGGTCTGTCAGTATCTGACGAAAAATCCCTTGGATCTGGAGGAATTATTGCAGGTACTTGGTCTCATGGAACATCAGAACAAGTTCCCCGCACAACTGTCCGGTGGACAACAGCAGCGCTGTGCCATTGCCAGAGCACTGATCAAAAATCCCAGCCTTCTGTTGTGCGATGAACCCACAGGAGCGCTGGATTCAAAAACCTCCAGAGATATTCTGATGCTGCTGGAGGATATCAACAGACAGTACGGCACCACCATGCTGATCGTCACGCATAATAATTCCATTAAAAATATGGTGCATCAGGTCATCATGATCAAGGATGGACAGATCAGCAAGAATTACCGGAATGAGAAGCGGGTTCCGGCGGCAGAACTGGAGGATTTGTAGGATGCAGAGGATATTGAGCAAACGCGTACTTCGGGATATCCGGGAAAACCTGCTGCGCTATCTGGCATTGTTTTTCCTGGTGGCAATGGTCATGTATATGGTGGTAGCTATCGTGGGAGCGGCTGAGACGATCATGCAGGGAACAGAGGAGAGTGCCGCTGTTCATCACAGAGAGGATGGACAGTTTGGAGTATTTGTCCCCCTGACAGACAGTGAGGTCACACAGATCACAGATAAAGGTGTGACGGTACAACAGTATTTTTCACTGGATTTTCATCAGGGCCAGGCTACATTGCGTATCTATCAGGCGAGAGAGAAGATTGATCTGTTTGCTCCTGAACAGGGGGCAGAGCTGCCCATGCAGGGCGAGATCCTGCTGGAACAGCACTATGCGGAAAAACATGAACTGGGGTTAGGGGATACCCTTACCGTAGGAGGCAGAGATTTCATCGTTGCGGGAATCGGAAGTACACCGGATTACGATGCAACATATGAGAAAACATCAGATACCACTGTGGACAGCAATCTGTTTGGAGTCGGATTCGTCACGGCAGAGGATTACGAAGCACTGAAAGCGGGCGGACAGAATTTCCGGACGGAGGATTACACCTACACCTATCTGCTGAACGGAGCAATGAAGGATCAGGAACTGAAGGAACTGCTACAGTCCTTCGAACTGGATCGCAGCAAGGTGACAGATACCTATTTTCTGGAAATGCTGGCAGATGCAGAAGAAACGAAAAATGATATTCAGGACGGTATCCGGGAACTGCTGGATGGCGTGAATGAGCTGACGGACGGCGTAGATGAACTGGCAGAACATAATACGGATCTGACGGATGCGTTTGTCTCGAATGGACTGGCTGCAGCTAATGTTGGTGGAAATCAGCTGCTGGCAGTAAAAGATATGTATCGCACGTATGCAGGAGGACAGGAAGTAGGCTTTGTGATCGGAGGTGATGAAAAGAATACGGTTCTTTCTGCTGATGTTCTGAAACTGCTGGTTGTTTCTACTTATATGGACGATCAGCTGGTGGAAACTTCCAATGCAAGTACCGGAGGAAGTCTGGTCGGTCTGGATCTTCTGAGCGCTACAGTTAACAATGGAAATCAGGTTGTTTCTATCAAAACAACGGAAGGAACGAAATTTAATAAGGTTCTGTTGTCGACTACCGGTGTATTGAATGCAGATGTGATTGCGGGAAGCATGAAGGTATTTTATGCTTTTGTCGGAACAAATCCGGAAAAGCCTTTGCTGAAGTCTGACGGTGCATCTATTTATGATGGACAATCGGGCTGGACTTATGATATGCCGAACAGTGATGAATTGATTGATGAAGATTTGACTAATGGATCAAATTTGAAATTGACAGGAGGACTTATTGGTAGTATTGTTGGTTTGCTACGTTTAGACCATCGCGTGACTGTAGCTTCTGAAGAAATGATTCCTAAAGGCGTGGAAGTCGGGTATCGCTTCTCGCAGGAAAAAGTCTTGACTTTGGGACTTTTTAATAAGGTTGAACTGGAAACTTATAGCGAAGCGGATGATAATGCGTTGGTCGATCGTTATGAAAGCGATGGATTGTTGGGACTCTCATTGCTGGGAGGAGGTAACGGTGCTTACAGTCTGATGACAACTGCTCCCTGTCAGTATCTGTATTGGCGCATGACCGGCCTGAATGTAGATTTGGGACAGATGACACTGCATTATGCGTATGTCCGTGAACCGGTAACATTGGATCCGACCGCTTATTATACGACTCCGGAAACAGTTGAAACAGCTTATGCTTCGTATAAATTCATGACTCCGTCAGAAGGTGATGTCTTTTTGACAATAACTCAAAATGACTCAGAGTCTCCTGCACAGATAATTCAAGACAAGCATCTGATTGTCGGTATGAAGGAAGGACAAACTTATATAGTTGAAGTGACATATACCGCACCGGATGGTTTGGGTTTTACAGTTCCGGTAACAATTACTCGTACTTCATCAGCAGCTACGGCTTGTACATATCAGTATTTATCTGAGATTGCAGGAAGTGATGCAACTAATGGTTGGCATGTCGATGAAGCCGGAGAATATTGGGGGGTAACTTTGATAAACTTGGTAAATAATACGGATCGTGTTCTTAATTCAGATCAGACCGATTATGCCAGCCTGACTTCAGCCGTGAATCTGTTGGAACACGGTACTATGCTGGCTCTGAAGAAAAAAGATGGAACGGTAACACCGGAATCTGGCGAAACAATCCGTGTCGGATTTACCTTACAGGGAGGTACGGAACTGCTGGGACTGAGCGCTCTGAAATTCTTTACCGTGAAATTATATGATCAAGCTGGTAATGAAGTAGCCAATAAGGTTTCAACATCCAATAATGGTGTGTCTCTGGGGCTTATCAATGGTTCGGGAGACAAACTGGCCGTGAGTGTAGAGACGGATCAACCATTCAGTACCGTTGTGCTTGGTACTGCGGGATTGCTTGGAGTGCAATTGTCCAATCTGCGTATATATAATGCATTTATTGTACGGAATGCACAGGATTGTCAGGTCGGTTCAGAAGTGGATGCCTGTTCGGAAATCATGACTCCGGCAAACAGTAACCTGGATATTAATTATGACTGGACAAAGTTTGTAGGAATCAATGTGGGATGTTCGCATACTCGTTTGTCCAACTGGATTGATGGGGATCCGGAAACGGCAGCCATCGTGGCAATGCCGGTTTCTGTGGGTGGTTTTACAATCGGTGCAACTTTCGATCAGATGGCAGCAGGACAGCCTATAGCATTTACCATGAGCGCTCCTGAGGGAGTTGCCGATGTCAATCTGATTTCCTGGATGACGGTAGAAGTAATGGATGAATCTGGTAATGTAGTCGAAGAAATCAATCAGAATAATGGATTACTCTCTTTGGGAGCATTGGGTGGAGATGAAAAGAAATACATTGAGGCCATCCCGTCAAAACCCTATAGTGGTATCCGGGTGAAAGTAGCCGGAATTGCGGCATTGGGGGATTATTTGTTCTATGGCATCTATGGAATGCGGGATGCGGATGGCAATGGGGTTCCTGACTGTACGGAAGAAAACGTAGATCCTACGGTGGACCGTATCATTGCTACTCAATTTGATTATCATGTCTGTCAGCCGGAAAATCTGAAACCGGGTTTGTCCGGAGGCAAGGACGGGCGGACGTATAAGTTTACACTGACTCCGTATGATCCGGAAACAATGAAAGATGATTCTAGTCGGGAACCAATCTCTTATACGGTTACAGGCAATCAGGGTATTGCTGATTGGACGATTCAAACGGAAAAACTTCCGGCAGGTGATTACTATCTGACTATAGCATTGGCTGAAGGAGAATCGTTGGAGGAAGGGGAAACAACTGATTATCCCAACCGAATCTTGTTTCACATTCATCCTTCTCAGATGAAATGGACAGGGACAAAAAGTACTGACTGGAACGAACCGGATAACTGGAGTCCTGCGGGAGTTCCCTGGAAATGTACAGATGTCCTGATTCCCGCCGGATTGTCCAATTATCCTGAACTGGAATCTGGAAAAGAATATAATTGTGCCAGAATCCAGTTTGCTTCTCAGAATGGAAACGTAGGTGAAGTAGTCAATACTCACTATCTGAATTATGAGGAAGCCTGGGTGGACTGGGAACTGGAGCCGGGAGTATATCGGATGTTCTCTGCCCCGTTGAAAGAAACATATACCGGTGATATCTTCTGTTCCCAGTGGGAAGGCCCGGAAGAACGTGTTTCAGACTTTGCTGGTTGCTGGCGTTCCTATACGGAAGCGTATTATCCTTCAAAGGGGCATCGTTTTACTCCGCTCATTTACCAGCGTATGTGGAATTATACAACTTCGAATGTAACAGCAGACGGATCGTATGTGACGGTCAATCCGGAAACGGGCAATAACTGGACCGGGACATTTAATCTGGTCAATGAACCGTATCGTGCCGGTTGGGGAATGCTGGTAAAGGCAGAACCGGATACCCGTGCCGGAGAATCTTATAAGATTGTATTCCCGAAACGTCATACCGATTATGTCTACTATGATTATTCGACAAAGCAGGAAACAGGTGTGACAACCAGTCTTTCCCGGAATACGTTGAATATCGGACGTTTCATTTATGAAGGCGAGAGCGGATCTGTCAAGAGTGGCTTGCATATCTTACTTGAGAACAAGCGTCCCGGAGATACATTCATGGCCGGTAATCCTTTTATGGCACACATTAACCTGAGTGAGTTCTTTAAATTGAACCCAACGGTCGGGGCTGTTAAATTCCTGGTTAAAGAGAATGGCAGGTATCAGTATCAGCAGATTTCTCGTACAGATGCAGAGACACGGCAGATTGCACCGATGGAAGGTTTCCTGGTTGTAGTGGGCGATGCCTATAAAAACATGAACCGTTATAAGTTGTATATACATTTTAATGAAGCTATGTTGGAAGCAAAAAAATAATCGATGATCATGAGAACAATATTCAGAACTATTTTCATGGGAGGCCTGATGCTCCTGGCGGCATGTAAGGCAGATGTTCCCGTAGACTCGCCTTCCGATGGAGAGGAAGCAGGAACAGAGGATCAGCCGGAACTGACCATTGCGGTGGGAAGTGACTATCTGGAAAGCCGGTCGCAATTGACTTCTTCTGAAGGACTTCAGCATATAGAGTCCATGTATGCTTATGTTTTTGCTCCGGGCGCCGGGTCAGATGAAACTTGTGTTTATGTACAGAAACTGGAATGGGTTCCTGCCAGCGAGGCAAATGTACAGAACCCGTTCCGGACCCGTTTAAAGTTTGATACCCGGTCTTATTCCGGCAAGGAGCTGACTGTAATGGTCGTTGCCGTGGATAATAATGAAGATACTTATAATTTCCCGAATGGAGAAGCAACAGGTCATGATGATCTGGAGAGCCTTAAAGGTTTGACTTTGGATAAGGCTAAGCTGAAACTGGCTCAAGGTAAGTCGGGAGACGATATGTGTCATACGGAGATTTTTGCAGGATGGCAGAAATTTGAATATGGAGATCAGTCGATCAGTGTGACATTGAATCGTTGTGTGGCTGGAGTGTTGTGTTATGTTACGGATATTCCGGCGATGTCGGGTGAAAAGAAAGCTACAACCATGAGATTGTGTTTACGGAAAGAGAAGCTTGGAACGGAGTTTTCTTTGAAACCTGTGACGAAGGAAGTTACACAGCCGGATGGCAGTCAGGTAACAGTAAACAGCTTTGATTCTTATGCAACTGTTGCAACTGCTGATGAACAGACCCTGGCTTCATGTGATTTGTCCGGTTATGAAACCCGGGAGGATGGAAGATTGCTGTATATCCCCGCTATGGATAATGGTGAGGTGAAGACAAAGGAAAATTCAGTGCTGTTGTCTGCCTATTTGTTACCCTTGAAATCTACTGCAACTTCTTCGCCTGAAAACTCTACGTTAGTTTTATATTTGGATTATGCTGACGCTAGCGGTAATACTACAGAAAGTAAAGAATATAAGATTGTTTTAGGGAGTACAGAAACTGAACGTTATGCATATTCTCTTGAAGCCAACCGGATCTATAGTATTGGCAGCAAGCCTGTTTCGGATGAGGTGGAGTCTGACCGTCCGGCTAGTCTGGAAGGAACAAGTATAGAATTGAACGTAATGGATTGGGATGTAGTAGATTTTGCGACAGAATATCCGCAATATTCTCTTGATACCCGTATGGTGGTTCCTTATAATACGGAAAACTATATATTTGATTGTATTAATACCACTTTTACGATGCGTATCATTCCTTCCTCGAATACGGGAGCATGGACTCTTACCTCTAAAACGATTTCTACAGGCCTGGTGCAAGAAACAAATCCTATGAATTTTATTTATTTCCGGAAGGCTGGTACTACTGATTCATGGGCAAATCAGTTGGAGTGTTCAGCAGCGGAGGCAAAGAATCCGATGGATGTGGAGGTACAAGTTTATGACTTTGTAGCAGATCGTGATTATAGTTCTATATCACAATATCCGACATTACAGGAAAAATTAGAAAACGACTATCGAACTGCGAATATTTTGTTGTATGAAGGAGGTATAGAGAAATTGTCATTACCTCTCAAGCAGTATAATGCTTTAATCGTTACTATGTCTGATAAAGCGAAGTCCAAACGTGCCTTTTCCAGACTGGACTATGGTCAGACCTTTGATTGGAATACAGGAGAACATTTACAAGATACAAAGCAATTACAGTGGGGATTTTGGGAGTCTACGCCAGGATACTACCCTAATGATGAGGATGATGGATATGAAAATCTTAAAGAGGCTAGGGATCAGGCAGGGTGGCCGTCTAGTGCAATTCAACTTTGCTCAAAGTCAAGTTTAGGGGGTATAACTCCGGCTGACTATTGGTATTTGCCGGCAAAAAATGAATTAAAAGCGCTGTTTGAATTTGTTGTTGGGGCTGGGGAAGTACAGTCTATGGGAATCTCAACAGATACTTATTATCATACCAGTACAGGTAAAACGGGAGTTGTGCCGTATGCATTTAGTGATCATGTTGTGTATATAACTTCAGGAGAAGTAAAAACAGATTATGTAAAGCGTAAAACATGGGGAAATTGTCGTCAGGCTCGTCATTTGTAATAATATTATGCGTATGAAATTGAAAATATGGATAACTGTCTTGATGGCGGGATTATTGTTTTCCGCGTGTCAGGAAGACAGGATGGAAAAGGATGGTCAGTCTTTTCAATCCGGAAAGGTAACAGTTGAATTACTGGCCGGAAGATCTGATGTCATAGAGAGCCGTGTTACTGATCCGGGAACCGAAGCAGATCAGCGTATAGAGAATGCCTTATTGTTTGTTTTTGATACGGACGGTAATTGTGTGGCAAAACAGTGGATGGAGATGGAAGGATATACCACTCAGGAAATCTTTCTTCCTTCTTCTAGTAAGTACATACATGCAATTTGTAATTTGATGGATCCGGATGCGGTTATGTCCAGGGTAACTGCATTGGAGGATCTGGAAGCAGAGGCCGTGACTTTGACAGAGGCTGATGAAGCTTTTAAAGGAAAATATGTGATGTATGGAAAGTCGGAAGATGTCAGTTCTTTGACAGAGGGAACAAACGTTCAAATAGAGGTTCAACGATTGGCTTCTCAGTTTCAGGTAGCTGTCAGCTTTCAGCCGACCAGTACTGACGATCAGTTCAGTATAAGTAAGATCAGTGTAAAATCTCTTCCCAAAGGAAGTTGGATTGTGCCAAGAAATGTTCCCGGTGAAACAGTTACTGGAGGAAAACCGGTTTATACTTCAGGAAATCAAGGTGACTGGATGCAGAGTTTTTCATCACCAGCCGGACGTTATTTTGATGAACTGATCTTATCTCCGGAAGAACGTGTGGATGATCAGTCCGTAAAATGGCAAGATGTATCTTTCAGTATGTTTGAGAATCGCCGCGGTTCATTAAGTACTGATGATTGGGCTGTCAATTGGCCGGATCTGGCAAATCGGACGGATGATGAGAAGAAGCAGTTTGCACAGTTGTGGAAAGGTACGTATGCAGCCAACTTTGAGAATGCCACATATTTATCCATAGAAGGAATGTATCAGCGTATGGGGATTACATATGCAGCAGAATACAAAGTGTTCTTAGGTGCGGACAACTTCAGTGATTATAATGTGGAACGTAACAAGTTATATAAATACGAAGTAATCATTCGCGCCATTGATGACATGGATACCCGTATTGATAAGGAGGATCTGACTGCTATGACGGTACAGGCTTCAACGGAAGGACTGGATGCTCATTGCAATGTGGTGAAAGCTTTGATGTATGCTTCTTCCGCATGGGAGATCTGGGTAGAGGATCCGGATGAACATCCCTGGCTGGAACTTTCGATGTCAGGAGAATATCATCCGAAAATGGTTGGAGCTGCTTCATCTGATGATCAGGCTGCTTTCCGGCTCTCCGGATCAGAAGGTGGATTGAGGTACTTTTATATTCATACAGATGAATATGTTCCTCAGGTTGAAAGTCCGTCAGCGAATAATTCTTTGCCCGTGCGTACAGGACGTATTGCTTACCGGAAGCAGGGATCTACTGATGAACCGTCTTATCTGACCGTAACGCAATATCCTGCACAGATGGTTGTTCTTCATATTGGTTATGACGTTCATACGATGAAAGAAGTAAGGGATACATTCTATGTAGAACGTATTTTGGAACGCAAGCATATGGGCTGGGGATTTTATCATTACTGGAGCTTTATTACAGACGATCTGATTGCTTCGGGGCAATGGGATGGCTTATCCAATACGCGGAAGTTGTATGATGTGGCAGTAAATGGAGATAAGTGGGGAGTTGAATCTGCTTATGAGAAAAATACTGATGGCATTTGGGTTGGCCGCAAGGATAAGGAGCAGCTTAATGGTATGGCTTTAGGATATATCCTGGAAAAAAATCGGGATAGAAATGGAAACGGAGAGATTGATTATAACGAAATCATGTGGTATATGCCTGCAGCCAAAGAACTTCAGGCTCTGAGTGAGGCTTTGGATGAAAATCATGTTGTATTTAGTGGGAGTGATGACTATTTCCACTCTTCAACACCTTCGGCAGCTGATCCGGCAGGAGTCACTCCTGGCTTTTCTTATTATGTCAGAATGACTGACGGGAAAAAAGGTGTTGGACGTCGTGACAGAGATTATAATGTAATAGCCTGCCGGAGAAAGAATGCCTGGAAGGGACCTCAGACCGGAGAGGTAGGCGGTTCTGTAAATGATGCAGGTGAGATGGAAGATGAGGAAGTAATCATGCCTAAAAAATAAATGTATGTTGGATATGAAATGTCTTGGAATAGGAATTATATGTATGGCTTTGGCCATGTGTGGATGTAGCCAACATGAACAGGAAATGAAGCAGGAGGGGCAGGACTTAACCTTTCAACTTCAGTCGCGTGTTGGGAATGAGATCTCTGAAGATTTGTCGAATCGTCTGGTGCGGCTTTATGTAGCAGAACGTTTGTCGGAGCATCAGAACGGAGAAGATCTTCATTGTCGCTTTTTCGAAACACTGACAGGCAGTGAATATCATTTGACCGGACTTGAAGGGCAATGGTTTAAATTTGCTTTTGTTGCTGTGCCCCGGCTGGAGGGCATTGATTCTGAGTCAATTTATTCAGAAGAATCTCCTGAAGAGCAGACTTGTGATTTTAATAAGCTGTTGCTGGATTATTCTTCTGTCATGGACTATCAGAAAGAGGCTGTTAATTCGGATGCTGATCTGCATTTGTACCGGAAGATTATTGACCGTTGGGTAGATGCGGATTCTTCACCCCAGACTGAGGATGTGACCTTGGAGCGTATAACCGGAGAACTGGTTCTGAATATGGGAATTCCGGAAGATCAGTTTGACCTGAAGGATCGCGATATTGCAACCATACAATTAATTCTGAATAAAGTGCCGGTTACGATCTGGTTACATGATGAGGCAGAGAATCAGGTGCTGACAGGATCAGTTACAGAAGATTATATTTTTGATACATGTCCGGTTGTGAGAAGCAAACAGAAGCATATTATTAAACTGGTATTACCTCCATGTACATTAAATGCAAGTATTAATGTAATATTTAAGGACAAAGTATCTGGCCAGACTTTACCTGATACTGAGACTTATTCATTGATGGGAGACGGAAATACCAGGATACAGATTCGTCCGAATACACGTACTATCGTGCTTTTCAACGGTATGACTTCGGAAGAATTTGAAGTTCGATATGCAGGATTTGCAGAGAATTCAGAAGCGACGGATGACGCGATGATTGATGTTGATTCTGATTGGAACGGTTGGTCAAACTAATTAAATGATTGAGGAAATGAAACGAATTGTAAACTATTTCATATATATCGGAATGCTGGGAATTCTTTCAGCCTGTTCTGAGGAGCTGGAAGGTGTGGATGCAGGAACTGATGTACCTGTTCTTGATACGGATTGCTTTGTGGTAGACTATACCGTGGAGGGAAATGAAGGTCTGAGCAGAGGGGAAAATACTTCTCCAATCACATCTCTGACTTATTTATTATATCAGGACGGTGAGCTGGTAAAAGAACGGCAGATCCCGGATATCTCTTCTGAAACTGTCTGGCCTTTGACACGTGAAAATATGACCTGGGAACAGCGTGAAGCCTTAAAGGATACATTGCAGGCCTGGGGAAATTATCAGGTCGTATTTGTTGCCAATGCAGTTTATCCTGCTTCTGGAGAGAATGAAGATGCTGGAATAAGCTATATTACAGGTAAGGATTCTTATCAGACCCTGGCTTTGCAAATGCCTGCTCAGCCTTTTTCTGCTGATAATATGTTTTATTTATTTAGTAGTGAGATTAAAAAAGAGGATGATACTGACCGGGATCATCCGTTGAACTGTCCTGTGACTCTGAAGCGGGTGGTTTCGTGTGTTGAATTGCAACGCATACAGATCCCAGAACAAGATGCATATTTAAAGGAACGGACCGGTAAATTATATGATCTTCTTATTGGGGATCAAGGAGCAATTGCAACGAGTGTTCAGGAGCAATTGAATACATTAGCTGATGCTATTCAAGCTAAGGCTGGGGAGTCATCGGAATCGTATCCTGATTTAGAGGATTTCCTTAAAAATATTCGTGGTTTATCTATTACCGAAGATGAAACATTTAAAGATAAATGTATACAGGCTTTGGTGAAAGAAGATAATGATTTAAGTTCTATTCTAGAAAGACAGATCATTCCTTGGGAAAATACAGAGGTTTCGTTGACTTTCGATAAAGCTACTTTTGCTACAGGTTCAAAGATTAGTGATTTCACGGTATCTGGTGGAACTGATGAAGCTCCTGTTGGCTATTCTTATGAGTTAGGAGAGGATGGAACATTGAGCTTTATCGGGTTAGGTGTGGATCCTGTGGATCCTAATGCAATTCCTTCCTGGTATAAACTGGTTTCTATTGCATTGACAACAAAGGAAGAAACATCACAAACTGTAACTATTAGTGCATCTTCAACTTCTCCGCTATTTATGCAGGGAGGAAAGAATCAGAAATTGGTCTATGAATGTGATCCTCTTGGCGAAATTCAATTGAAAAGTGTTTTAGCTGGGGAAGAAGGATCTGTGGTAACTTATAATCTTACTTCAAGTGTTCCCGAAACTTATCAAGGCTTAGTAAACCAGGTTATGACCTCTGATCCCTCATTTGGAACTCTTGATGCTTTTAAGATTCCTTTGAAACTTCCGGCTTTAACGGATGAGAATGTAAAGTGTTATGCTACGTTTAAATAACAACCATAAGAATAGAACTATATGAGAAAAATAGCCAATATGATATGGATCTGGATCGGAGTCGGTTTATTGTCGGCATGCGGATCGGATCAACCGGTTGCACCGGATATTTCTGCGCAACAGACACAAACGTTTAAGGTGATTGTGGAAACAATGGGAGAACAGTTTTCCAGAACTTCCCCAATTGCCGCTTCCAGACGTCAGCCGATTACCGGTGCCAGTTCCAGACAGCGTTTTGATAAGCTGGAACTATTGATTCTTGAGAACAAGGTGCCGGCTAAGGTGGTTTATAAGACTTCATTTGACGGATGGAGTAATACGGACAATAAGGTGAGTGTACCCTGGGTCAGTGATTCTGGAGTCGGACGTGAGGCTACCGTAACTTTGACCGGAGCCGAATGTTTGCCTGATGCAGATTACATGGTGTATGCAGTGGGATATGAAAGCGGTTCTTTTGGAGGATATCAGCCTTTTAAAGATGTAAAGATCGGAGATGACTTCCGGACGACTGAAGTTGTGACTCTGCCTGAAGGGGAAGGTTTGACTGAGATATTTGCAGGCGGAGAAATCTTTCACGTGCAGGGTGGAAAGATTTATTCCACTCCTTCGGATCAGGCTGAACTTGAAGATGGAAACATTCATTTGAGGAGACAGGTTGCCGGAACATTCGGCTACTTTACCGGTATTCCGGCTGCGGTTGATGGTAAAGCTGTTGCTGCATTAAGATTGGTGAGAACCCGTAAGAACCAGAGTATTATATTGGGAGGATTTCGCGGAGTGGATGATTCGGAAAACTTCCGGAAAGAGAATGTCATCAATGGAACGAACCCAAGCACGGCTTTCGATGCGAAGCTGGCCGGCAGTGCGGAGAACAATGCGTTTATTGTGTATGAGATCAACCTGGCAAACTGGTTCCCGGGAAATACGGGGAATGCGGCGTTGCCTTTGGATGAGAATCGTGATGGTATACTGAATGCACTGGATACAAACTGGCAGATTGATACAACGATTTTTCCTGAAGGAAGCATCAGTTTGCCTGCTGGAACAGTCTTTGGGGACTCTTATCTGATTTCGGTAGCAATGACCGAAGAAGATATTGCAGCAGGTCTTCCCACTTTTGAATTCCAGGTATTGGATGAAAATGGAAATATATTGAAGTCATGGCCTGTTTATTTACGTGATTTGGGAGGAGAGGAGTTAAACCAGCGAACCATTGTGTCCTTGCCTGAAGGTGGGGAGGGCCGTACAGAAATTACACTGGAAGACAATCCCGAAACGGAATATTGTTATAGTATTGTTCGTAATCGTTTGTATTCTATGGGAGAAAAGGCTCACGGACAGAGTTATGGTGAGGACACCCCGATTGATCTGAATACTGTTTCTACGCTTGTGCTTGACTCACAGCATGAATGGAATACAACAAGTATCATTCCGTTCTGACAGATAACTGACAGTATATCTTGTTCACCTGTCAAAAAAGGAAGAGCATACACTGATACGGGAAGTGTTCCCAAATTCAGTGTATGCTCTTTCCTTTTTGATACCGTTTCTGCTGTCAGGGGATCAGCAGGGAAGAATCACCGTAACTGAGGAAACGGAAGTCGTGGGCGAGAGCGTAATCGTAGATGGTCCGCCAGTCGCCTTTGACAAAGGCTGACACCAGCAATAGCAGGGTGCTTTGCGGCTGATGGAAGTTGGTGACCATTTTCTGTACGATGTGGTAGGTATAGCCCGGAGCGATGATGATCTGTGTACTGGTGTGCAGGGCTTCCAGCTCGTGACGTTTCATGTAGTCAAGGATCTGCTGAAGCGATTCCACGGTCGTCATCGTAGGATGAGTTTCGTAAGGCTGCCATTGCCGGACGTGCAGTTCCTCCTGTCCGGCATCAGGATGAGAGGCTATTGTCACACCGATGTAGTACAGGCTTTCCAGCGTACGGACTGAAGTCGTACCGACGGCGATGGCTTTTCCTCCGTGTGCAATCAGTTTCTCAATAGTCTGCCGGTTGACAGAAATATATTCGGTGTGCATTTCGTGACCTTCAATTTCTTCGCTCTTCACAGGCTTGAAAGTTCCTGCTCCGACATGGAGTGTCACCTCTTCCAGGTCGACACCTTTGTCACGCAGAGCCTGAAGCACGCGCTCAGTGAAGTGCAGGCCGGCAGTAGGAGCCGCTACGGATCCTTTGATCTTCGAATAGACGGTCTGATAGGTTTCCTTGTCGCTTTCCTGCGTTTCCCGGTTCAGATAGGGAGGAATGGGCAGTTCGCCGAACACTTCCAGAATATCGGCAAAGGTGATTTCCGGGTTATCCCAGGTGAAATCCACCCAGTGACTAGTGCCGCGGCATTCCCCGCGTGTGGCAGTCAGGGTAATCGTATGTCCCTTCACGTTCATTTCCTTATGAAGTGATCCTTCCTTCCATTTTTTCAGGTTGCCGATCATGCAGAGCCAGGCGGCGTGGCTGGTCTGCTGGAAGTTCAGCACATAATCGTTGGGCTGTATGGGTTCCAGACAGAATATTTCAATCAGGGCACCGGTTTCCTTGCGGAAATGCAGACGCGCCTGAATGACTTTCGTGTTGTTGAAGATCATCAGTTCTCCGGCTTCCAGGTAATCGGGAAGAGAAGTGAAACGGGTTTCGCTTACCTCACCGTGACGGTACACAAGGAGTTTGGACTGGTCACGTACGGGCAACGGGAATTTGGCGATGCGTTCATCGCGCAGCGGATAATTGTAATCGCTGATCTTGATATGTTTTGTTTCTTCCATATTCGCTATGATTCATTCTTTGCAAAATTACGCACATTTGTGCAAATCCGGAAAGAAAACCGCGAATACTTGTGCCGGCCGTCTATTTTGAAATCGTCAGCAGTTTCTTTTCCATGTCCAGATCTTCTTCGGTCATAGTGGGAGAAGGGATGTTGCAGATCCGGATGATGTCCTCCGGCTGGCAGGTGTATTGATAATAACGTTTCTCCTTTTCGTCAAGCTGGTCATAGGTTTTCAGCTGTCCTTTCAGCTTCATGAATTCATCCCGGGCAACGCTTTCGGATACTTTTACAAACAGGATACGCCGTGCAATGGGGTTATAGTTATAGTCAAAGCAGGTATAGACCCCCCGGAGGAATGGAGGACGGTCATACATCGGAAGCTTCAGGCTGATATGGAAAAGGGCCAGCTGGGGCGTCTTGTGTTCGTTGAATGCCAAATATAGATGATTGGTCCCGTTCATCAGGGCAGCCCCATGATGAGTTGTTCCGTAGACGTTGTTGTGGATCACTTCCACGTAGTTTCCCTTTTCGGCCGGAACGATGAGATAGGGCTCGACCTTCATGGCCTGACTGGTGGAAGAAAGACTGTAACTGATGTAGATACCGCTATAATTGGCAATCCACGAAAGGGTTTCCCGCATATTGGCTTCCAGTTCTGCCAGGAAAGGGTTGTCGTTTTCTCCTGTCGGAACTTTGGGAGTCACTTGCATGGCGAACAGGGAAGCCTTCAGGCTGGGAAGTGAACCCAGCAGTTTCTTTTTGGATATATTGTTTACCCAAACGAGAGCCTGATCCAGTGCTTCTTCGTTGTTCATTCCTTTTTTCTGATTCTGGAAGAACGCAGGGAGCACAGTGCTGTAAAGGGCAGACAGCACACTGGGTGAAAAGCCGGTCTGTCCGGCAATTTCTTTCATCTTGATTCCTTTTTGTCGCAGAAGGGTGATGCGTTCATATATTTGTTTCAGTTCATCCATGCAATGTGAGGTATAATAGATTTGGGGGAGTAAAGTTAATGTTTTTCCGTCAGTGATCCTTGTTTTTTTATGTGAATCCGGTTCTTTTTTATATTCCGGCAGCCCGAAGATGCGTTCAGAACCCTATATTGGGGAAGCGAATATTACAATCCTGTTTCGTTTCTGATAAGGTTGTGTGTTGTTTCTGTGAGAATCCTGTTGCATGAATATTTCTGAATTGTTACAGGGTTATGAATCATGGAATATTCATTTTTTCAGTGATTTAGGTGCTTTACTTTTGCATCGGATTTGAAAAAAGAAGATATGAAAACCATAGAAAAAACATCAATAACTTTACCCGGTTCCGAAAAGAAAAAGGCTCCTGTTCCTGACTGGTTGTTTGTACTCTGGGCAGGAGGTACGGCACTTCTTTCGTATTCGCTGGTGTATGCATTGAGAAAACCTTTCACGGCGGCTGTGTTCGACGGACTGCAGGTTGCCGGTATGGATTATAAGATTGCGGTCAGCATGGTTCAGTTGCTGGGATATGTTGTTGCCAAGCTGTTGGGAATTAAATATATCTCTGAATTGAAACCGGAAGGACGTCTGAAGTTTATCATCGGTTCGGCTGCCTTGTCAGAAGCTTCCTTGCTGGCGTTCGGGCTTCTTCCTGTACCTTACAATATCATTGCCTTGTTCTTCAACGGGCTTTCGCTGGGATGCATGTGGGGAGTGATCTTCAGTTTCCTGGAAGGCCGTCGGACAACTGATATTCTGGCCAGTATCATGGGAGTGAGCATGGCATTGAGTTCCGGTCTGGCCAAATCGCTCGGATTATATGCCCTGAACACGCTTCATGTCAGTGAGTTCTGGATGCCGGCCCTTATCGGTGCACTGGCTTTCCCGCTGCTGTGTCTTACGGGGTGGATGATGACCCGATTCCCCAGTCCCAGTGCTGCGGATATTGCTTCCCGCTCTGTCCGCGTTACGCTTGACGGCCGTCAGCGATGGGAACTCTTCCGGCGTTTCATGCCGTTGCTGATCATGCTGTTTGCTGCCAATCTGCTGCTGACGGTTCAGCGGGACATCAAAGAAGATTTCATCGTCTGTATCATTGATGTCAGTCAGGTTTCTTCCTGGGCCTTTGCACAGATCGATTCAATCGCCACACTGGTTATGCTGGCAGCGTTCGCCCTGCTGGCAACGACATACGACCACCTGAAAGTACTGTGTATCTTGCTGGTTCTTTCAACGGCAGGTATGGGTACGCTGGCCTTCATCGCCGCCAACTTTGAGGAACTGGCCATCCCGGTACATATATGGCTCTTCTTGCAAAGCCTTTGTCTGGACATTGCTTATCTCAGTTTTCAGACAATCTTTTTCAAACGCTTCATTGCATGTTTCAAGATTCGGGGTAATGTAGGATTCTTTATCATCACCATTGACTTTGTGGGATATCTCGGAACTCTGGCCCTTCTGTTCTTTAAAGAATACTTTGCTTCCCATATCAATTGGGCTGTTTTCTACAATCAGATGAGCGTCTGGGTTGGAATCACCTGCTGTATTGCATTCATGGGATCGCTGGTATATATGACCTGGAAGAAAAACCGGAAACCGGTTCCTCCCCAGAGTCCTGACCAGGGAAAGACCCAGACCGGTGAGCAGGTTGTAATGGAAGAAAATAATGTATATTTAACGACTACGACAATATGAAAAAAATTGAATGTGTGATTATGGACTGGGCTGGTACAGCCATTGATTATGGATGTTTTGCACCTGTATCGGTTTTTATTGAGAGTTTTCGTGCGATCGGAATTGAGGTGACTCCGGAAGAAGCCCGCCGTCCGATGGGGTTGACAAAGATTGATCATATCCGTGCGCTGTTTGACATGGAGCGGATTGGAGAAGCATTCCGTCAGAAGTATGGAAGAGTGTATGGAGAGGAAGATGTAAAAGGACGTTATGCTGAGTTCCAGCGTCTGCTGTTTGCTACGCTGAGAGAGTATACGG
>ENA-OPTA01001056-OPTA01001056.1-human-gut-metagenome-genome-assembly--contig:-NODE-1056-length-17522-cov-3.076373_pt1 | contig 17522 bp, 12 predicted proteins | sample MGYA00241813_ERZ501917 | MGnify/ENA primary metagenome ERZ501917 (study PRJEB25962, sample SAMEA2042408) | human gut metagenome | biome: human gut; feature: human-associated habitat; material: faeces...
CCGCCTCACAGGCAGACCCTAAAATAAGTCCTTCCCTGTACTTTTGAATCAAGCTTTCCGGCATTCTCGGACGGCGGTTAAAATAGTCCAGATGTGAGGCCGATACCAGTCTGTTTAAATTAATACGGCCTGTCTCATTCTTTACAAGAATAATGCCGTGATAGGACGGCGCTTTCTTAATCAGATCCGGTGACATCGCTCCCATATCATTTAATTTGGCAAGTGTGTGTACGTCTTGCTCTTCAAGCATTTCCACAAAACGAAGAAACACCTCTGCCGTTACTCTTGCATCATCGACTGCCCTGTGATGATGTTCCTGCTTGATATTCAATCGTTTACATACTGTATTTAACTTAAACTTATTCAAATCCGTAAGAAGCAGCCTTGCCATCTGTACCGTATCAAGTACCGTAAAATCTGTTTCAAATCCCTGTCTTTTTGCATTCTCTTCGATAAAGCTCACATCAAACTCTGCATTATGTGCAACCAGACTGCACCCCTCACAAAAAGAGAGGAATTCCGGCAGGATTTCTTCTATTGACTTTGCATCTGCAACCATTGAGTCATCAATGCTTGTAAGTTCTGTAATCCGAAGTGGAATCGGACGCTGCGGATTGACAAACACACTGTAATGGTCACTTATTTTCCCCTTGCTTACCTTAACGGCACCAATTTCGATAATCGCATCATGAATCGGACTAAAACCTGTTGTTTCCAAATCAAATACAACATAATCATCTAATAATGTCTGTCCTTTATCATTCGTGACAAGCTTCTTTAAATCATTTACAAAATAACCTTCCACTCCGTAAATGATCTTAAACGGTTCATCCATCGTAATACAATGATTCGCAATCGGGAATGCCTGCAAAACTCCATGATCTGTGATTGCCATTGCCGGATGCCCCCAGGCTTTTGCCTGATTGATAACCTTTTTAATGTCAACCACGCTGTCTAAATCACTCATTACGGTATGAAGATGCAGCTCTACACGCTTTTCCAAGCTCTTATCCATTCGCTTTTCTGTAAAGTCAGGAATCGGTTTAATTCCAGAAATTGAGGAAAGGGTCAGGTCGTGTTCAAATGTATCCATACGAGGCATTCCCTTTACTTTATAGAACTTTCCCTTTTCAAATAAATCCAAAAATTCCGGCAGCTGGTCATTGGCAATAAAAATCTTCCCAACAATCGTATCGGTAAAGTCTGTAATATGAAAACTTACAATCGTACGCTCTCTTCGGATTTCTCGAAGTTCCATTTTAAGAATCTGCCCGCGGACAACAACCTGTCCGATCTCATCGACAATTTCTTCTAATGGCACAACTTCTCCATCACAATCCTTACCGTAAATAACATCTGGGTCCTTTGAGCGGCGTCTCTGACTAAATTCCTGTCTTCTTGCCCGCTCCTCAAAGAAATTCCCAGAATAGCTTCGTTGCGGTTTTTTCTCTTCTTTTGAACCTTCTCCATCTTCCGCATCAGAATCTTTTTTCTCACTTTCCACCTTTTTGATCTGACTCATGACCATATCTACTTCCAGATTCAGCTTATGGTTTCTCGCCTTATAAAATGCCTGTTTTGCATCATCGGTAAAGTCAAATCCTACCTGAATTTCCTTTCCAAAGCGATGAGAAAAAAGATGTTCAAGATATTCTTTTAAAACACGGGATTTATCCCTTGCAAGGAAAGAATCTTCTAAAAGGATCGTCATGATGTTGCCTTCAAATCCCCACTCTCCATTCGAAAGAAGACTATACTCCACCCGGCCCATTTTTTTCACTTCATGAAGAATACTATTCCAGTAATCATTCGTTATGCTCTCTAACGTATAGGCTGAAGACAGTTCATACGTATCATCAAAAGAAATAAACACAGAAGTCTTTCCAAACAGCTCTTTTTTCATATCGTAGGCAACTTTATTCAATACTTTTCTTGGAATAATATGTTCACTTCTCAAATGAATAACCAGCTGTCTTGTCTGCTGTTTCATGACAACCTTCGAAACAATCGCATTGGACAAAACATACTTTAAATTATCTGGAACGGTATAGTCTGGAAATACTTCTATAAAAGTCTGTCCTTCAAGCATCTTCTTCTCCTTTCTTCCTCAATCGATTCAATATTGTGCAGGCTATAAATTTAAATATGCTCAGAGCGTATTTAAAAAATACCCTAAAGTGTGTTTCAAACACACTCTAATGTATCATATATTTTTATTTTCAGAATACACTTTAATAAATATGAATCGGAAGGACTGTTTTTTTTGAGTGCAAAAACAAAAATCGTTGTCGTAAAAGCAAAAGAACTTATTTATACTGCTCTTTTCGTCTGTTTAGGTATCATACTGATTCTTCTTCTAATCTTTATGTTTGCTCCAGAAGAAAAAAGCACCAAAACCAGCGCAGGTGTCTACACGCCCGGAGTCTATACTTCTACGATTACTCTTGGCGATAATACATTAGATGTGGCAGTTTCCGTTGATACAGACCACATTACCTCCGTCAGTTTAAACCATCTTTCTGACAGTGTAAGTGCTATGTATCCGCTCCTCGAGCCATCTCTTGAAGAAATCAATGCACAGCTTGAGCAGATTTCTTCAATTGATGATCTAAAACTAAATGCAGAAAATAAATATACTGGCCTGATCTTACAGCAGGCTATCAAAAATGCACTTTCCAAAGCCAAGTCTTAGAGCGTGTTTGAAAAATGCTTTCTGCAAGATGTGCGTCGCAATTTACGGTATATTTTCTATTACATAAAATACTGATATCACTCTTTTTAAAGCCCCAGCTTCTCTTTTAACTCATCTAATTCACTCATCCACACAGCAGAACTTGCATCACTTGGCATTCGCAAATCCCCTCTCGGTGAAACCGCAATAGAACCAACTTTTGGTCCATCCGGGAGGCAGGATCTCTTAAAATGCTGTGCAAAGAAACGCCAGCAGAACGTACGAAGCCATTTATAACAGGTTGCAACATCATATTCTTCTCCAAATGCCTGTCTGGTCAGACGGAAGATTTTCTCTGGATGGAATCCAAAACGAAGCATATAATATAAGAAGAAATCATGCAGTTCATAAGGGCCCACCAAATCTTCTGTTTTCTGGGAAATAACACCGTCTACCGGTGGAAGTAATTCAGGGCTTACCGGTGTATCTAAAATGTCAAGCAGTACCTCTTTTAATTCCTGTTCCTCGCTCGTATCCGCATAATAACGTACCAGATGTCTTACCAAAGTTTTTGGTACAGAACAGTTCACAGCATACATGGACATATGATCTCCATTATAGGTTGCCCAGCCAAGCGCCAGCTCTGACATATCTCCCGTTCCAATAACCATTCCATTTGTCTGATTGGCAATATCCATCAATATCTGTGTTCTCTCACGCGCCTGAGAATTCTCATATGTTACATTATGAATTTCCGGGTCATGTCCAATATCTGAAAAATGCTGCTCTACCGCTTTATTAATACGGATTTCACGCAGGCTTGCGCCAAGCTTCTTTGTGAGCGTTACTGCATTGGAGTACGTTCTGTCTGTTGTTCCAAAACAAGGCATTGTCACACAGACAATATTCTCTCTTGGAATCTTCAACATATCAAATGCTCTTGCCGTTACTAATACTGCAAGAGTGGAATCAAGACCTCCACTGATTCCGACAACTGCCGACTGACAGTGGGTATGTGCCAGACGCTTTTTCAGACCCATTGCCTGAATGGTAAGAATCTCGTCACAACGCTTTTCTCTGTCAGTCTTATTAGAAGGAATGAACGGTGTACGCTCAAAATAACGGCTGAGTTCTGTTCGTTCTTCTTTCAGCCGGAAATAAACTCTCTCATAATTTTTATCTGCGCCTTCTGTCACAAAAGTTGTCATTCTCCGTCGGTCTGCCTCTAATCTTTGCAAGTCAATCTCTGTCTCGATATAACTATTCTGGAATCTTCTTGATTCTTTCAAAATAGAACCATACTCTGCAATCATGTTATGTCCACTATACACTAAATCCTGTGTAGACTCTCCCTCACCGGCACAGGAATAAAGATAAGCGCATACCAGACGAGCAGACTGCTGGGATACAAGATTACGGCGGTAAGTATCTTTTGTCGTTGTCTCATCACTTGCTGACGGATTACAGATTACAGTTGCCCCTGCTAATGCATGATGGGTAGATGGTGGCAGTGGGCACCATAAATCCTCACAGATTTCACATCCAATCACCAATTCTTCCATGTTCTCACAGCAAAATAAAAGATTCATCCCAAAAGGTACATCCTTACCACCAAGACGAATCTTTCTTACTTCCTCTTCTCCCGGAGCAAAATGTCTTGCCTCATAAAATTCTGAATAGTTTGGCAGATAATGTTTTGGCACAACGCCTAATATTTTACCGCCCTGTACAAATACCGCACAGTTATAAAGCTTATGATTCACTGTTAATGGAAGACCTAAGACGATTACCATATCCTGTCCTTTTGTCTCCTCTAAAATAGCAAAAAGCTGATTCTTTGCCTCATCAAGTAACGTCTTTTGTAAAAAAAGATCATTACAAGTGTACGCAGTAAGAACAAGTTCCGGAAAAACTAAAAGCTTTACGCCATTCTTATCTGCCTTCTTTATTACTTCCATTACCTTTTCTTTATTGTGAATCGGATTGGCAACCTCTACATCAACAGATGCCACACCAACTTTTAAAAAGCCATCTTTCATAAAAACCTCCATAAAGCAAAATGGGAATCCTAAGTTCCTTAGTCTTCCCATTATTGTAATCAATTATTTATCTTTTGGCAACAAGCAGTACAAGGAAATTTTTGATTGCCCGCCACATGGGAAATCAAACGTTCTCTTATGACCTTCTTATTCCTAGAGCGTGTTTGAAAAATGCTCTAATATACAGTTATTCTTTTGTAGAAATCCGTAATAAATTACTCAAGGAAATCCTTAAGCTTTCTGCTTCTGCTTGGATGACGAAGTTTACGAAGTGCCTTCGCCTCAATCTGTCTGATACGCTCTCTTGTTACGTTAAATTCCTTACCAACTTCCTCAAGAGTTCTTGTCTTACCATCATCAAGTCCAAAACGAAGTTTAATAACGTTGCGCTCTCTTTCTGTAAGAGAAGCCATTGCCTCTTCAAGCTCTTCTTTAAGCATGGAAAAAGATGCAGAATCTACTGGAGAAAGAAGAGATTCATCCTCAATGAAATCACCTAACTGGCTGTCCTCTTCCTCACCGATTGGTGTATCTAAAGATACGGGATCTCTGGATGTCTTTAAAATCTCATCAATCTTGGCAACCGGCATATTCATCTTCTTTGCAATCTCTTCGTTGGTAGGTTCTCTTCCGAGTTCCTGAAGTAACATTCTTGAAGTACGAAGTGTCTTGTTGATTGTCTCTACCATATGTACTGGTACACGGATTGTCTTCGCTGTATCGGCGATACCTCTTGTGATTGCCTGACGAATCCACCAGGTAGAGTAGGTACTGAACTTATTACCCTTCTTATAATCAAACTTCTCAACGGCCTTCATCAGACCCATGTTACCTTCCTGAATAAGATCAAGGAAAGACATTCCTCTTCCAACATACTTCTTGGCAATACTTACTACAAGTCGGAGGTTTGCCTCAATAAGCTGCTTTCTCGCCTGCTCATCTCCCTTTTCGATACGCTGTGCCAGAAATACTTCCTCTTCTGCTGTAAGCAGAGGAATATTACCAATCTCTTTTAAATACATACGAACTGGATCTTCTAAGCTGACACCTTCAAGAATATCAGCATCATCAATGATCTCAACTTCTTCTGTATCATCATCTATAAAATTATCATCACCGTCATCTTCTTCGTTGGTATTTAAAACATCAACGCCCTGTTTTTCAAAATAATCAAGAATCCACTCAAACTTCTCCGGAGTTAACTCAATATTCTTAAATGCATCGTTAATCTCCTTATACTCTAACACATTTTTATTCTTATGTGCCTGTTTGAGAAGCTTCTCCATGATGTTCGAAAAGACTATTCTTATATCTTCCATTCTGTTCTCCCAACTCTAATTATAACTAAACTTTCTGACTGTTTCCTGATTCTCTCCAAATACTTTCAATATAAAAAAATAAAATCAAAAGCTAACGAAGAAAAAGAATCCTGCCCGGCAGAATTCTCCGACTGCGGACGGCTATTATCTACTGCCATCCTGCTTATATATCCGTCAAATCAGTCTGACTGCTGTGCCATATACTAAAACCTCAGCAGCTCCCTGCATTACTTCGCTGGAGGAATAACGCACACATACTACTGCATCTGCACCCATCTGCTCTGCGTTCCTTACCATCTTATCTGTTGCAAGCGTTCTGGCTTTCTCCATCATCTCCGTGTATGAAGTAAGCTCTCCACCCACTAACGTTTTTAAACTGTTCATGATATCCTTACCTGCATGAACTGTTTGGACAGAAGAACCTTCTACAATACCTAACGGCTCGATTTCTCTTCCTGCAATTCTTTCTGTAGTAACTAATAGCATAGCTCCACCTCCATTGCGAGTAGCGCACTCAACCTATTATAATCTCATGTTATCAATAGAATACTCCAAAAAGAAAGCTTTGTCAACAAAAAGTGAGGGGAACAGACGAAAATCTTTGAAAACTACAATTTTCAGATTTCAAAAAGAAGAATTTCTTCCAATAGTTCATCGCCTTGTAGTTTTCAAACCTTTTCTGACTTCTGCAATGCCCTTTTTGTGGCAAAGCAGATGGGGAAGTTCGGGGTTGCAATCTATAGTTAGTACTACTTTTCTGTATACTTTTTTGAGCAATCCGACAGTCACTTTCTCTATAGCGGCATCTTCCCAGCCAAAGCACAACCCTCAGTAAGATAAACAGACCATATTTATGGCCTCGGAGCAAAGGTTGGATGCGAGCGCATAAGCGAACATTCAACCTGCAGCGACTAAAGTCACAAATATGGTCTGTTTATCTTACTGAGGGTGTCTCCCTTTGCCTGCGGCAAATTACTATTTAATGTTCAGAATCTTTTTCACTTCTTTGCACATATCTTCCGTTTCGCATACAGTATCATGAAGAACTGCTGCACTTCTGATATCTTCGATTGCCTGTGGTACTTTGACACCAGACAGTTTCTCTAATTCATCGATGAGTTCAAAATCTGTCTTACTGTCATAAGAAGAATCAATCGCATTCATGACGCTTCTTGTAAATTTATATGGGCTTGCTGTAGATGCGATAACCGTTTTTGTGGTATCGCCTGTTTCTTTTTCATATTTTTTATAAACAGATGCTGCTACCGCTGTGTGGGTATCAATGATGTAATCTGCTTTATTATAAACTTCTTTGATGGTCTGTGCTGTCTCTTCTTCTGTTGCATAGTTCCCGTAGAAGTCTTTCATCTGTTCTTTCATGTCATCGGTAATTGTATAAACACCGTTTGTATTCAGTTCTTTCATGAACTCATTGTTCTTCTCGGCATCTCTTCCCGCAGTCTGATAAATGAGACGCTCTAAGTTACTGGAGATTAAGATGTCCATTGATGGAGATGTTGTGAGGATAAAGTCTCTGTTTCTGTCGTAGCATCCTGTTGTGAAGAAGTCAAAGAGTACTTTATTCTCGTTAGATGCACAGATTAACTTTGCGATTGGTACTCCCATCTGTTTTGCGTAGGATGCTGCTAAGATGTTACCAAAGTTTCCTGTTGGAACAACTACGTTAATCTGCTCTCCGTCAGAGATTTCTCCGCGGGCTAATAATGTAGCATAGCTGTATACATAGTAAACAACCTGTGGAACAAGACGTCCGATGTTGATAGAGTTTGCGGAGGAGAACTGGTATCCTGCTTCGTTCATTTCTTCTGCGAGTGCTGCGTCAGAGAACATCTTCTTTACTCCTGTCTGTGCATCATCGAAGTTACCTTCGATTCCGATAACGTATGTATTCTCTCCACGCTGTGTTACCATCTGTTTTTCCTGAATAGGGCTTACACCATGCTTTGGATAAAATACGATAATCTTTGTTCCTGGTACATCAGCAAATCCTGCTAATGCCGCCTTTCCGGTATCTCCGGATGTTGCTGTAAGAATGACGATTTCATTCTTTACCTGATTCTTCTTTGCGCTTGTTGTCATTAAATAAGGCAAGATAGAAAGTGCCATATCCTTAAATGCGATAGTTGCTCCGTGGAACAGCTCCAGATAATATGCATCATCTTTCTTCACTAATTCTGCAATATTCTCTGTGTCAAACTTTTTATCGTAAGCACTGTTAATACAATGTTTTAACTCTTCTTCTGTAAAATCAGTCATGAAAAGCTTCATAACTTCATAAGCAACTTCCTGATAACTCATCTTGGAAAGTTCTTCTAAAGATTTATCAAGCTTTGGAATATAGGAAGGAACAAAAAGTCCTCCTTCTCCGGCTAAACCTTTTAAAATAGCTTCGGAAGCTGTTGCTGTCTCCTGATTATTTCTTGTACTTTTATAAATTAAGTCCATGTCTACCTCCCGTGTGCGGTTGTGCGCCTGGCGCACGTCATTTCGGTTTTTAAATCAAATAAACGCCATCATTATAGCATACGAAAATCTTTTTGTATACGCATAATTTGCAGGTTTTCACTCTCATTTATTCTTTTTTCTGTTTTTTACAAAAAAATTCGGACTATTTTTCTTTATTTTTCACAATAATTTAAAAATAATTATTGGCTGGCGGCTACTCTTATACCTGCATTTTTATCTGTCTGACTACTCTCTTGCCTGCTTTTCCATCTGCCAGACTGCCAGAGCCAAAAAGGCAATTCCCATAAGGATGCACATAATACTCGCTGCCTTATAAAAAAGGAAGGAGAAAGCCTGGGTTGAACTGTCAATGCCGATTCGCCCGCAATAAAGATTCATCAGTCCGCTATCTCCCGTAATATTCCCGTAATATCCCATATATGCTGCCAGCGGATTTATCAGGCTTAAGAGCAGGCACAGACTTGTCGTGATTGGTGCCAGATTATCCATTCCTGATACAGAGATAGATATCGTTCGCATAATTTCTGTTCCTAAAATCGTTCCCAGAATGAACACTGCCTCAATGACTGTATTTTGTGCAAATGCCCAGATTCCTTTTTTACAATAACTAAAGGAAAAAATGGAAACGGAAGCACTCCAGAATGTACAGATAAACAGCATAATCCCAAGACGGATAATCTTTCTCCACGGCAGGCCGCTGTATATACAAGACAGGGAAATGATAGGCAGGCTAGATATAAATAACATCATATATACGGCAATAATCACCGAAACTCTGGCAATAATAAATTGCTTAGAAGAACCTGGAATCATTACAAATTCTTCTAACATATGTTTTTCTCTATCTGTTGAATAAAATCCCCATACCGAAAAAGGCATGAGTACAAATATCATTCCAATCTGAATCGTGCTTATAATTAAAAACTGATACAGATATGCAGAAGTATCGTAGGAATAGCCTTCCTGAAAGGACTCTGCATTAAAAAACATAAATAAAATTGTGATAAATGCCAGTATCGCATTATAAAAAATGAGCATCATGGGAAGCCGTATATTTCTTCCTTCTTTCAGCCATTCTACTTTTAAAAAGGGATTCCACATAACTACTACCTCCGGAAAATTTCTTCTATGTCCGCCTGGTCCCGCATATAATTATGAATCAGTGCACCAGATGCAACTAAATCGGTAAGAAGTTCTGCTTCTTCCTTTTCTCCTCCGTTAAATCGGAAAATCACATCATCCCCATCTACCGTAACCCGGTCAACAAGAGGATTCTCTTTCAAAACTTCCAGTGCCTTCTCCATCTGAGCTAAGATATGCATTCGTACAGGACTTTTACATAATGCCTCTGCGTACACTTCTTCTACCGGACCAAAGGTCAGATTCTTTCCAGACTCCATAACAAGAACATCCGTAATGAATCCCATCATTTCTGGATACATCGGAGTATTTAAAATGATGGAAGTCCCTTTTTCATGGAGGGTGAGCAAAATTCCTATCATCTTTCTCCTTGCTGTCACACTCATATTATCAAACGGTTCGTCCATCAACAGCCATTCTGGTTCCTGTAAAATGGCCTTTCCCAAATATAAAAACGGTAAGGTTTCTGCCGGCAGTTCACCGATGAATGCTCCCTCATATTCTTTCATATCAAGAAGTTCCAGAACTTCCTCAATCCTCCGGCTCCGATATCGTCCTCCTACCTTATACAGTGCCAGGAACAATTCGTAATATTCTTCTACCTTTAACAGACTGTAAAAGCCATATTCTTTAGACATATAGCCAAAATTACAGTACGCATTTCCGCCTTTTTCATAAATAGAGATACCATCTATATAAATGTCTCCTGTTTCTGGCTTTTCCCCACCAGAAGCAGCCTTAAGCAGCGTGGACTTTCCCTCTTTATCCTCACCCAGTAAGGCGAGTATCACTCCATCCGGGGCTTTCAGACTGAAATCATCTAATACTTTTTTCCCTTTTCTCTGAATAGAAATATTTTGAAAATCCAGCATTCTTCTCCCCCTTTACTGCTTCTTATAAATCAGTGACAGCACCGGTGCCGGTCCATACTCATCCGACGCATCCATCTTATAAGTAATCCGCATTTCTCCATCTCCTGACAAGTAACTGTTCAGGCTTTCTCCTGTTATATAAGATTCTGTCGATGATAAAATCCTGTCTCTTTGTCCGGTACTGTAATTATACGCATATATCTTTCCTGTGAAATTATCCTTGTTTCTTGCCAGTGCTTCTATTTCTTCTTTGTCAAAGACATAACTGACTTCTGTCTTATTCTCCTCTAACGTATCTTCCTCTATAGCCAGTCCTTCTCCTTCCTGTTTCAGACAGGACATATTGATATTTAAAATATGCTCTCCGGTTTCTTCTTCTAACGTAAAATGATTAATCATCACCGTCACATGATTTTTCAAAACATTATCATCAGAAAACAACTTAAAGTCATTCTCACTTGTAATACCGACAACTAAAAGTTCTTCTTTTGACTTTTGCGTATTCATGTAAGTCTGTTGGAGATATTCCATAATATTTCCTGTAACTGTATTTTCATTTTCCGTACCAAAAGCAGAATTCTCTTCATCAAAATGATTCCAGCACTTCACCATATCTTTAGAAACAGACGCCTTTTCCCCTGCTTTTACACTTTTAAGAATCGCATACTGATTCCCCCGAATTAAAATAACTCTGGAAAAATTATTCGAAGATGTATTCGTGATATTGCCATAAAAACTTGTATACGTTGTAAAAATATCCTGCGTAAATACTTCCTTTTCCGAGGCGCTTTTTGTATTGCCTGATAATTTCAAAATTCTTGAAGTTCCTGGCACACTCTCTTCAAAGGCAACATCAAAGCCTTTTTGTGTATTATTAATCGTAATATCTTCTCCGGAAGTTTTTATATTTTTTCCTGCAATCGTCCGGTAATTATAATCCATCGGTATGACGGAAGTAATTGTCGAAAGAAAATTCACATTACCCTCTACTCCCTTATCATTTTGATAGAGAAAATAAATATTTTCCTGCTCCTTCTCACTGTCCGTCACACGCAGCGCGGAAAAATAGCTATCGCCAGAGCTTTTCATTCCCCTGGAACGGATAAATAATCCAACGGTAAAAACCAATGCAAGTACAGGAACTATAATCCAGATGTATTCCCTTTTTTTGATTTTACACAAATAATAATATGCGATAGTTACCATCAGCAAAATATAGAAAATAAAAAATACCCCATAAAAAAACGTATTCGGAAGCTGTGACTTCATAAATGCATATAATGCCTTTTTTACATACCAAAGACTCGTATCGCTGCTTTCGGTATCTTCATCTTTTCCCATAAAATGAGAAAGAATCTCTACTGCTGCTTTATCTCTCACACTCCATTGTAAAAATGCAGAATTTGTCAGGCTAAAACGAAGGATTGAAATCTTTCCGCTCCCTACTGCTGCAGTATAACCTATTTCTGGTTCAAAATCCCCGTAAGCTTCCCATTCATATTTTTGTGAAAGCTGAAGATTACTCATAAGAATCGGCAATTCCTGTACTATATTATCCGCATCTGCCAAATAAAGTTCAGAAACGCGGACATCTTCCTGTATAATTCCAAATATCTTTTCCAGCCCCTCAAAAGAATCTATCTGCTGGCCGCCCCCGGCAATCAGTAGTTTCCCGCCTGACTTCAACCAGCTTTTTAAAGCACTTTTTTGTTTTCCAGACAAACTTTTCGTATCAAAAGAATCAATGATCATTCCATCTAACCCCTGAAACTCTTCTTCTGTCTGTGGAAAACTATTTTTTGAATAGCAGACCACCTTCACTGACTCTTCGTCCGATTCTTCTCCTATTTTAAGACTGTTTAAATAAGACAACTCCTTTGACTGTCCACTCAAAACACCAATGAGATTCTCCGCCTGTTCTGAAAATGCTCCGTTCCGATTCTTCGCATCAGAAAAAGAGACATCTTCTGACAATTCCGTAACACCAAAAGAATCCATAATTTCAAAACAAATTGCAGAAGGATCACCAAGTTGCGGAACATTTAAAACAATCTTTTCCTTCTCTCCTGCCTTACATTTCACTGCAGACTGGTAGGCAATTCCCTTGCCATTTTCTCCCGGAAGAGTGACTTTCATTACCCCGGTAAAATCTTTCTCTGCAGCAAAGATATCTAAAGTAACCGGCATCTCCTTATCTTTGGCAACATAACCTGCCGCCCCAAAAGTTACTGTTCCCGTACAATTACTCGTCTTAAACTTATAACAATAGCCATTCGTCCCTTTTATTGTCTTTTTATTCCACTCTACTACTTCACTCTGACTACGCTGTTGGTGCCGACAGCCATAGAACCAGAAAACAACCGAACAAAGCAGTACAAGAAGCAGTAATATAATTTTTTTGTAAGTACGGAACAAATCATTAATCATTTTGTATTCCTCGTATCTTTGCTATTATTTTCCGGTATTTGGCATATGAGCCTGCACAACCGGAAGTTCTATCTGGAATCTGGTTCCTGACTCATCGCTGGTCGCCCAGATATTTCCCTCATGAAGGTTGATAATGTTCTTTGCTATTGCTAGCCCAAGTCCTGTACCTCCAGTCTTTAATGATCTTGAGTTTTCCACCCTGTAAAACTTATCAAAAATCTTGTCCAGGTCTTTTGCCGGAATAATCTTTCCGTAATTGACAATTGCCACAAATGCCTTCTTATCTTTTAAACCGGTATGCACTTCTACCAGCTTTCCATCGGCCCCATATTTAATCGCATTCGAAATCAGATTGCCAATCGCTCTTGCAAGCAGCTCGCCATTTCCCTCAATATTCAATGCCCCCTCATAAAAATCAGTACGGCATTCCAATTGATGGTCCATGAAGCTTGGATAAAATTCATCAACTAACTGAGGCACAAAAAGATTCAAATCAAGAATCTCCTTCTTTATTTTGACCTTATTCCTGTCATATCTTGTATAATCAAATAAATCCTTAACCAAAGTTTCTAACTGCTTTGCCTTTGAAGATACAATGCCAAGATACTTCTGTTTTTGTTCTTCCGTAAGAAAATCTCCCTGTGTCAGCAAATCCAGATAACCAAGTATTGAAGTAAGCGGCGTACGAAGATCATGTGCTACATTCGTAATCAATTCGTCCTTCGTCTTTTCCACTGCCTTTTGTGCTTCCATCGTCTCATAAAGATTATGACGCATCTCGTTAATAGACGCTGCAATTTCTGAAAATTCATCCTCTCCACGGACAGGAATCTCCTCCATCAAATCACCAGACTTCATACGTTCCACACCGCTGATAATTTCTCTTACATACGTTACAAACTTATTTGATATGAGAATAAAATAAATAATCAGAAGCAATATCGTAAATATAGCGATAACCCAGGCATCCAGTGCTATCGACTGTGACATCGTAAATGTGCCAAAGGACATTTTTCCCTGCCCGGATGCTCCCCACACCTTCTTATATTCACCGGCTATAATCTCCGTCTCATATAAATAGATTCCCATAAATATAAGACCTTCCGTTATAAAGGTAGCAATCAGGCTGAAAAACATGTACATGACCATTTTAAAACGGAAGCTTTTAAATCGTTTAACCTTCAATTTTGTAACCTACCCCCCATACAGTTTTTAAAATCTTCGGGCTTCGGGAGTTATCTTCTATCTTCTCACGCAGTCTTCGTATATGAACCATAACAGTATTATTTACTTCGTATACCTTCTCGTTCCAAACCTTTTCAAAAATTTCATCAGTGCTGAATACTCTGTCTCTGTTTGAGGCTAATAAATATAAAATATCAAATTCAATCGGAGTCAGTGCAACTTCCTTGCCGTTCTTCTTCACTACATGGGCCGCCTTGTTAATCGTAAGATCCTGAATCTCAATCTCATCCTTACTGGCTGGCTGCTGTTCTTCCCCTAACTGAATTGTTGTGTAACGCTTCATCTGAGACTTCACTCTCGCAAGGAGTTCTAATGGATGGAACGGTTTCGTAAGATAATCATCCGCTCCCGTTCCAAATCCGACAATCTTATCCATATCTTCTGCCTTCGCTGACAAAATAAGAATCGGGATATTGCTTGTCTTTCTTATCTCACGGCAGACTTCTAATCCATCAATTCCCGGCATCATAATATCGAGAATAAGCATACGGACTTCCGGATGTTCCTTCAATGTCTGTAAACACTGCTCCCCATCCGAAGCTTTCAATACCTGATATCCATCATTCACCAGATAAATCTCCACAAGATCCGCAATCTCTTTATCATCATCTACTACGAGAATACTAGCATTCTTTTCCATATCTTTACCCTTCCTTCACGTCTTTTTTTGTTTTATATTCTATCATAAAATGAATATAAAAGTCCTTACAAACTTCTTACCTTGACATTTTTCACCTTATTTGCTAGAATGATGAGCGATGCTTTTTGCATCTTATATTGTTTTTAAGAGTCGGATAAATGATCGCTTCCCTTAGTTACCGAAAGGTCTGGGAAGAGGAAAGTCCGGGCTTCACAGGGCAGGGTGCCGGATAACGTCCGGTGGAGGCGACTCCAAGGATAGTGCAACAGAAATATACCGCTGGCTTATGCCAGTAAGGGTGGAAAGGCGGGGTAAGAGCCCACCGATTCTCTGGTAACAGAGAATGCCATGTAAACCTCACCCGAAGCAAGACCGAATGTAAAACGATAATCTGGCCCGGATTGTTTTCAGGTGGGTCGCTAGAAGCTGCTGGCAACAGCAGAATTAGACAGATGATCATTCACGACATAACCCGGCTTATCGTTCTGCTCGCAGAAAAAAACAAGCACAGTGATTTTTTTACTGTGCTTGTTTTTTGTTCTTTTATTAGATGTTAAGGTTAAAAGATGTCATATGGCATCTTTTTATTTATGTTTGGCTTTTGAAGCGTGATATTTTTCGTCGCAGTATCTGCAGCGGTAAATTTCCTTTTCTTCATTGGAAAGGACAAAGACCTGATCCAGTCCGTGCTCGATCGATGTGATGCAGCGAGGATTCTTGCATTTGATCACATTGACGATCTGTTTTGGAAGGTGCAGCTTTTTCTTGTCTACGATCTCACCGTTTTTGATGATGTTGACAGTGATATTGTGGTCGATAAAACCAAGGATATCAAGATCCAGCATGTCAACCGGACATTCTACTTTGATGATATCTTTTTTGCCCATTTTGTTGCTGCGGGCATTTTTGATGATGGCAACACAGCAGTCCAGCTGATCCAGTTTCAGATAATGGTAGATGGACATGCTCTTTCCTGCTTCGATGTGGTCGAGAACCACACCTTCGTTTAACTGACCTACATTTAACATACTTTCACCTCCAGAAGTGTAAGAATCAGAGCCATACGTGCATAGACAGCATATTGAGCCTGCTTGAAGTAAGCAGCTCTTGGGTCATCGTCAACTTCAACTGCGATCTCATTGACACGAGGGAGCGGATGCATAACGATCATATCCTGCGGTGCAAGTTCCATTTTCTTTTTGTCAAGAATATAGAAATCCTTCATGCGGACATAATCCTCTTCATTGAAGAAACGTTCTTTCTGTACACGGGTCATGTAGAGAATATCGAGCTTTGGAAGCGCATCTTCCAGACGAACGACCTCTTCGTACTGTGCATGTTCTTTGTCGAGAACATCATTGCGGATATAACTTGGAACACGAAGTTCTTCTGGTGAGATTAGAATGAATTTTACATTTTTGTAACGCACCAGAGCGTGAATCAGAGAGTGAACGGTACGGCCAAATTTTAAATCTCCGCAAAGACCGATTGTGATATTATCAAGATGACCTTTTAAAGAACGGATCGTAAGCAGATCGGTCAGGGTCTGTGTCGGATGCTGATGTCCGCCGTCTCCTGCATTGATGACAGGGATTCTGGAATGCTCGCTGGCTACCAGCGCAGCTCCTTCTTTCGGATGTCTCATTGCACAGATATCCGCATAACAGGAAATCATACGAATCGTATCTGCAACAGTTTCCCCTTTTGTTGCAGAACTGGAATCGGCAGAAGAAAAACCAAGAACAGTACCGCCAAGATTCATCATGGCAGCCTCAAAGCTGAGACGGGTGCGTGTGCTTGGTTCATAAAATAAAGTAGCAAGTCTTTTGCCATCGCAGGCATGTGCATATTTCTCCGGGTTCTTTTCAATATCGTTCGCCAGATCCATTAACTGATCCAGTTCTTCGACCGAGAAATCAAGGGGACTCATTAAGTGTCGCATATATTACCTCCTATGAAGATCCTTATTTTTGTTACCGTTCACAGTTTCCCTGCGAACGGTAACATTCGCAGCCCTCATTTAAAGTTTTGCTTCGCAAAAGGAGGGCTGCTCACGCCTGAATCACTTTCTTACGCAGCGAAACAGCAGGTGTTTCCCTGCTGAGTGAACAGTAACTTATTTTTTCTGTGTTCCACCTTAACACAAAAACAGGATAAATGCAAGATAAAAAATGGCAGGAAAAAGGTCGAAAAGCAGAGTAATATGAAATGTGAAAAAATAAAGTGAAATAGCAGTCAAAAAGGAAAAAGATTGTACAAAAGCCGAATTTCGGAAGATCTTTTCTTGTAAATTAAACGGAGATGGAGTAAAATATTGATATCTGCAACAAATGCAGAGTATCAGGAGGACCAGATATGCTAGACTTAGGAAAAATCCGCGACGAGATCGATGCCACCGATGACGAGATCGTCCGCCTGTTCCAGCACCGGATGGCGCTGACGGCGGAGGTTGCGCAGTACAAGATAGAGACAGGAAAAGCCGTTTTTGATGCGGAACGTGAGCGCCAGAAGCTGGAAAAGCTGACAGGCGAGGGAACAAATGCATTCAATACAAAAGGCATCCAGGAGCTGTTCCAGCAGATCATGTCGATCAGCCGGAAGCGCCAGTATCAGCTGCTGACCGAGAACGGCGGCGAGGAGATGACCGATTACACACAGGTTGACCACCTCCCGACACACGGC
>ENA-OPTA01001065-OPTA01001065.1-human-gut-metagenome-genome-assembly--contig:-NODE-1065-length-17444-cov-6.652021_pt1 | contig 17444 bp, 15 predicted proteins | sample MGYA00241813_ERZ501917 | MGnify/ENA primary metagenome ERZ501917 (study PRJEB25962, sample SAMEA2042408) | human gut metagenome | biome: human gut; feature: human-associated habitat; material: faeces...
CTCCACACCCCCTGCTGCCCCCGCTCCAGCGGCAGAGTGCCTATGGGCTCACCGCCGCTGCCTTTGCGGTAAAGGCTGACCTCCACCCTCTGCGCCGTGGGTGCCCACAGGCGCAGATGGGTGCCGGAAACAGCATATTCCTGCCCCAGCGGGCCGGTGTAGGTGGTTTGAAGGTCAAAGGAGATGCTCTCGTATAGCGTTTTCAGTTCGGCGGGCGTTTTGACGGTCATAGTTTCTTCATTCCTTCTTGCAGATTTCCTATCAGATATAAGTGTAAACACCGGCGGTCTTTTTTGCAAGAGGGAATTGCAAAACCTGTCCGGGTACACTATACTGGAAGAAAACGACAAAAACGGAGGGCAAACCATGGCATATACCGACGATTGGGAAAACCTTATGAACGGTGTGTTCGGTGCAGGGGGCAGGCCGCGCTTTGGCGGCACCGCTCAGCCGGAAAGCAAAACGCCAAAGGCCAAAGCGCCCGCAGTGCCGGACCTGAATGCTGCCCTGCTGGAAAACCAGAAGCAGCTGGATGCCCTGCTCAAAAAACAGAACGCCCAGCTGAAAACGCAGGACACTGCGGTGCAGTCTGCTCTGGAGGACAGCCGCCAGATGCTGCGGGATATGGAAGCGGACGGCCTGCTGGCTAAGGGCACAGCAGACACAAAGCCGGAGCAGCTGGGCAGCTTTGAAGGCCTTGCCGCCGAGGTGAAAAAGACCGTCCTCGGGCAGGACGCCTTTGTAGACAGCGTGGTGCGGGCAATGCGCCGCCCCTTTGTGCTGGGCACCGAGGGCGCAGCCGCCCGCAATGTGATCCTGCTGTGGGGTGCACCGGGCACGGGGCGGCACTTTGCACTGGCCGAGACCGCCCGCATCATGGCGGCGCGGGGGCTTTTGCAGAGCGACCGGATGGCGGTGATGGACTTGGCGCTCTACCCCGACCCCGGCGCGGAAAAGCTGTTTTTGCAGGACCTTTACGCCGCCCTGCACGCCCCGGGCGAGATCGTGGTGTTCGAGCACTACGAGAGCTGCCACCCCGGCTTTCTGCGCATCCTCTCCGACCTTGCGGTCAAGGGCAGTGCACCTTTGTCCAGCCGGTATCTGGTGAACAAAGAGGGCATTTTGGTGGAAGCCGGCACGGCCCTTGCCCCCGGCGCAGTGAGCCGCATCGACCCCTGCGGCAAGTACCTGATCTTCTTCTCCCGCAAGGGACGGGAGGCGCTGGCGGATAAATTCGGCGCGCCCTTTGTGGCGGCGGTAGGGGATGTGTGCCAGACCGCCCCCTTTACCCCGGAAGCATTGGCTGCGCTGGCGGCGCAGCAGCTGAACGCGCTGGCGCAGCGGGTGCACAGCCGTCTGGGGCTGACCCTCGCCGCCGGGGCAGAGGTGCGGGACTATGTGGCGGCGCAGTGCTCCAAGGAAAAGGGTGCAGAGGGGCTGGCAGACTGCTGCGAGCGCATCTTCCGGGCTCTGAGCGAGTACTGCTTACAGACCGATGCAAAACTGTCCGGCACGGTGGCGCTGACCGCCGCGCCCGAGGGACTGCAATTTGCACTGAACGGTGCCGCCCCGGCAGACCTGTTCAGCCTGCTGCCGGCGGTCTACACCGGCGCGGTGGAGCAGATCCGCGCCGAGCTGGATGCGCTGGTGGGGCTTGCCCCGGTCAAGGAGTATGTGTTCGGTCTGGCAGACAATTTACAGGTGCAGCAGCGCCGCGCAGCGGCGGGCTTCAAGACCGCAAGCCTGTCCATGCACATGATCTTTACCGGCAACCCCGGCACTGGCAAGACCACCATTGCCCGGCTGGTGGCAAAGTACCTCAAGGCCATCGGCGCGCTGGGGGGCGGGCAGCTGGTGGAAGTGACCCGCGCCGACCTTGTGGGGCGCTACACCGGCCACACCGCCCCGCTGACCAACAGCGTCATCGAGAGCGCACTGGGGGGCGTTTTGTTCATTGACGAGGCGTACAGCCTGTACCGCGGCCAGCAGGACAGCTTTGGGTTGGAAGCCATCGACACCCTTGTAAAGGGCATGGAGGATCACCGGGACGAGCTGGTGGTCATCCTTGCGGGCTACACCAAGGAGATGGAAGTATTCCTCACCGCCAACAGCGGCCTTGCCAGCCGCTTCCCCAACAAGATCGAGTTCCCGGACTACACCGCAGACGAGCTGCTGGACATCACCGCCGTGCTGGCAAAGGGCAAGGGCTACCGCCTTGCCGAGGGCTGCACCTTCCCGCTGCTGGGCTACTACAAGCGCCGTCAGGCGCTGGACAGCCGCACCGCCGGCAACGGCCGTCTGGCGCGCAACACGCTGGAAAAGGCCATCTTCAACCAGAGCCGCCGCCTTATCGCCGAGCCCGCCGCTCCCCTTGACCTCATCCAGCCCAGCGATCTGGAATTTGAGGAATAAGGAAAAATTGATAGGAAAAAGGGTTCCGGAAACGCCCGCAGGCGTTTCTGGAACCCTTTCTGTTTATTCATGCTGCTTCGCCAGCCCCTGCACCATCTCGTGCAGCTGGGCGCGGACGGCGGCGGGGGCGGTGACCTCTACCTTGCCGCCAAAGCCGCACACCCAGCCGAAAAACTGCTGGCTGACGCAGATGGGCACATCAAAGTGGAAGTGCTCTGCGTCCTCCGGGCAGAACACCGGCTCCCGGCCAAAGCGCTCCCGCATGACCGGCTCAAGGTCGGCAGCACACCGCAGAGTGACCCGGTACTCGGTGCCGCCGAACATATTGAAGTGCTTGCGCAGATAGGCGGGCAAATCGAAGGTGCGGAAGAACTCCTTGCCCCGGCGCGGCTCGTCCAGCACCAGCACCCCGGCCATCCGGTCCACCCGGTAGTGGCGCACCGGGGGCGCTTTTTCGTCCTGATAGGCGATCAGGTAATAGCAGCCGTTTTCCCACGCCAGCTGCCACGGGCTTACGGTGCGCACGGCGCTGCTGCCCTTGTAGCGGAACTGCACCAGACACCCCCGGTTGATGGCAGTGTGCAGCGCGTCGATGCTGTACAAAAGGGTCTGGCTGTCGGTCTTGGGGCGTCCGTCCACATACACCTGACGCTGCAATTGGGTGCCCTCGTAGTCGGAGCAGAGGGCCTCCAGCTTGTGGATGATGCGCTTGCTGGTGCGCGCCGAGATGACGCTGCTGGACTGTACTGCATCCACCAGCAGCTTCAGCTCCGAAAGCTCGAACGCACGGCTGGCCATCCAGTACCCGCCGCCGCGCCCGCGCTGCAGCTGGATGTCGTAGCCCAGACTGCGCAGGGTGTCGATGTCGCTGTAAATGCTCTTGCGCTCGGCCAGAATGCCCTGACTTTCCAGCAGCTGCACCAGCTGGGGCACGTTCAGGCGGTGGGTCTCGTCGGTGCGCTGCTCAAGGATGCGCAGCAGCGTTACCAGCTTGGATTTCTGTCCTTCCTGCTTGGGCATGGGGCAATACCTCCGTCACGGTTTATTCCGGCAGCTTTTTGTCAAAGGCGGCGCGGCGCTGGGTGGAAAGGCGGAACATCTGTTCCAGCTTGTCCCGGTCGTCCGCCACAAGGGCGGCGCGCATCTCCTGCAAGGCAGAATCGAACTGGTCGATCTCGCTGATCAGATTCTGCTTGTTCCACAAAAACAGCTCTGCCCACATTTTGTCGTTGATGCGTGCAATGCGGGTCAGGTCGCGGAAGGAGTCGCCGGTGTATTCGCACAGCGAGGAGTTGTCGTTGGCGCACATCAGGCTTACGGCAATGGCGTGGCACAGCTGGCTGACATAGCCGATCATCCGGTCGTGCTCCTGCACGGTCAGGGTGCAGATATGCTTGAAGCCCAGCACCTCGGCAAGCTCCTTTGCCCACTGGATGCCCGCCGGGGTGTTCTTTTCGGTGGGAGTGATGATGAAGTTGGCCGGGGCAAAATTCACCTCGGCGGCGTGTTCCACGCTGGAAGTCTCGCGGCCTGCCATGGGATGGCTGGCAATGAACTCCACCCCCGCCGGGCATAGCGCCTGCACCGGCTCCACAAGGCCGGTCTTGACGCCGGAAACATCCGTAAAGATGCACCCGGGCTTGAGCAGGTGGCCGTAGGTTCGGAACCAGTCCAGCAGCGCGGTGGGGTACAGGCCAAAGATGATATGGTCGGCCTGCCGGACAAGGTCCTCAAAATCGTGGGTCTTGCCGCCGGCGATATAGCCGTGCTCCAGCGCATACTGCAAATGTCCCTCGCTGCGGTTGATGCCGTCCACATGGAAGCCGGCGCGGGTCAGTTCCAGCGCGTACTTGCCGCCCAACAGACCCAGACCCACTACGAGATAACGTTTTGTTTTATCAAGCATCTTCTACCTCCACGCCAAGCGGCGCTGCATCTGCAAAAAAGCCGGGCCAGCTCTTCTGGATGGCTTCGGCATCGTCCACGGTCAGGGGCAGTGCGGCGGCAGCAGCCAGCACCGCAAGGCTCATGACCACCCGGTGGTCATTGTGGCCGTGCAGGGGCGCGGCAGGGGCGTGCAGACGCTCGGCACAGCCGTGCACCGTGATGGTGCCGCCGTCGCTTTCCAACACACCGCCGCAGGCGCGCAGCTCGGCTTCCATAGCCGCGATGCGGTCGCTTTCCTTCAGGCGCAGCCGCTGGGCGTTGCGGATGACGGTGGTGCCCTCGCACAGCAGTCCCAGCACCATCAGCACGGGGCCAAGGTCGGGGCAGTCCGCAAGGTCGATATCCACCCCGTGCAGGGGTGCTTTTGCAAAGGTGACGCGGTCGCCCGTGCGAGTGAACACCGCACCGCACCGGCGCAGAATGTCCAGAATGGCAGCATCGCCCTGCAGGGTGTCCGACGCAAGGCCGGTGATGGTCACCCCGCCGCACACCGCACCCAGCACCGCCGGGAAAGCAGCCTGACTGTAATCGCCCTCCACGTTGTAGTCGCAGGGGTGGTACTGCTGCCCGCCGGGCAGCAGCAGGGTGGTTTCGTCCAGCCAGCGGCTGTGCACCCCAAAGGCGGCCTGCACGGCGCGGGTCATGTCGATGTAGCTGCGGCTTTCCACCGGGGGAATAAGGTGCAGCTGGCTGTCCCCGGGCAGCAAAGGCAGCGCGAACAGCAGCCCGCTGATGAACTGACTGGACACGTTGCCTGCCAGCCGGTAGTCCCCGGGGGTCAGTGCGCCCTCCACGGTCAGCCCGGCTGGGGACTGCTCAAACCGTAGATTCTGCTCGCGATATAACGTTTCGTATACGGATTGCGGGCGTTCCATCAGCCGTCCGCGCCCGGTAAAGGTGACAGGCTGGCCGGTCAGGCTGGCAATGGGGATCAAAAACCGCAGGGTGCTGCCGCTTTCGCAGCAGTCCACCGGGGCGGTCAGGGGCAGGAAATGCCCAAGCCCCTGCACAGTGGCATTGTCCGCGCCGGTGTCCACGGCGGCGCACAGCTGTGCGGCAGCGGACAGGGTGGCAGAGATGTCCTTGCTGAATTCCAGATGGGTGATGTGGGAGCGCCCCACAGCCAGCGCGGCGCACAGCACGGCGCGGTGCGCCATGCTTTTGCTGGGCGGCGCGGCGATCACGCCCCCGATGCCGCCGGGGGAAGGTCTGATGGTTACAAGCATAGCGGTGTTATCCTTTTGCAGATTTTCCCCGGGCAGCGCTTCAGGCGCCCCCTTGGGGGAGCTGGCGCGCCGCGCCTGAGGGGGTAAACGGTTTACATCTCCCGGCCGATAGCCCAAGCCACCTGACGGCACTTTGCCATGGCCTGTGCAAAGGCGTCCGGGGTCAGGCACTGTGCGCCGTCGCTCCATGCGTGCTGGGGGTCGTAGTGCACCTCTACCTCCAGACCGTCCGCACCGGCGGCTACGGCGGCGATCATCATCGGCTCTACCAGATTGGCCTTGCCGGTGGCGTGGCTGGGGTCTACCACGATGGGCAGATGGGTCTTTTCGTGGATGATGGGCACAGCGGAGAGATCCAGCGTGTTGCGGGTGTACTTTTCAAAGGTGCGGATGCCGCGCTCGCAGAAGATGACCTGCTCGTTGCCGCCTGCCATGATGTACTCAGCGCTCATGATCCACTCCTCAATGGTGTTGCACAGGCCGCGCTTGAGCAGCACGGGCTTGTGCATTTTGCCCACGGCCTTGAGCAGCTGGAAGTTCTGCATATTGCGTGCACCGATCTGCACCACGTCCACATACTCCTCAAACTCCGGGATGCGGTCCTCGCTCATCAGCTCGGAGACGATGGGCATGCCGGTGGCCTCGCGGGCCTTTACCATATCCAGAATGCCCTCGGTCTCAAGGCCCTGGAAGGAGTAGGGAGAGGTGCGGGGCTTGTAGGCACCGCCGCGGAACAGCGCCGCGCCGCCCGCCTTGACCCCCTGCGCGATGCGCAGGGCCTGCTCGGCGTTCTCGATGCTGCAGGGGCCCGCCATAACGGCGATTTTTTCCTTACTGCCGATCTTCACGCCGCCGCAGTCGATGACCGAGTCTGCGGGGTGGAACAGGCGGTTTGCGCGCTTATAGGGCGCAGACACGCGGGTAACGTTGTCGATCCACGGGTTTGCCAGCACGTCCCGCTCGTCGATCTTGGTGGTATCGCCCACCAGACCGAACACGTTGTAATCCTTGCCGGTGATCAGGGTCACGTCCAGACCCTGCTTTTCGAATTTGTCAACGATCTTTTCCAGCTCCTCTTTGGGAGTGCCTTTTTTGGTGGAGATGATCATGGGAGGTCGTTCCTTTCCTGTTTGTTTTACATCACGATATGCGCCTTAGAGGAGCCGTCGGTGCGCAGCAGCTGCGCCAGCCAGATGCAGGCGTGCAGGTAGCCCTGCGGGCCCTCGCCGATAAAATGCCCCTGACAGCCAAAGGACACCACGTCCGTTTTGCGGAAGGGCTCGCGCTCGTCCGGGGCGTCCAGCATCACCTCTACGGCGGGCACGCTGCACAGCCGCAGCGCGTCCAGAATGGCTACACTGTAATGGGCGTAGCCGCCGGGGTTCAGCACGATGCCGTCTACCCGCCCGGGGGCAGACTGGATCTCGTCGATCAAATCGCCCTCGTGGTTGGACTGGCAGATATCCGTTTCAATGCCAAGCTGGTCGCAGCCCGCCTGTACATAGTCCATCAGGCCGGTGTAGTCCACTTCGCCGGGCACGCCGGGCTCAGACCAGCGCGCCAGATTGATGTTTGGCCCGTTAAGAATCAAAAATTTCATCCAGTGCCTCCTGTGCAGCTGCCAGCGCCTCGGCCAGCGTGCCGGTGTTAGAAATCACCGCATCTGCGGCGGCAAGGTACAGCGGGCGGCGCTGGGCTTCCATGGTGCGCAGCGCCTCGGTGCTGGAGGAAAGCGGACGGTTGCCGCCCACAGCCAGCGCTTCCACCGGCCGGTCGATGAACAGCACCACGCCGTTCTGGCGCAGGGCGCGGACATTCTCTGCCCGCTTCACCGCGCCGCCGCCGCAGGAGAGCACAAGCCCTTTTTCCTTGCCGAAACGGGCGATCTGCGCGGCTTCCTTTGCCCGGAAGCCTTCTTCGCCCTCGGCGGCAAAGATATCCGGGATGCTGCGTCCGTCTGCCTTGACGATCTCCTCGTCCAGATCCACAAGGGGTCTGCCCAGCTGCTTTGCCAGCAGGCGGCCAAGGGTGGATTTGCCGCAGGAGGGCATTCCCACAAGGGCGATATTCAGCGTCTCGCGGCGCAGCGCAGCGGTAATGCGCCGCACCTCGCCCGGGGCGTCCTCGAACTTGCGGCCAAGGAAGTATTCGGCGGCATACACCGCCTGTGCCACCAGCATCTCCAGCCCGCCTACGGCTACCGGCACACCGGCGTCCTCGGCGCGGAGAATGAGTTCGGTCTTGTTGGGGTTATAGACCACGTCCACCACGGCTTCCAGCCCGGGCATGGCGGCCACGTCCAGACTGCACACGCCCACGTTGGGGTACATCCCGGCGGGGGTGGTGTTGAACACCACCTGTGCGCCACTGCGCACGGCTTCAGCGTAGCTCAGCTCGCCCTTTTCCGGGTCGGGGGTGCGGCTGACCGTCAGCACCTTGGCAGCGCCCTTATCCAGTGCCACCGCGCGGGTGGTGTTGTGGGTACCCCCGGTGCCCAAGATGAGCACGGTCTTGCCTGCAAGTTCCACGCCGTGGGCTTCGCACAGGTGGGCAAAGCCCAGATAATCGGTGTTGTAGCCGTAGAGCAGGCCGTTTTTATTGACCACCGTGTTCACCGCGCCGATGGCGCGGGCGCGGGGGTCGATGAAGGAGCAGTACTCCATCACCAGCTTTTTGTAGGGAATGGTCACGTTGATGGCCTTGAACTGCCGCCGCTGCAAAAAGGCGCGGGCGTCTGCCTCGGTGGGCAGGGGGCACAGCTCGTAGCTGTACCCGCAGAGCAGTTCATGGATGGTCTTGGAGTAGGAGTGTCCCAGCTTGCCGCCGATCAGTCCGTATTCCATTTCAGTCCTCCTTCCGGTAGCCGGTGGGGTCGGTCATCCACCGGGCACCGTACCGGGCGGTGAGCAGATCGCCCACCGCAAGGGCGGCGGCGCAGGTCTGCACGATAGCAGCCCGGGGCACGATGCAGGGGTCGTGCCGCCCCTGAATGGACAGTTGTGCGTCCTTTTTTGCGATGTAGTCCACCGTATCCTGCTGCTTATAGATGCTGGGGGTGGGCTTGACGGCGGTGCGGAACACCACCGGCATACCGTTGGCGATGCCGCCGTTGATGCCCGCGTTGTGGTTGGTGGCGGTGACTACCGCACCCTCTGCCGTCATGCGGAAGGCGTCGTTTGCTTCCGAGCCGCGCAGCCCGGCAAAGCCGAAGCCGGTGCCGAACTCGATGCCCTTGACCGCCGGGATGGAAAAGGCCAGATGGGCGATCTCGCTCTCCACGCTGTCAAAGTAGGGCTCGCCGATGCCGGCGGGCAGGCCGAGGATGGCAGTTTCCAGCACGCCGCCCACGCTGTCGCCCTCAGCACCGGCGGCGCGGATGGCGGCTTTCATGGGCTCTTCCACGGCGGCGTCCAGCACCGCAAAGCCCTCGGTCTTACTGGCAAGCGTCTCCGCCTGTGCCGCAAGGGCGGCGGGGTCGTCCAGTGCAAAGGGCGTATCTGTAAGACCAGCGCACCGGGCGATGTGGGTGGTGATATCAATACCCGCCCGCTGCAATGCGGCCAGCACGATGCTGCCGCCTGCCACGAGGGCGGCAGTCACCCGGCCAGAAAAGTGCCCGCCGCCCCGGGCGTCCTGAAAGCCGTGGTACTTGGCGTAGGCGGTAAAGTCCGCGTGGCCGGGGCGCAGAAGGTCGGCGGTCTTGGCGTAGTCGCCGCTGCGGGTGTTCTGGTTTTCGATCATCAGGGCAATGGCGGTGCCGGTGGTGTGGCCGTTCACCACACCGGACAGCAGCTGCACCGCATCCGCCTCCACCCGGGGGGTGGAAAGGCCGTCGCCCCGGGCGCGGCGCTTATCCATGCAGGCAGCGAGAAAGCTCTCGTCCACCGGCACACCGGCAGCCATACCGTCCAGCACCGCGCCCACGGCGCGGCCGTGGCTCTCGCCGAAGATGGTCAGCGAAAGGTCGCTGCCAAAGGTATTTTTCATGGGTCAGTCCTCCATGCCCAGCAGCGGGCGCAGCCCCTCCACAGGGATGGTCTCGGCGCGCCAGCAGCCAAGGCCGGGCACCTTGATGATGGTGATCTGCCCGTCCTGTGCTTTTTTGTCGTGCAGCATCTCGGCCAGCACCTTTTCCTTATCGTAGGCGGTGCGGGTGGGCAACCCTAAGCGGCGGTACACGCCGCGCACCCGCTTTTGCAGCGCCTTGGATTCGATCATGGGCAGCATACCCAGCGCCACGCACTCGCCGTGGAACAGGCCGGTGGTGCGGCGTCCCTTGATGCCCTTCACGGCCTCGATGCCGTGGCCGATGGTGTGGCCGAAGTTCAGCGCCTTGCGCATACCCTGCTCGGTCTCGTCCTGCTCCACGATGCTCTTTTTAAAGCGCAGGCTGCGGCAGATGATGTCGCCGATGCGGTCATCCACGTCCTCTTTTTCAAAGATGGAGAACAGCTCCGGGTCGGCCAGAAGCCCGGCCTTGACGGCCTCGGCCAGACCGTTGATGAAGTGGCGGCGGGGCAGGGTGGACAGGGTGTCCGGGTCCACGATGACCAGCTTTGGCTGCCAGAAGGCACCCACGATGTTTTTGGTGTCGCCCAGATCCACGGCGGTCTTGCCGCCGATGGAGGAATCAATCATGGAAAGGGTGGTGGTGGGGCAGTTGATAAAGTCGATGCCGCGCATATAGATGGAAGCGGCAAACCCGGCAAGGTCGCCCACCACGCCGCCGCCTACGGCCACCACAAGGTCGCCCCGGCCCATGCCGAAGTCCAGCATCTGCCGCAGCACGGTCTCTAGAATTTTAAAACTCTTGCTGGCCTCGCCCTGCGGCACGGTGATGATGGTGGCATCCTTGCACTGGTCGGCTACCATCTGGGCGTACTGCGCGGGCACACCGCTGTCGGTGACCACCGCCACCCGGCGGTCCAGCCGGGCGAACTGATACAGGTTTTCCAGCGAGCCGCGCTTGACGATGATGTCGTAGCTGCGCTCGCCCAGATTCATGGTCAGCTTGGTTCCGATAAAATCACTCATTTTGTATACACTCCTAACAGCCGCACCGTCCGGCAGGTGCGGTCAAGCTCGCGCAGCAGCGCGGCGGTCTCGCCGGCGGCGGCATCGCCCACCAGCTCTACATAAAAATAATATTCAAAGGGGACGTGCGGCATGGGACGGCTCTTGATGGACTCCATATTGAAGCCGCTGGCACCGATGACCTGAATGACCTCCGCCAGCTTGCCGGGCTTGTTGTCCACCGTGAAAAGCAGCGAGAACCGGTTGCCCGCCGTGGGCTTTTCGCGGCTGAGCACGATGAACCGGGTGGTGTTGTCGCCGTCGGTGTTGATGTTGGGCACCAGAATTTCCAGCCCGTACAGGGCGGCAGTCTCGGCGCTGGCAATGGCGGCCTTTGTCGGGTCTTTGCTTTCTGCCACGAACTTTGCAGCCATGGCGGTGTTTGCCATGGCGGTGGCGGGCAGACGGAACTGCTTTAAAAAGGTCTCGCTCTGGGCGATAGCCTGCTGGTGGCTGTACACCGTGCGCAGCTTGGAAAGCTGGGTGCCCGGCAGCACCAGCAGGTTCTGGGAGATGGGCAGGTCGTACACGTCCACCACCCACAGCTCCGGGTGATTATAGCACAGGTCCAGCACGGCAGAAACATCCCCGGCGTGGCTGTTTTCAAAGGGCACTACGCCGTGGGCGGCTTCGCCGGAGGCCACGGCCTCGAATACCTCGTCCCATGTGGAATAACTCACAGCCTCGGCGTGGGGGAACAACGCCTTGAGGGCGATGTGGGCAAACGCACCCTCCACCCCCTGATAGGCGGCGCGGTTGCGCCCCAGCACGGCAGCCTCGTACTGCTTGGCAAGATCCATCATGTGCTGGACGTGGTCTTTATAGTAAGGGCGCAGCGCAGGCTGCTGAATGCGGGCTGCGGCCTTTTCCAGCACGGCGGCCTCCCTGGCGGCATCGTAGATGGGCAGGCCGTGCGCCCGCTTATATTCGGCCACCTGCAAAACGGCAGCCATCCGGCGCTCGAACAGCGCAGCCAGCTGCGCATCCACCGTGTCGATCTCGGCACGGGCTTGTTCCAGTGCGTCCATGGGGGTCACATCCTTTTTGGTCGGTTTTTGCGGGGATACCTAGTAAGTATACCATAACCGGGACAGAGAAACAACAAACCGCCCTCCATTTGAGGGTGGAGAAAATTTCAAATCAACCATGGGTAAAAAGACAAAAATAGAAAACAGAGGCTCTCTGGTCATCGCCTGCGGCGACGACCAGAGAGCCTCTCAATCGCTGTTTTTATTTTTCAAAATATCCTCCCAGCTGCGGGCTTTACCGTAATAGCGCCCATAGGGGTTGTCAAGGTCTGCGGCGCGGGGACTGGGCGGCGCGGGCGGCTGGGGCTTTGGGGTGCGGTCAAAGGTGAACCGGGCGGCGGGGCCGCCGGCTTTGATGCGGAAGCGCATCTTTAGTGTCCCTCCCCGGCGGTGGAGACAGCCCCGGCGGTCAGGTTTGCCCAAAGGGGCTCGCTGTTTTCCAGCAGGGAAGCCGATTCCTTCAGCCATGCGCCCCGGATGCCGATATAGTAATCTGCCAGCAGCTGCTGGCTGTCGCCGCTGGCGCTCTGCACTGCGTCCGAGGTGTAGCTGCCCAGCTCCATCCCGGTCAGCACTGGGCAGTCCGTCCAGCGGTAGACCATGTTCCACCAGTCGCTGTCGGCATCGGACTTGGGCAGATGACCGTCCAGATACCGCAGCGTGCCGGTGGTCTGCTGGAAGCCTGCGGGGTCGTAGAGGATAAAGATGGAGCTGAGGGAGCTTTGGATATCGGTGGAAAGCTTGGTGGTGCCTGCCATATCCAGATAGGCGTCCGAGTCCTCACTGTTGAAAGCCATGGTGTACTGGTTGATCTTCACCACCACCTTGCCGTCTCCGTTGCAGTCCTCGCCGTAGGCGGCAAGCTGCTGTTGCAGGGCGGTGACGGTGGCTTCGGGCAGGTAGTAGGGGCTGACCACCGCCACGTTGTAATCCGGGTGGGTGGTCAGAAAGTACTGCCCGATAAAGCAGTACGCCACGAACGCACCCGCAATGCCGAAGATGAGCACCCATTTCAGGTTGTAGTCCCACCAGTTTGCCCAGCGCTCCCTGCGGCTGTACTGCCGCTGTTTGCGGGGCTTGAGGTCCTTGGGGTCAATGTCGCGTTCGTAACGGTAGCTTGCCATAAAATAGTTCTCCTGTGTGATGAAACGGGCGGGAAAGGCTGTTACTTCAGGGCAGCCAGAATGCTTTGGCGCACGGCGTCGGGCAGCTGCTTTTGCTCGGCCTTGCTCATGCCGGCGGTCTGGATGGGCGACATGATCTTGATGCGCACACTGCCCGGGCGGCAGCGGTTGCCGTTAGCCTCAAACAGGGCGCGGGCACCGGTCACAGCCACAGGTATCACCGGGGCACCGGTCTTGACCGCAATGCGGAAAGCACCGGCCTTGAACTCGCCTGCGCCGCCCTCTTCGCCCTTGTAGCGGGTACCCTCGGGGAAGATGACAAAGCTGCGGCCGCCCTCCACGATGGCGGTGGCATCGTTCAGTGCCCGCACCGAGGCGCGCACATCATCACGCTGCACGAACACGCAGCCCAGCAGCTTCATCCAGCGGTTGAGCAGGGGAATCTTTTCCAGCTCCTCCTTGGCAAGGATGCCGTGGGGCTTTTCCAGCCCTGCCAGCAGCAAAGGAATGTCGTAGTAGCTGCGGTGGTTCGCCACGAACACGCAGGGGCGGTCTTTGGGGATGTTCTCCAGCCCTTCTACCGACAGGGAAACACCGGTCACCTTCAGGATGCCCCGACTCCAGCGGGGGATGTGCTGGTTCACGATCTGCTCCACGGTGGCGGTATCTCCGGCGGCTGCGGCGCGCTCGGCGCGGCGCAGAATGCCGTAATGCAGGATCATGTACCCGAACAGATAAATAAACATCGCAATGGTGCGAAGAATGCTCATAATAGTTTCCTCCTATTGCAAACTATTGCAAAAAATGCCATTGTCATTGTAGCACATTTTGCGTAAAAAAGGGAGAGATAAATATTTTTTTACAATTAGCCCCGGTTGTATCTTGCAAAGTTGACAAAATACAGGTATATTTATATCTGTAAAGTTAGCACAATGGCACTTTCCAGACAAAACGCCTGCGGTGCCGGTTAAAAACACAAGAGAGGTACCGCAGTTACTATGGGTCTTTTTCCTTCTGCCAATGATTTCAAGGCCGGTAAGGGCGTCGAAAAGGATGCTCCCCGCAAGACCGGCATCGGCCGCTTTTTTGAGCTTGTAGGCCGTGATATGAACGGGATGTTCCTTGCAAACCTGCTGACCTGCATCGGGTTTGCACCGGTCATCTGCCTGGTGTACATCGGCTTTTTGCAGAACAGTCTGCCGGTGATGCTGGGCAGCGCCGCCGTGGGCGGTCTGCTGGCGGGCCCGGCGCTGGCCGGAATGTACGATACCGTCCTGCGCGCGCTGCGCGATGAGGCGGGCTACTGGTGGGTGACCTACCGCAAGGCCTTCAAGCGCAACTTCAAGGCCAGCCTTGTGCCCGGTGTGCTGTACACCGTGGTGGTCACGCTGCAAATTTTCCTCGTCTATTTCTGCTTCAATATGCTGTACCATGGCACCAACGTGGGTGTTCCGCTGTGGGTAGCTACGGTGCTCAATCTGGTGCTGTTCCAGATGCTGTTTGCCTATATGTGGCCGCAGGTGGTGCTGCTGGACCAGCCCTTGAGCCTGACTTTGAAAAACAGCATCAACTGCATGATCGCCTTTTTGCCCCATGCACTGGCTGCCGCCATCGTGCAGGTGCTGTTCTGGGGTGTGGTGATCCTGTGCATGCCGCTGGGGCTTTTCCTGATGCTGATCTTCGGTTTCTGGTTCGTCACCGAGGTGTCCTGCCAGATCGTGTACGGCGATATCGACCGGGTGTTCCACATCGAGGAGAACATCCGCAAGATGAAGGACGCCGAGCTGGAAGCAGCCCTCAAGGAGGACTACGCCGACGACGACACCCCGGAAGAATAAGCGATAAAACTGCGGAAAGGAGCGATGTCCCATGGAACAACGGAATAATCTTGTGCTGCAGGGGACAGAGACCTTTTCCCGCGGGCAGCTGGACAACCTTGCGCTGGAAAACGGCGCACTGGTGCTGGATAGCGTGGCCGGGCGCAGCCTTTTGTACGGCAGCTACACCACCCCGGAATTCGCCATGCCGGCGTTCTGCAATCTGAACGTCAGCTGGAACGCCCATGCGCCCCGGGACACCATGGTGGAGGTGCGCTGCCGGGTGTACGCAGCAGGGGCGTGGACAGCTTGGATGAGCTTTGGCAAGTGGGCGCCGGATTACCCCCGGTGCAGCGTGTCCAGCCAGAGCGAGGACGGCATGATCTTTTTGATGGGCGATACCGTCACGGTAGCCGCCCCGGGCGGCGGCACCGGCGTGCAATTGCAGGTGAACCTTTCCACTAACAACGATAAAGTTACCCCGGCGGTGCGTCTGCTGGCGGCGGCGGTGCGTCCCCTTGCGTGGGAAAAGCGCAACGGCCATGCGCTGAACCGGCGGCTCTATCTGCCGGAATACTGCCTTTCCGCCCATGACCCCAGCTTTGGGCGGGAAATGGATCTGCCGCTGGTCATGGCGGCGCTGATGAACCGCTGGGGCGAGGATATCCTGCCGGAAGAAGTGGCCTACGCCATGGAGGACAATGCCACCAGCAGCACCGGCAACGCCGCCTTTGCGGCCGCGGCGGCGGGCTGCTGCGGCTTCCCCTGCTGGCAGGCGTGGATGGACCTTGAAGACCTCCGTGCCCAGATCCACGACGACTGTTCTGTCGCCGTCCGGGTCGAGCGCCGGGTGCGGGGCCAGCGCGACCCCGTAGGCATCTGGATGGGGCTGCGGGGCTTCGGCCACGACGACGCCGTGATGGCCGATTTCGTCTTACTGAATGACCCCACTGCAGACGGCGACGGCTCCGTGAACTGCACCATGGCGCTGGCCGATTTCCTGCGCTACTTCACGGGCCGGGCCATCGCTCTGCGGCGCAAGCCGCGGGATATCGCCGCCGACCTGCCCAACCGGGTGCGGTGCGACCTCGCCCGCAAAGAGGACGGCAGCTACTCGTTCGAGCAGCGGGGCCAGCCCGACCCCCTGCCGGAGGATTTTTCCGGCTGGGTGGCCTACACCCTGCACGACGGTGTGGCCCACGCCACCACCGCCCACCGCACCTTCCGCCGGATGGAGCGCACGCCGGAGGGCTGCATCCTCTTCCCGGCGGACCAACTGGCCGCAGGAGGCCGCTGCAGCGTTTACGCTGTGGATCAGACCGGCCGGATGCGGGTGGCGGAAGTCCGCCTCCCCGCGCCCCCGAAACCGGCGGCTCCGCCCGCACCCCCACAGGATCACCAAAGCACCGTGCAGCCGGGTCCGTAAGGCCCCGCTCCGCCAAGCGCTTTTTGGAAGATACACCAAACAATAGGAGGAACGCATTATGGCAAAGACGATCATCACCATTGGCCGTGAGTACTGCACCGGCGGCAACTACATCGCAGAGGATGTTGCGAATGCTCTGGGCATCAAGCTCTACGACAAGGAGCTGATCACTATGGCAGCCAAGCACTCCGGTCTGTCCGAGGAAGCGGTTGCAGCCAGCGAGAAGCGCCACACCCACAGTCTGCTGTACAGCCTGTACACCATGGGCAACGAGCTGCCGCTGGGCGATCAGGTGTTCATTCTGCAGAGCCGCATCATCAAGCAGCTGGCCGAGGAAGGCCCCTGCGTGATCCTGGGCCGCTGCGGTGACTATGTGCTGCGGGAACGCCCGAACGTGCTGCGCGTGTTCGTGTACGCCCCCAAGGAGTGGCGGCTGGAATACGCCAAGACCAACCCCCTGGTAAAGGCCAAGGACGAAAAGGGCATCAAGGAGGAAGTGGAAAAGACCGACCGCAACCGTTCGGCCTACTACAACTACTACACCCAGAACCGCTGGGGCGATGCCCACAACTATGATCTGGCCATCAACGCCGCTCTGGGCCGCGAGACCTGCGTCAAGATGATCCTGGACGCAGCCGCCGCCAAGGAAAAGACCCTGGGCTGAGACGCAGCTCTGGCTTTGCGACATAAACAACGATAAAACGTGGGTAGGGTGCTTCGGCGCCCTGCCCATGTTTCCGGCAAGGGAAGTTTTGCTGCAGAACGGCAGCCTTGCCATAGCGACCCTAATTTCAAGTGTTCAAAAGGAGAAAACGTGGAAAACAATCGACCCCAAACTTCCCCCGTGATGGAACGGGAAAACATTATGGGTACCATGGAGATCAACCCCCTGCTGGTAAAGCTCAGTGTGCCCATGATGATCTCTATGCTGGTGCAGGCGCTGTACAACGTGGTAGACTCGGTGTTCGTGTCCTGGGTCAGTGAGGAGGCCCTCACGGCCGTATCCTTGGCCTTTTCCCTGCAGAATATGATGATCGCCGTAGGCGTAGGTACCGGCGTAGGCGTCAATGCCATGCTGAGCAAGAGCCTGGGCGAAAAGAACCAGAAACGGGCCAACGCCACAGCAGAAAACGGCATCTTTTTGTCGGCGTGCAGCTTTTTGGTGTTCCTGGTCATCGGCCTTACCTGCATCAAGCCTTACTTCTACGCCCAGACCAGTGACGACGCCATTGCCCTCCAGGGCATCCGGTATCTGTCGGTGTGCTGCATCTTCAGCCTGGGCCTGTTTACCCAGACCATGGGCGAAAAGCTGCTGGCCGCCACCGGGCGCACCCAGCTGAGCATGATCAGCCAGCTGGTGGGTGCCGTGGTGAACATCATTCTGGATCCCA
>ENA-OPTA01001069-OPTA01001069.1-human-gut-metagenome-genome-assembly--contig:-NODE-1069-length-17406-cov-3.768486_pt1 | contig 17406 bp, 16 predicted proteins | sample MGYA00241813_ERZ501917 | MGnify/ENA primary metagenome ERZ501917 (study PRJEB25962, sample SAMEA2042408) | human gut metagenome | biome: human gut; feature: human-associated habitat; material: faeces...
ATCGAGATCAACGACCGCCCGTTTTTCTATTGGGCAACCCAGAGCATTGCCAAATTTGTGGACTGTGCCGATATCACCTTTGTGGTGCTGGAGGAGCATATCCGCGACCATGCCATTGACCGGGAAATCAAAACCTATTACCCCGATGCCAAAATCGTGGCCCTGCCCGAAGTGACGGAGGGCGCCGCCATCACCGCCCTGCGCGGGGCGGAAAGCCTGCCGGACGATGAGCCGCTGCTCTTTAATGACTGCGACCACCTGTTCCTCTGCAAGCCGTTCAATGAGTTTTGCAAGGCGGGCGATTTTGCCAACGGCCCGGATGGCGCACTGCTGACCTTTGCCAGCGATTCCCCGGCCTACAGCTACCTGCAATATGGGGCCGACGGCAGGGTGTGCCACACGGTGGAAAAGCAGGTCGTCAGCCATGATGCCATCTGCGGGGCGTATTACTTCAAAAATAAGCAGCTCTATGCTTCCGCCTGTGCAGAGTACCTGCACCACTGCGATTATAAAGAATTTTTTGTTTCCGGCATTTACAACGTGCTGGCCGCCCGCGGGGCGGACCTGCGCGGATTTGCAACTGATCTGCACCTGCCCTTTGGCACCCCGGCGGAGTATGCCCAAGCGTCGGCGGCTTGTCTGCAGTACACCAGTTCTGCAAGATTGGCCGTAACGTAATGATCGGCGGTATGGCACGTGTAACTCAGGATGTGCCTCCGTTCATGATATGTGCCGGTGATCCTGCTTTTGTTTCCGGTCTGAACAGCGTAGGTCTTTCCCGCGCAGGTATGCCGGTTGAAGAACGCAGCGAGCTGAAAAAGGCTTTCCGCATTCTTTATCGCAGCGGTCTGCCGCTGCAGGAAGCAATCAGCACTATGGAGCAGGAGCTGACAAGCTCCGAGCCTATGGAACATCTGATGCGTTTCCTGCGTAATGTAGAACGCGGCATCATCCGTACACGCAGAGGCTAAGGCTATGGAGGTGCTGGGCGTACTTTCAGGTGTCGGACATCTGCCGGTAGAGGTAGCACGCTCAGCGAAAGAGCTGGGTTACCATGTTGTCGCTGTAGGTGTTGTTCCCGGTATTGACGAGGAGCTGCCCGGCAGTGTTGATGTTTATTACGATATCAACATCGGCAAAATCGGCAAGATTATTTCTACGCTGAAAAAAAATAAGGTTACCAAGGTCACCATGATCGGCAAGGTAACAAAGGAAGTTTTGTACAAAGCAGGCAGGATTGTTCCTGATCTGCGGGCGATAAAAATTTTGGCTACCATTCCGGACCGCAAGGATGATACTATCATGAATGCGATTGTCAAGGAGCTGGAGGACGAAGGCATTGAGGTTATGGATCAGACATTACTGATTAAACCGTTGCTGCCGCCGCCCGGTGTTCTGACCAAGCGTAAGCCTACGGAGGCAGAGCTTGCGGATATGGAATTCGGCTTTGAGATGGCCAAAGCCATCGGCGGACTGGATATCGGTCAGACCGTTGTTGTAAAAAATCGTGCTGTTATGGCGGTAGAAGCGATTGAAGGCACTGATGCCTGCATTCTGCGCGGCGGTTTTTTAGGCAAGGGCGGCGTTATCGTAGCCAAGGCTGCCAAGCCGAAGCAGGACCAACGCTTTGATATTCCCGGTTTCGGTACGACAACGATTGAATCAATGATTCACGCCGGTGCTACCGGAGCGATTATTGAAGCAGGTAATACTATCATTCCGGAGCGTGAAAAGGTGATTGCGCTGGCAGATGAGCATAATATTACCATTCTTGTAAAATAAATATCGGAAAAATTTCGTTTTTCTTAGCGGCTGATAGCTTATGTCAGCCGCTTTTTGTGTTATAATATATACTGAATATATATAGGTTAATGCAAGGAGACATCATGGCGAAAATATTAATATCTGCCGGAGAAGCCTCTGGCGATATCCATGCAGCTGCTGTGACTGCTGCTATAAAAAAACTTGATAGCAAGGCCGAGGTCTTTGGTATGGGCGGCGATGCTCTGCGCCAGGCCGGCGGCGAGGTGCTGTGGGATATTAAGGATCACGGTGTAATGGGCTTTGTAGAGGTTATCCGCAAACTGCCTGATTTATTCCGTCTGCGCAGTGATTTTGCGCGTATTATGGACGAACGCAAGCCGGATTGTCTGGTAGTTGTCGACTATCCGGGGTTTAACATGAAGCTGGCAAAGCTGGCTCACGATAAAGGAATTCCCGTTGTATCATATATTGCTCCGTCGGCATGGGCCTGGAACAAGGGTCGTGCCAAAAAGGTTGCGAAAATAGTGGATAAGGTTGCCTGCATCTTTCCTTTTGAATACGATGTGTATAAGGAAGCAGGTGCTCCCGTAGAGTTTGTAGGTCATCCGCTGCTGGATATTGTGCATCCTGCGATGACTAAGGCCGAGGCTGAAGCCTGGGCCGGCAAGCAGCCCGGCAAAAAGCTGATATTGCTGATGCCCGGCAGCCGTCTGATGGAAATTGAAAAAATGCTGCCGACGCTGCTGGCAGGTGCAAAGCTTTTAAAGCAGCAGTTGCCTGATGTACAGTTTGTTATGCCGCGCGCCAATACCATTCCGCTTGCTATGCTGCAGGAAAAAATTGCGGCGTATGGCATTGAGGTAAAAATTACCGAAGGCCATAACTATGATTTGTTCAGTGTAGCGGACCTGGCGCTGGCTACCAGCGGTACGGTAACGCTGGAGGCTGCTTTGTGCGGACTGCCGAGTGTTATTGTTTACCGTACTTCCGCACTGAATGCTTTTATCGCGCGTTTGGTAATCAACATCCCCAATATCGGTCTGCCGAATATTGTTGCGGGAAAAACGATTATGCCGGAGCTGCTGCAGGAGGACTTTACCCCGGAAAAATTAGCAAAAACTGCAGTCGAGCTTTTGCAGCCAGAGCGTAAGGCACAGATGCAAAGCGATTTGGCATATATGAAGCACAGACTGGGTGAGCCAGGTGCGGTAAACCGCGTTGCTCAATTAATCTTAAAAATAACTGAGGAGAGAAAATGAATTTATACCTTCGAGCACTGAAATATGTTAAAGCCTACTGGATGCGTGCGCTGGCAGCGCTTATCTGCACCGGCATTGCCTCCGGCTGTACTGCTTATCTGCCCTGGGTTATCAAGGACATGGTAGACCAGGTTCTGCGTGATAAGGATACATCTATGCTGAACTATATTGTAATCAGCATTGTGGTTGTTTTTATTATCCGCGGTGTTTCCTATTACGGACAAAGCTACCTGATGAACTATGTCGGTCAGCGTGTGATTATTGATATCCGCAGGGATGTTTTTGAAAAGCTGCAGCGTTTAAGTATGAGCTTTTATGACAAACATAAAACCGGTACCATTATGAGTTATGTTACTAACGACGTTAATGCGTTGCAGTCTGCTATGGTAGAAAACGTTGTGGAAATGTTTACCGAAAGCGTTATACTTATCGTGTCTATCGCTATGATGCTGTATCTGGACTGGAAGCTGTTCCTCGTAACCTTTGCAACCTTCCCAGTTGTACTGTTCTTCATTGACAGCTTCGGTAAGCGCATCCGTAAATCCGGCAGCCGTATTCAGGAGGCTGCTGCTGACATTACCTCTGTACTGCAGGAGGTTGCTTCCTCTCCGCGTGTTATCAAATCCTTTGTGCGCGAAGGCTATGAGGTAGAGCGCTTCGACAAGGAAAACATGAACAACTTCCGCGCCAACATGAAGTATGCGCAGCTTTCTTCAACGCTCACCCCGACGATTGAATTTGTTGCGGCTGTCGGCGTATCTATTATTCTCTGGTACGGCGGCAACAGCGTTATCAATGGCAGTATTACCGCAGGCTCTCTGGTAGCCTTCCTGACCTATGCTGTTAATATTTCTAACCCGATTAAACGTTTAAGCCGTGTTATCGGCAATATTCAGAAGGCATTGGCTGCAGCGCAACGTGTTTTCGACGTATTGGATTTGCCTGAGGTTATTAAAAATGCACCTGATGCCAAGGCTCTGCCGAAGGTAAAAGGCGATGTACGCTTCAATGATGTAAGCTTTGCTTATAACGAAAACGAAGAAGTGCTCAGCCATGTTTCCTTCGAGGTTAAGCCCGGCGAAATGATTGCCTTTGTCGGTCCTTCCGGTGCTGGCAAGTCTACCGTAGCCAGCCTGTTGCCGCGTTTCTATGATGCGACTAACGGCAGCATTACGATTGATGGGCAGGATATCCGCAAGGTTACGCTGGATTCCCTGCGTGAGCAGGTTGGTATTGTACCGCAGGAAACAGTGCTGTTCAACGGTTCTGTTTATGATAACATTCTTTACGGACGTCTTGATGCGACACGTGAAGAGGTAGAGGCTGCAGCGAAGGCTGCGAATGCCCATGACTTTATTATGCAATTGCCTAACGGCTATGAAACAATGCTGGGTGACCGCGGTATGAATATTTCCGGTGGTCAGCGTCAGCGCATTTCTATTGCCCGGGCAATATTGAAGAACCCGCAGATTCTGATTCTCGACGAGGCAACCTCTGCACTCGATACGGAAAGCGAGCGCGTGGTACAGGAGGCTCTGGACCGCCTGATGGTAGGCAGAACGTCCTTTGTTATTGCGCATCGTCTTTCGACGATTAAAAATGCTGATAAGATTATGGTTTTGGAAAAGGGCCAGCTTATCGAGCAGGGTAACCATGATGAGCTGATGGCTATGGACGGGCTGTACGCGCATCTGTATAAGATTCAGTATCGCAGCAAGGAAGCCAAGTAAGGCGAAAAGAGGTTAGTAAATGTATATACTCTACAATATTCTTATTTTAATAGTGCTGGTAATTTTTAATGTTAAACAGAAAAATGTTGTAATTTTTATTGTCCCCTATTACACTTACCGCCTGTTTACAGAAAAAGGCTTCGCCTTGCGCTTTAAGCAGAGCCTCGGTTGTGTAGATGAAGAGGATATCGCTAAGGTTGCCGGCAAGGACTGCGTATGGATTCATGGTGCATCCGTAGGCGAAATTGTTGCCACCAGTCCGCTTGTTAAACAAATCCGCAAGGAAATGCCCGAGCGCCCGGTATTGGTATCTGCCTTTACCGTAGGCGGTTATAACATGGCCAAGCAGATTATTCCCGAAGCAGATGCTATTATCTACTTCCCGCTGGATTTACCGTTTGTCGCAGAATCTCTGGTCAAGCGTATTCATCCCGGTGTCTTTATGCCGGTAGAAACAGAGCTGTGGCCTAATTTCCTGCGCGCTATCCGTGAACGCCATATACCTGTAATGATGGTAAATGGCCGTATCTCCGAAAAATCCGTAAAAAATTACAAATATCTTTATGGTATCTGGGATGATATGCTCAATACCGTAACCCGCTTTTGTATGCAGTCCAGCATTGATGCCGATTATATTGCGCATCTCGGTGCCGACCGCAGCAAAATCTTTGTTACCGGCAATACCAAATTTGACCAGACCTATGCGGAGGTTACGCCGGAGGATTTGGCGAAATACCGTTTTGAGCTGGGCTTGAAAGAGGATTATCCTATTATCGTTGCCGGCTCTACGCATCCCGGCGAAGAAAAGGTGCTCTTTGAATCCTTTAAGTGCATCCGTGAAAAATATCCGCATGCGCGTCTGATTATCGCACCGCGTAAAACTGCCAGAGCGGAGGAAATTGCCAAGCTGGCAAGCCATTACGGCTATGAAACAGGCTTCCGTTCCAAGATGCTGGAGGAAAGTGGTGAGCACAAGGAATATCCTTTGCTGATTATTGATACCATCGGTGAGCTGGGACGTATTTATGCCGTAGGCGATGTTGTTTTCGTCGGCGGTTCCTTCAGCAATACCGGCGGTCACAACGTACTGGAGCCTGCTGCCCATGCCAAACCGATTCTCGTCGGCCCGAGCATGCAGAACTTTAAGGATTCCTATGCACTGTTGAGCAAAGTTAAGGCCTGCAAGATGGTTAACAATAATGATGAGCTGACGAAGGAAATGCTGGATATTCTGGGCAATGACGAGCGTCGTGCGCAGATGGGTGCAGCTTCTTTGCAGGTTATCAAAGAGAACCGCGGCGCGGATGTGCGCAGCATCCATTATCTCAAGGAGCTGCTTGATTTAACTGCTGTGCCTGCCCGTGAATACAAAAGCTATCCGATTAATACGCGTAACCTGACGGATGAAGGCGGTGGACGCCTGCGTCACGGTGATGCGATTATCCAATATGTTATGCAGGTTGCCTATGGTCCGGAAACTCCGTTCTTCGGCTGGCTGTTGCTGGCAGTTCTGCGTGGCATGTCTTATTTATACGAATTCGGCGTTTGCTGCAAGCTGTCTATGTATAATTGCGGCCTGCTGCACAGAAAAAAGCTGAACTGCTGCGTTATCTCTATCGGTAATATTACCGTCGGCGGCACCGGTAAAACTCCTACCGCCCAGAAGATGGCGGCAATTATCAAGTCTATGGGCTATCGCGTTGTTATCCTGAACCGCGGCTACCGTTCGCATTGGGGCAAGGAGCTGGGCGTAGTTTCCGACGGCAATAAGATTTTCATGACTGCCTATGAAGCAGGTGACGAAGCTTACCTGATGGCCAAGACTTTGCCGGGTATTCCGGTAATCATCGGCAAAAACCGTGCCGTTACCGGCCGTTATGCCGTTGAAAAGCTTAATGCCGAGGTTATCATTATGGACGATGGCTATCAGCACTGGCAGCTGGAGCGCGACCTGGATGTCGTCTTGGTAGATACGCTGAATATGTTCGGCAATGGTTGTGTGCTGCCGCGCGGTACTCTGCGTGAGCCGCTCGAAAACCTGAGTCGCGGCGATTTGTTTCTGCTGACCAAAACCGACCAGAGCAGCAAGCTGAGCCGCATTCAGCTGCGTCATACTATTGCCAAATATAATGACAAGGCACCGGTAGTAGAAAGTATTCACCATCCGAAAAACTTTGTGGAAATTGCCGACTGGTACAAGGGTATTTCCGAAAATATCAAGGATCTGGAAGAGCTGCGCGGCAAGGATGTTATGGTTTTTTCCGCAATCGGCAACCCGTCATCCTTCGAACAGACTCTCTCCAGTATCGGTTTGAATATCATGGAGGCTGTACGCTATCCCGACCATCACGATTACGGTATGCTGGAAATGCAGTACATCAACGAGCGTGCCAGCAGCCTAAAGGCTGTAGCAATGGTTACTACAGCGAAGGATGCTGTTAAGATACCGACTGAATTTATTTATTCTGCCCGCGAAATTCCTTTGTATATCCTGAATATGGATATCTGCATTACCGAGGGCATGGATAAGTTCAAAGAATATATTGATCATGCCATTAAAAAGGAGCTTGATAAAAAATGAAAGTTTTATGCGTAATTCCCGCACGTTATGCTTCTACCCGTCTTCCGGGCAAACCGCTTTCCCTGATTGCAGGTAAGCCGATGATTCAGCACGTTTATGAGCGTGCCTGCCAGGCTAAGCTGCCGGATGAGGTAGTTGTAGCTACCGATAATGAGCTTGTCAAAAAGGCTGTAGACGGCTTCGGCGGCAAAGCAATGATGACATCTCCCGACCATCCGAGCGGTACCGACCGTCTGGCTGAAGTAGCTTTGAACTATCCCGATGTTGATGTGATCGTTAACGTACAGGGTGATGAGCCGATGATTCCGCCTGAGGTTATTGACCGTCTGGCTGAATGCTTTACCGGTGACAGCGAGCTGCAGATGGCAACATTGAAGGTTGCTATGAACGAGGAGGATTACAACAATCCTGCTGCCGTAAAGGTTGTAACAGACCTTAACGGCTATGCACTGTACTTCTCCCGCAGCCTGATGCCGTATCCGCGCAATAAGCCGGAGGGCTACAAGGTTTACAAGCATGTAGGCATTTATGCTTACCGCCGCAGCTTCCTGCTGAAATATGCAGCACTGCAGCCGACACCGCTGGAAAGAGCGGAAAGCCTGGAGCAGCTGCGTGCACTGGAAAATGGTTATAAGATTAAAGTTCTGGAAAGCGATTTCCAGGGCATCGGTGTTGATACCCCCGAGGATTTGGCAGCAGTCAATGAGCTGTTTGCTAAAATGAATAAATAAGCTGGAGGATACTTATGCAAATCGTTAAAGTTGGTAATTATGAAGTAGGTCAGGGCCATCCCCTGATGCTGATGGCAGGTCCCTGCGTGCTCGAAGGCTATGAGCGCAGCCTGATGATTGGTCAGCGTACAAAAGCAATCTGCGACAAGCTGGGCATTCCCTATGTATTTAAGGCTTCCTTTGATAAGGCTAACCGTTCCTCTTATGCTTCTTTCCGCGGACCCGGCATTGAAGAGGGCTTAAAGCTTTTGGCTCAGATTAAAAAGGATTTGGGCGTTCCTGTAGTAACCGATATCCACGAGCCCTGGCAGGCTGATAAGGCTGCCGAGGTTGTAGATATTCTGCAAATCCCGGCTTTCCTGTGTCGTCAGACCGATTTGGTTTATGCAGCTGCCAAAACCGGCAAGACTGTTAATGTAAAAAAAGGTCAGTTCCTGGCACCTTGGGACATGAAAAATGTTATCAAAAAGGTTGAGGAAGCAGGCAATCATAACATTATGCTGACCGAGCGTGGTGCAAGCTTCGGCTACAACACACTGGTAACCGATATGCGCGGTCTGGCTATTATGCGTGAGCTTGGTTATCCCGTAGTTATGGATGCTACTCACAGCGTACAGATTCCCGGTGGCCAAGGCACCTCCAGTGGCGGTCAGAGCCAGTATGTTCCGCATATGGCACGTGCTGCTGCGGCTGTCGGCATTGATGCACTGTTCTTAGAGGTGCATGATAATCCGGCAGAAGCACTGAGCGACGGCCCGAATATGGTTAAGCTGGATAATCTGGAAAAATTATTGACCGACGTGCTGGCAATCGACAAGATTGTACGTGGCTAAAGGTAGGGTGAGAATATGGAAGCAATGCTAAAGCATGCACAGGATGTTCTGCGCATGGAGGCAGAAGCGATTTTAGAGCTGGTGCCGCGTGTAGATGAAAATTTTGCTGCGGCAGTAAAATTGATTTTAGACTGTCAGGGCCGTACCGTTATTACCGGTATGGGTAAATCCGGCCTGATCGGCCGCAAAATGGCTGCAACCTTTGCCAGCACCGGCACACCATCCTTTTATCTGCATCCTGCAGAGGGTATTCACGGTGACCTGGGCATGGTTACGGAAAGCGATGTTGTTATTGCTCTCTCCAACAGCGGTGAAACTGGTGAGGTTTTGAATATCCTGCCGTCCTTGCGCCGCATCGGGGCAAAGATTATCGCTATGGTTGGCAAGCCTGATTCAACACTTGGCAAGAATGCCGACGTTGTACTTAATGTAGGTGTCAGCAAGGAGGCATGCCCGCTTGGCCTAGCTCCGACAAGCAGCACGACTGCAGCGCTGGCCTATGGTGATGCGCTGGCTTTGGCGCTGCTCAAAAAGCATAACTTTACCGCAAGCCAGTTTGCTATCTTCCATCCGGGCGGCAGCCTGGGCCGCAAACTGCTTTTGACCGTAGGCAGCATTATGCATAAGGGTGAGGAGAACCCGACTGTACTGGCAGATACCAAGGTACAGGACGCTTTGTTTGTTATTACCGACAAAGGTCTGGGTGCTGTATCCGTTGTTGATGCGGACGGCGTTATGCAGGGCGTGCTTACCGACGGTGATATCCGCCGCGGTCTGAGCAAGGGTGTTGACTTCCTGCAGCGTCCTGTTTGCGAGCTGATGACGAAGTCTCCGAAAACTATTACCGAAGACAAGCTGGCAGCACAGGCTCTGCATCTTATGGAAAGCAACAAGCCGAAACCGATTACAGTATTGCCTGTTATTGACAAAGACAATAAGGTTATCGGCCTGCTGCATATGACCGACCTTGTAAGGCAAGGAGTGGTATAATGATCAGCTGGTTCGACGATGCACAGGATGAGGATGACGAATTTATAGAAGCAGCTAAAGCAATCAGACTGCTGGCTTTGGATGTTGACGGCGTACTGACCGACGGAACTATCTATATTGCGGCAGACGGAGAATGCTTTAAGGGCTTTAACGCAAAGGATGGCATGGGCATCAGCTGTGCTTTGCGCAATGGTCTTGATGTAGCAATTATTACCGGACGCAAAAGCGAGATTATTCACCGCAGAGCTGAGGAGCTGGGCATAACAACCATTATCGAAGGGGCTAAGGATAAGCGTGAAGCGCTGCGTTCCTTAAGAAGGCTGCGCGGACTGTCGGTAGAAGAGGTTGCTTATGTAGGTGATGACCTCAATGATTTGCCGGCCTTTGCCGAGAGTGGTCTGACATTTGCTCCCGATGATGCTGCAGAAGATGTGTATGATGCGGCTGATATCGGTTTGGATAATCCTGGCGGCAGAGGTGCTGTCCGCGAGGCAATAGAGTATATTTTAGCTGCTCAGGACAAATGGGAAAAAATTGTTGCTTCATATGAGCAAGCTGGACAAGGAGATAGACAATAATGTGGCTTTATTATTTATTAAAAACTATGAGTACCGTTATTTCCTGGCTGCCCTATAAGGCAGTTGTGGTTATCGGTAAGGGTATGGGCCACCTCTATCATAAAATTGCCAAAAAGCAGCGTGTGCGTGCAGAGGAAACTATCCGCGAGCGCTTAGGCTATAGTCAGGAGCAGGCCGAGGCTACAATCAAATCGCTGTTTGTGAAGCTTGGCATAACCTTTATGGAAATTATGTATATGCCGGCGTTGAACAAGGACAATATCCGCGGTCTGGTAACCTTTGACCGTCCGGAGGTTCTGTGGGATGCGCTCAAGGAGAAGCATGGCGTTGTTATGCTGGCCTGCCATATGGATAACTGGGAATGGCTGGGCGCTGCACTGGCGCTGAACGGCTTCCCGCTGAGTGCGGTAGAAAAACCGCAGCCTAACCGTGTTTACAGCGATTTTATGAATGAGCTGCGCAAGGGCGTAGGCCAGGAAATTTTTTCGCGTGGTACAAGTGAAATCCTTGGCTGTGCGCGTGCTATGAAGAAGGGCCGTATGCTGGGCCTGATAGCTGACCAGGACGGCGGTTATGACGGTATCTTTGTTCCTTTTTTGGGCAAGATGGCATCAACACCTAACGGACCGGCATATTTTTCCCGTAAATTCAAAGCACCTATTGTGCCGATTTTTATAGTGCGTAAGCCTGACGGCTATGGCCATAAAGCGATTGTACGCGACCCTATCCATTATGAATTCACCGGCGACCAAAAGCTGGATGATTATAATGTTACCCTGAAAATGACTCAGGAAGTTGAAAAAATAATCAAGGAATATCCTGATAACTGGTTGTGGTTCCAGCATCGCTGGAATACACCATACACCCCACCGGAGGAGGAAAAGCAGCCAGATGAAAAATAAGAAAGTAATTCTGTCAGTATTGGCAGGCATTGTAATTGCCGGTGCAATTATTGCCTGGCTGATGCTGAGCGGCGATAAACCTATAACTGTAAAACCGGGTGATGGTGTTACAGCGCAGATTAATGCTTCCTTAAAAAACAGTATGGTTAAAAGGGAAAAGGATGGCAAAAAGCTGTGGGAGTTTACAGTAGAAGAGGTTGTTAACGATAAGGTTAAAAACACAGCCTATCTGAAGGGCATCAAAGGCAAAGTTTATCGTGCGGACGGCAGCTTTATTGATATTTCTGCCGATAAAGGCAGTGCCGGCATGAAGAGCAATGACTTTTTCCTGGAGGGTAATATTAAGGCTGTACTGAATACCGGCGGCGAGCTTTATGCCGATAAAATAAGCTGGAATCAGGAAAAAGAGCTTATTACGGCAACAGGACATTTTAAAATGCATAAGGATGCCTATACCGCAACTGCGGATAGTGCTGTAACTACCAGTGCTTTTAAGCATATTAAGCTTAAGGGTAATGCTAAAGTGGAGAAAGGCGGCGAATAATAAGATGGCTTACAAAAATAGATTACTGCTGACAATGGCTGCAGCCGTGCTGGCAGCAGGCATAACAGCAACTGCTTTTGCGGCTCCCGGCAATTTCAGCGTTCAGGCTGATGAGCTGGAGTATGACCTGGGCAGCGGTGAAGCTGTAGCAAAAGGAAATGTTGTACTGATGCAGGATGGCGGCAGAGCTACTGCCGATTATGCCAAATTCAACAGCAAAAGCAAGAGCGGTGTTTTAACCGGTAATGTTATTGCCGACCGTGATGATGCACATATTGTGTGCAATGAGTTTATAGTGCATAATGAAAATGATTTGTCTGCTGTAGGCGGTGCCATGATTACCAAGGGCGGCAAAAGCCTGAGCTCTGACAGAGTTGATTATTACAAGGCGCGCGAATTTGCCGAAACAATCGGCGGCTGGGCGCGTCTTACCGACAGCGACGGCAGTGTGCTGAATGCGGCAAAGATTGATTATAATATGGCACAGGGAGTTGCCAATGCATACGGCGGTGTTGATATCCGCAGTGATGCACGCAGCCTGACAGCTTCTGCTGACAGTGCAGTCTACAAAACTGATAACAGCGGTTATGTAGAGCTTATCGGCAATGCCAAAGCAACTCAGAACGGCAACAGCGTTGCCGGCGATAAACTGCGTCTTACCAATACCAACGTGGCTATTGCCGACGGTAATGTAGATATTATCTATATTCCGGAAAAGCAGCCTGCGCTGCCCGGTAAAGAAAAACAGGGCGCAGATGATAAAGCTTTAGCCTAAGAAGCGGAGGGCAAAGTTTTGGTTATAACAACAGATAATCTGGTAAAAATTTATAATACCCGTCACGTTGTTGACGGAGTAAGCATCAGCGTAGAGCAGGGCAGCGTAGTAGGACTTCTCGGTCCTAACGGTGCCGGCAAGACGACAACCTTCTATATGATTGTCGGCATCGAAAAGCCTGATGCAGGTACCGTGATGCTCGACGGCAAGGATATTTCCGCAATGCCCATGTATGAAAGAGCGCGTGCAGGTATCGGCTATCTGCCGCAGGAGGCTTCTATTTTCAGCAAAATGACGGTAGAAGACAATATCATGGCGATTCTGGAAACAACTGATCTGAATGCATCCGAGCGAGAAGCGAAGATGAATGCTCTGCTGGATGAGTTCCGTCTGAATCATGTACGCAAGAGTGAAGGCAAGGCGCTTTCCGGCGGTGAACGCCGCCGCGTAGAGATTGCCCGTGCGCTGGCTACCGACCCGGCCTTCATTCTGCTGGACGAACCGTTTGCCGGCATCGATCCTATTGCCGTAGCGGATATCCAGGGCATGATTGCGCATCTGTCGCAGCGCGGCATCGGTGTGCTGATTACGGACCATAACGTCCGTGAAACACTGAGCATTGTTGATAAGGCCTATATTTTGGCCGAAGGTCATATTTTACTGCACGGCGACAGCGAAACAATCGCTAATGATCCTGTTGCCCGTAAATATTACCTTGGCGATAACTTTAGCATGTAACAGGAGGAAGAAAAGTGCGCTTACGATTATTAGACCGTTATGTACTGAAGGAGCTGTTATACCCCTTCGTTTTCGGCATCGCTGCTTTCTCCAGTATTTTTATTGCCAGCACGATGCTGTTTAAAATTACGCAATACATGACTAAATACGGTGCTCCGCTGGAGACTGTAGCCCGTTTGTTTATGTATAATCTGCCGGAGGTTATCAACTATACCTTCCCGATGTCTATGCTGCTGGCAGCGCTGATGGCTTTTGGCAAGCTTTCCGGTTCCAGTGAGATTACGGCAATGAAGGCCGGCGGTGTCAGCTACTACCGTATTGTTGCGCCAGTGCTGGTTGTTGGCTTCTTTGTCAGCATGTTTTCCATGGTGTGGGCAGAAAAGGTAGTGCCTACCTCCAAAGCGAAGGCGTCGATAATCCTGAATGAGGAAATCCGCCACAATACGCGCCCCACAACTCAGAATCATATTATCATCAAAACTATCAGCGGTGATACCCAACGTGTTACCTATGCTAATAAGTTTGATGAAAAGCTTGGCAAGATGACCGATATTACTATTGAAGAGTTCAATAAGGGTAAGATTTCCCGTATTCAGACTGCTAAGGAAGGCTATTGGGAAAACGGCAGCTGGCGTATTGTAGATGGCAACGTGTTTGCGTTGGACGATAAGGACGGCGTACAAAGCAGTGCCAAATTCAAGGAACAGATTATTCCTTTGAACTTCTCGCCTAAGCAGATTTCCTGGGAGCAAAAGGAGCCTGAGGAAATGACTATCCGCGAATTACGCGAATATATCAGTATGCTGGAATCCCAGCATTCCTCGGCAGCACGTCAATGGTGCGAAATCTTTATGAGAATCAATATTCCGCTGGCAAGCTTCTTCTTTGCTATGATTGGCGCCTGCCTGGGTACTCAAAAGCAGCGTACCAGCTCTTCTATCGGTCTGGGCATCAGTATTATCGTAATATTTATCTATTACGCAGTAATGACCTTTACTACTGGCCTGGGCAAGGGTGGTGCAATGCCGCCGCTGCTGGCCTGCATGCTGCCTAATATTCTTTGCTTAGGCGCAGGTCTTTATCTGATGAAAAAGAAAAATGCCTAAATAATTTAGATGAGTGAGTCATGGAGGTGAGTACTTGGTAGGTATAAGATTAATTATCATTATGGCCGTTGTAGGTGGCCTGATTGCTTATCTTGCCGATAAAATGGGCAGTAAAATAGGCAAGAAGAGAATGTCGGTATTTGGCCTGCGTCCAAAGCATACGTCAATATTACTTACAGTACTCGGCGGTACCATTATTGCTGTTCTGACTATCAGTGTTATGGCAATAGCATCACAGAGTGCGCGTACAGCCTTGTTTGGAATGGAAAAAATTCAGCAGGAGCTTAAGCTTTTAAACAAAGAAAAGGCAGATACAACTGCTGCACTTGAACAGGCTAAAGGCAAGGTTAACGAGCAGAACAAAAAAATCAGTGAGCTTGATGCTAAAATCCAGGAAGCGGTTGCTGAAAATGATGCAATGGAAATTAAGCTGGCGCAGGTTAATGATATGTACAGTCAGGCACAGAGTGAGGTAAATTCTCTTACCCAATCTAAGCTGCAACTGACAAATGAAATTGGCGAGCTGGAAAAAACTACCGAGGCTCTGCGTAAGGGTATCATCAATATGCGTGAAGGTCAGGTATATTACCGCGCCGGTGAGGTTGTCTTTGCCGGTATTATGCGTGGCGGTCTGAAGCATGAAGAAAATATGATTCAGATGAACTGGCTGCTGCAAAATGCTAATGAAGCAGCATTGCAGCGCTTGGGTGTCATTCACGATGAGCAAAAGCCTCTGCAGGCTATCTGGATTGGCAAAAATGTTGTCGATAATGCTGTAGCAAGGCTGGATAAAAGCAAGGGTAATATGCTTTTCCGTATCCGTGCCGTTGCCAATATCATAGTTGGCGAGCTGGCTGTCTGCGATATTGAAATGGTAGATAATCAGTTCATTTATCCTGATGGAACCTTGATTTTCAGTGAGCAGTATAATCTGGGGAATAACGGCCCGAGCTATGAAAGCGTGCTTATGGAATTCCTGACGCAGATTAATCATAATGCAGTAAAGGCCGGTGTGCTGCCTGACCCGATGACGGGTAAGGTTGGCAGTATGGATGCAGCTACAATGATTGAAGCAGCAAATTCTATGCGTCGCACCAAAGGAAGCTTTATTCTGCGTGCTTATGCTAAAGGCGACATTACGACAGCCGGACCTGTAAGGGTAAGGCTGGAGGTGGTTCCGGTCAATGAGTAGTTATCTTGGCGTAGATCCGGGGCGCAGCAAAACAGGATTGGCATTAGTTGCCGCTGATGGCAAAATCTTGAGCCTGCATATCGCTATGACGGATAATCTGGCTGCAGAGCTGCGACAGTTTGTCGGTTCAGCTAAGCTGCAGGGAATTATTATGGGTAACGGCACAAATAATAAGGCTATAGGCGCAGTTTTGCGTGAGCTTTATCCGGATTTGGTACCGGAGCTTGTCGGTGAAGCATACAGTACGGAAGAAGCTCGTAGCCTGTATTGGCAGGAAAATCCTCCTAAGGGCTGGCGTAAGCTGGTGCCGTTAGGTCTTTTGGTGCCGCCGGAACCGCTTGATGCATATGCTGCTGTTGTGCAGGTACGCAGATGGTTGAAGAAAAATGAGGAAATGGATTAATGAATAAGCTTGGCGATTTAAGCTGTAAGGAATTTTTAACTGAGCTTGCAAGCGCTGCGCCTGCCCCCGGTGGCGGCGGCGGCGCTGCAATGGCCGGAGCTTTGGCGGCGGCGCTTGCTTCTATGGTTGCTAATCTGACTATTGGCAAAGAAAAGTTTGCCGACCGCGAGCCGGAGGTCAAAGAGCTGCTGGAGCAAGCGGAAGCAGAACGCGTACGTCTTTTGACGCTTGTAGAAGAGGATGCGGCTGTATTCAACAGCTTTATGAGTTGTTATAAGCTGCCTAAGACTACTGATGAAGAAAAGGTTGCGCGTACAGCGGCAATACGTGCCGCTGCAAAGCAGGCAGCGACTGTACCGCTGAATATTGCCCGCATCGATCCTGGCATATTTCCTCTTCGGGATGACCGCCATTGCCATCGGTCTGTTCCTGTCTTCCGTGACAGAGAGCCAGGTCATCGCAGCAGTACTTACTTTTTTAGTATTGTTCCTGGGATATATGATGGATTCCATCTGCTCCATTATTTCCAGCACCGGCAATCTGCTGACGAAGCTGCTGCGTTGCTTTGACCTTTACACACCGTTTTTCAACCTGCTAAACGGCACGCTGGATGTATCTTCTATCGTATATTATGCATCCGTTACGGCACTGGTTCTGTTCCTGACAGTACAGTCCATTCAGAAACGCCGTTACAGCATGTCCGTGAAGAACTTAAGCTTCAGTGCTTACAGTACCGGTATGATCGCTGTAGCGGTAGCATTGGTAGTAGTCGTTAATATTATCATGGGCGAGATGCCTTCTAGCTGGACAGCAATCGACATGACCAGCCAGAAGCTCTATTCCCTGACAGATCAGACCGTTGACTATGTGAAAAATATGCAGGATGATGTGACAATCTATGTGTTGGTAAATCAGGACAATCAGGATACCACATTGGGGCAGACTTTACAGAGATATGATGATCTGTCGGATCATATCACCGTGGAATATGTGGATCCCACCGTTAACCCGATGTTCTATACCCAGTACACCACCGGCAACATCAGCACGAACAGCCTGATCGTGGTCAGCGACAAGCGCAGCAAGGTCATTGATTACAACGATGTCTATGAGTCTTCCTATGATTTTGACTATTCGACGTACAGTTATAACACTACGACCACCGGTTATGATGGCGAAGGACAGATCACCAGTGCGTTGGATTATGTGTTAAATGACGATATGCCCAAGGTATATATGACAACAGGACATAACGAACTGAGTTTAAGTAACACTTTTAC
>ENA-OPTA01001085-OPTA01001085.1-human-gut-metagenome-genome-assembly--contig:-NODE-1085-length-17228-cov-11.594130_pt1 | contig 17228 bp, 10 predicted proteins | sample MGYA00241813_ERZ501917 | MGnify/ENA primary metagenome ERZ501917 (study PRJEB25962, sample SAMEA2042408) | human gut metagenome | biome: human gut; feature: human-associated habitat; material: faeces...
TTTTAGCGGTGTAAATATATCGAGTAGAATTCAGTGTTCTGATTTCATTGAAATAGGAAGAAATATCCTTATATAGTTGCTCCTTTTCATCAGATTGATCGTTGATTTGATCAAAATCTTCTTTGCAGATTCTTCCATCCACAAGTTTGTGTACTGCATCTGCACTCGCTGTGTCACGTGCGATTTCTGTTTCAAGGGCGGTCTTCGTGTAAGAACTTTGCAGAATAAATGTGTACAACGCTATTACAAAAATTATCAAAAGCCCCGCAATCACAAAGATACTGCCTGTATTCTTCAGCCTAAGGCGTTTTTTCAAATCAAATCCTTCTTTTGTTTTTTTCATGCTGCTCATTCCCATCCTCTAAATCCCAATTTACCGATTCTATCATAGCACATTTTCATGCAGTCTTCAATCGGGCAGGAGGTAAATAGTTATTTTATTTACCTCCTACCACACCACCGTACATGACAGAAAGGAATTTACCATGAAAAAGACTATTTGGAAAAGCATTCTTTGCGCAATGCTCGTTACGCTGACTGCTTGCATTTTGTGTATCGGTGCATTCGCTGCCAAGTATACCTGCATCAAGAGCGGCTGCAACAGAGAAGCGGATAAGGACTCTGCCTACTGCTGGGTACATCGCCCGTCCAAATCTTCCACCAAGAGCAGCACTTCTTACAGCTCCAAATCTTCGTACAGCAGCTCTTACTCAAGCAGCAAAAAATCCTACAAGACGTATGATTCCTATGACGATGGCTACGATGCCATCTATGATGATGACGACTACGATGAGGATCGCTACGACAGCGACCCGGACTATGCGGCGGGCGTAGATGACGCTATGGACGAGTTGGATTGGTAACTAAAGAACGCCGAGGGTTCCTCCCATATATGGGAAGGGAACCCTCGGTGTTCTTCATTTCATGCTTTTTGATTGCCCGGTCAACAGTATCACGCGCCTTACTGCAATGCACAGATCACAGCCACTGTTTCAGCACATCGTTCAGCTTATTCAAATCAAGCGGTTTGGCGATATGCTCGTTCATGCCGGTGTTCTTTGCCAGCTGCACGTCCTCGGCAAAGGCATTTGCCGTCATGGCAATGATGGGCACTTTGCCCCGGCTGCCGGCAAGCGCACGGATCGCAGCAGTGGCTTCGTAACCATTCATGATGGGCATCTGGATGTCCATAAAAATGAGATCGTACCACTTTTCTGGCGCTTCCATCACCTTTTCGACTGCAATTTTTCCGTTTTCGGCGCTGTCGATGGTCACGCCCGTCATGCCTATGATCTCGGTTGCGATCTCACGGTTCAGCTCGTTATCTTCCACAAGAAGGATCCGCTTACCCGCATAGTTTTCCTTCGCAAAGTCTTCCAGATAGTTCCGGGCGTTTTTCTCCTTCTTCCCGGATGTAAACTGCCGCAGAGTTGCCGTCAGACGAGAACGGAACAGCGGTTTTGCCATAAACGCATTCACGCCCACTGCTCTGGCTTCTTCTTCGATCTCGCTGAAATCAAAGGAAGTCAGGATGATGATCGTGACGTCCTCCCCAACGCATTCCCGAATCCTTCTGGCCGTTGCGATGCCGTCCATCTCCGGCATCTTCCAGTCCAGAATCACCGCAAAATAGTCGCGGCCGGTCTTGTGCCGCACCGCGCAGCGTTCCACGGCTTCCTTGCCGGTCAGGACCCATTCGCCCGCTATGCCGATCTCCTGAAGGGTTGCAACGGTGCTTTCGCAGCAGGTCTTGTCATCGTCCACGACCAGTACCGGCAGATCGAGCAGTTCTTTTTCCTGTTCCTTCTCGTTCTCCTGAAGCTTCAGATAGACCGTGACCGTGATCTTCGTTCCCTTGTTGGGAGCGCTTTCGACCTGAATGTCACCATTCATCAGGTTGACGATGTTTCTTGCAATGGCCATGCCAAGACCGGTGCCCTGCACCTTGGTCGTCCGGTGATCGTCTGCCCGGCTGAACGGCTCGAACATGATCTTCTGGAATTCCGGCGTCATACCGATGCCGTTGTCCTCGATGGAAAACTCGTAGCAGCCAAGCTCCGAGAAGCCGTTCGGTTTTTCCTTGATCGTAAGGGTGATGTTTCCTCCATCCGGGGTGTACTTGACGGCGTTGCTCATCAGGTTCACAAAGACCTGCTGGATGCGCAGGCTGTCGCCGCAGACAGCTTCGTGCTCGATGTGCTCAACATGGACTTCGAGCTGATGTTTGTGCTCGTCGATTGCCGGTTTTGTGAGGGTGAGCAGGTTATCGACCAGCTCCGGCAGGCTGAAATCCTCCTCGGCAAGGCTCATTCGCCCGCTCTCGATTCTGGCCATATCCAGCACTTCATTGATCAGTCCCAACAGATGACGACTCGACTTTGTGATCTTGCCAAGGCACTCGACCACCCTGTCCTGACTCTCGATATTCGCACCCGCAATGGCGGTCAAGCCAACGATTGCATTCATCGGTGTACGGATATCATGGGACATATTGGAGAGAAATTCTGTCTTGGCGCGGCTTGCGTTTTCCGCTGCCCGGTACGCATCCTTCAGTGCCTTATGGGATTCGATCTCGGCCTTTTTCTCCTGTGACACATCCATAGATGCCAACAGTGCTTTGACCAGCTTTGTGCCATTCCACTCCAGCGGAATGAAGGAAGCGATCTTATAGGTGTTCTCATCTATGGAGCAGTATTCAAATTTGTAGATGTCGTTCTCGCCCTGCAGATTCTTGCGGATATTTTCCGGCAAAATCAAAGTAGCCAGTGCGTCCAGTGGTTCCAGTGTCTTATACTTTGCAACCACCTGCTCCACAAAATCATGGTAGGTTCCCGTCGGCGCGTATATCATTTCACCTTGCAGATTATAGAACCGATACCGGTCATTCTCCAGATCGCAGACGACAAAGCGGTCCAGCAGACGCACCATACTCTTGATCAAAAGATCCATCGATGCGTTATCTGAGGCCATCTGCATCCGCCGTGCCGTCTCTGCTTTGGACTCTGTGATGTCCCGCAGAAAAATCATCGCATATTCGGAATCTTCGATCTCGCCGCGCATGACCACGTTGCTGACCCATCGTTCCTCCCCATCCAGAACGATGCGGCACTCCTGACGCAGCTCCGTCTCAAGCCCCTTTAATTTTTCCGTGATGTAGGCGCGATTGTAGAAATCCGTTACAGACTTTTTGTCCTCTTCCACCACATAGTTATCCACAAAGAATCTGACCAGTCCATCCCATGTGTGGTTCTGCTCAAAGGCCGTCATCAAAGAGGGCTCCACTTTGAAAGTATCAAAGGTGTTCTTTTCCAGATTTACATAGTATTCGCAGAGGTTTGCGCTGGTAAATGCACGGTGAAATGCCGCTGCCCGCTGCGCCTGCATCCGGCTTCTTTTTTCCGCGTCAATGTTGCTGATGATTCCGGCAATTCGATTGGCCGAGCCATCCAGACGGCGTATCACCTCCGCCGATGCCCGGAACCAGTGGTATTGGCCATCCTGCATTTTCAGTCGGTACTCAACATTATATTTTGTAGTATTGGTTTTGTCCGCAATCGTTTCCAAAAGCAGCTGCATTACCCGGTCATAGTCCTCCGGGTGCAGAAGGTTCGACCACGAATCCAGTTTGTTCGGAAAATCCAGAATGTCATGATATCCAAGGATCTGCCGGAACGCATGGCTCCAGTTCACATGAACGATCTCACCGTTTTCATTACACTCAAAATACCATAGTGCAGAATGGATGGATTCATTAACCAGCGCAAGGTTCTCATACGCCCAGTTCATCTGTACTGACATGATCCAGATCGGTGTTCCATCCGTATCGACTGCATCTTTTTTGTAGAGACGCACATAGACGGGAGAGCCATCTGCTGTAAGGATCCGGCCTTCCCCTTCGCCTTGGAGCTGACGAAAGCGTGCATTGTCGAGGAATGCGGCATCTTTCTTATAGAAAAGATTCTTCAGCGAACCCTTTGTCTGCTCCATCAGGGATGCATAGCTGTGGTTCAGATTATGCAGCAACAGATCACTGACCGACAGGATCGACAATTCGGCATCATAGTACCCGGTAATGGTTCCGACACCGCCATTATGATAGATCGTCTCCTGCATGGCCTGAAATGCATCTTTTCCCAGCCTTACCGTATCGGAAGTGTAGATTTCATCTGTAAGTCTTCTATCAAATTTCATGTTCTTCATCCTCGCAGGGTTTCGATTCCGCCGCACGCTTCAATTCTGGTATGTCTTTTATGGGCAACCGGCATACTGATTTTTGATCAAGGTTGTATAGTATAACAATTATAGTATACTTGTGCAGCGTTTCGATTTCAAGCGCTAATTGGCATTGGCTGTGTAAAAAGAAGAAGCCAATCTGCGTGAAAATTTATGCAAGTTGATCCCTGCACTTTTCCACAATCCGGCTATCAGTATAGACAGCCGCCCTGCGATGCGGTAAGGCGGGAATTGCGCGGTGTTGCCTTAATGGGTGAAGGTCTCCGCGTAGGGCGACCATGCGTAGCTCAGGCAGTAGGAGGTGTAGCTTGCGGCGGGCACGCGGATGCGGCAGAACGCGGGCGCTCCGTCGAGCAGGGCCGGCCCCACGGAAAGCCGCGCGGGGTCCGGCTGGGTCAGCGTGATTTCCTGCAGCGCGGGGCATTTGGCAAAAAGTCCATCCGGGAGCGCCGTGATATTTTGCTGTATCGTCAGTTTTTCCAGCGTGCTGCATCCCGCAAACGTGTCGGAGGTCAGCGTCGTCACGGGTCGGCCGTCCACCTCGCCCGGAACTGTCAAGGTGCGGCGGTCTCGTCCCGCCGCATTGACGACAAGACGGTCACTTTCCCATGCAAAATACGCAGCATCGCTGTTATTCGCGGCTTCTGTGTCGGTCTGTATCCGGCGGGCGGGCATGGCGGGCAGCGCGATTTCGGTAGACGAGGTGTCTCCCAGTACAGCTTTGAGATCGCGGATGAGCTGCCGCGTAAAGACGGTCTTGCCGCTCACGTTCAGATGGAAATTTGTGTCATAGAACCACCCGGCGTCCATCACGCAGGTATGCGGATCGCCTGCCAGAGGTGCCGTCAGCTGCGACTGCAGATAGTCGGCATACGTGTCAATAGCTTCCGCATTCGCTACAGCAAGCACATTCATCGGCGGGAAATGATACAAGACAACTGCCCCGACAGACTCGGCCAGTGCAGTGTAGGCGTTGAGTGCATCACAGAAGTCGGTGTCCAGCATCGAGGGATCAAAGCGTATCGGCATTGTCGTGTCATACCCATCCGGCAAAATATTGGCGCTGCAGAGCGGATTTACCACATCGCCCACCGCATTGAAGGAGCCGCGGCGATAGACGCCGTCCGGGGAAGGCGCACCGGTGAGAAAATAGCGGAACTTCGCACCTGCAAAGCGCGGAAACGACCCCAACAAAGGCCCAAAATCCCGCGCGTGCAGGCAGGCAAGTGCCGAAAAGTCTCCGTCAACAGCCTGCCAAAAAGCATCCGCGCCGACGGTATCGGAAAGCGCCTGACGCTGCTGCTCCGGCATGATGACGACAAGATCGCCTGGGCGCAGTTCCTTTATGGACAAATCCAGCATGACCCGTGTGCCGAGTGCTGCGTACAGGCCAAAATTAACGGGCTGATAGTCAGGCAGCTCCCGGGCCAGCAGAGCGCTGTCAACGCCGAAAGCGGCTGCACTGCCGCCCACAAGAATAAGACGCGGTTTATCACTTTCCGCGGCCAGCAGGGCACGCTTGGCGGGCAGTTCCCCCACAAACGTATTGCTGTACTGCGCGGGCAGGGCAAAGCCCCACACCGTCAGGAGCAACGGTATGGCGATAAAAACGCAGAGCATACTTGTAAACAGTTTTTTCATGGCAGGGTCAGAATTGGAAGTAGATAAAGGCATTGGTCGTGCCCGTGTGCAGTGTGGAAAACCACGCGGCGACCACAGTCAATGCCAAAAGACAGAAGGCCAATACGCTGCGCGGGGACGGTGCTGCGGACGACGTCTCGGGCAGCAGATGCAGGCAGAGCGCCCCCAAAACAAGCTCTGCCACCGGCTGTATACCGATGCTCAGCAGCGTTGTGTGCAGTGTGCTCAGCGACCAGTCGACAGGCAGGCGGGACAGCAGCAGAAGGGCATCCGAGACAGAGGCTGCCCGGAAAAAGACCCAAGCGATGCAGACCAGAGAAAATGTATAGGCGTGGCGTAGGCACACGGCGGTCCAGGTGCGGGCCTTGTGCTTTCCGCCGCAGGGGGTCAGGGCCTTTTCCAAAAGCAGCAGCGCACCATGCACACCGCCCCACACCACGAAATGTAATGCGGCGCCATGCCAGAGACCGCTTAACAGAAACACGACCATGGTATTTACGACCAGCTGTGCCGTGCCGCGGCGCGAGCCGCCGAGCGGGATATAGACGTAGTCCGTAAACCACCGCGTCAGGCTGATGTGCCAGCGGCGCCAGAAATCACGCAGGGAGTCTGCGCGATAGGGGTGGTCAAAATTGCGGCTCAATCGCACACCCAGCAAGGCAGCGGCCCCGACGGCAATGTCGGAATAGCCGGAAAAGTCCCAGTAGATCTGCCCGGCAAAAAGCAGTGTTGCCAACAGAACAGCCGGGCCGGAGGCATCGGTCGGGGAGGCGTAGACGGAATCCACAAATACGGCAGCGGTGTCTGCCAGCAGCAGCTTCTTTGCAAAGCCGCGCACCATCCAAAGCCAGCCGCTGCTGTCCATACGGCGCTCCTGCGCGTGCAGCTGAGGCAGAAGCGCCGTGCTGCGTTCAATCGGCCCCGCTACCAGCTGCGGGAAAAAGCTGACGAATAAGGCGTAATACCCCGGATGACTCTCCGGCATGAGCCGCCCGCGGTAAATATCAATGACATAGCTGAGGGTCTGAAATGTGTAAAACGAGATGCCCGCGGGCAGCAGAAGCGGCACATCTGTGCGGAAAATCCCGGCATATTTGAAGAGGCACAGACACCCAATGCACAAAACTGCCGCACAGGTCAGCCAGAGCTTTTTGGCCGTCTGTGTTTTGCTTTTTGCGATGCCCAGTGCCGCTGCATAGGTTCCCAGCGTGATACCCGCCAGCAGCGGAAGTGCCTGCGGACTGCCCACAGCGTAAAATCCGAGGCTGGCGGCCAGCAGCAATACCCAGCGCCGGCTCGGCGGCAGCATCCAATGCAGGGCCAGTACGATAGGAAAAAGCAGCACAAAAGCGGGCGCGGTGAAATTCATAAGCGCCCTCCTATCGGCCACATTGCGGCGGCGCAGGGAATCAACAGGCAGAGCAGCATTGTGCGGGTGGACACATCCAGTACCAGCGCTGCCAAAACCACCGCAGCACCCGAAACCATGCCGAGCGCTGCGGCCCATGCCCGGCGACGGGCCGTCAGTGCCAGCACAGTGGTCAGTGCAGCCAGAGCGCAGACAAGAATCATGGCGCAATCCCCTCCCCTTGCAGTTGTTTTGTCAGTGCATCGATGACCTGTGCCGTGCGCATAGTCACCCCGTTTGTGGACAGATGGTTGTCAGTGCCGTAGAAATACCGCCCGGGCATCAGGGAATCCTGCAGAGGCGTCAAGAACACAACATCGAGATTTTCTCGCAAATACGCATCCAGCGCGGCCACAGCCTCCGGCGTGGAATCCGCCGAAACGGCGCGGCTGTTGCGCGGGCTGTACGTCAGGTACACCCGCACGCCGTCTGCCGCAAAGCGGTCAAACTCGGCGTTGGCGGGAGCTATATACGTGTCATACGGGAAGGACGCCGTTGTGTAATCCACAGGCAGTCCGTAAATCGGCGTATCATCGACGGCATCGGGGCGGTACAGAACATAGTCACCGTACTCGTTGTAGCTCGGCGCGTCAACGGCATTTCCGTCCTCGTCCAAATCGGACGGCGAGACGGCATAGCTGCGCGCCGTCATGTCTGCGCGGGTCTGCAAATAGGAGCCGAGTGCCGAAAAAACGCCGCTGTACTGTTGCAAATTGAGCCTCGCGACAATGCCGTAGTCAGCCTCGGCCATACAGAAGAAGGCGTCGTCGAAGGCGTTTGTCGTGCAGAACTGGCGCTTGGCGGCGTCAAATTCAGGCGAGAGCAGCAGCAGGTCGCCGGGACGCATCTGTGCACGAATCAGCTCGAGCTGCGGCAGCGCATTGGTGTAGGCGAACACACCCATGTTCACGACCTCATAATGGGGCAGGGCAGCATCTAGCGCGGCGCTGTCATATCCGAACCGCGCCGAGGAACCGGAGAACAGCACAAGCTTCTGCGTATCGGCCAATGAGAGCAGGCGGTCGTACTTATCGGCGAACGTCGCGTAGTAGCTGCCGCTGTAGACGGGCGCAGTCGCGGCATTGATGTACAATGTTTGCAGGCTTGTGCAATCTTCAAATGCGTAATCGCTGATCTGCTGCAGGCTGTCAAACAGGGTCACGCTTTCCGCGGCGCTGCCGCTGAAGGCCCCGGGCTGCACGCGGCGCAAAGTATCGGGGAAGATGACTGTTTTACAGGGCGCATCGGCAAAGGCCCCCGCCGCAATTTCCACGACGGATGCGCCGCCCAGCGTATCGGGGATGACAAGCACTTCTCCCCCGCCCTGCCAGCCCGTTATAGCTGCGGCATCGTTTTCAACCGTGTAGGTGAACTCCGCGGCGTCGTTTTGAGCAGCCCACTGCGCGTAAAGCCGCGCGCCGGGCTCGGTCCGGCTGCCCAGCCCAACGGCCTGACCACTGCCGTCCGGGGCGGTGTTCCACCCCGTCAGCGTGTACCCGGGGCGGGTGAACAGCGCACCGTCGATGGCGGTGTTCAGCCGCAGATGGCTCGCGGTGACGGGCACAGTGACCCAGCCGCCGCCGCAGTTGTCATTATAATACAGCACAGTATCACTCTTTTCCGCGGTCACTGCCACGGCAACGGAGTAGCGGACATCGGGCAGCGTCAGGATGTACGCCGCGCCGGTGCGGGTAAGCGACGCACCGGGATAGTCTGCGCCTGTCAGCGTATAGCCGTCGGCAGGGGTCAGGGTGAAGGTCACACTCTGCCCCGGGGTAACGGCTGCGGTCTGGGTCTGCGCTGTAAACGCAGGCGAGGATTCCAAAACGATGCGGCACTGCACCGCCGGGGCTGCCGGGGCGGCGGCACAGCCTGCCAGCAGAACCAGCATGGCAAGAATAAGCATCAGGCGGCGCAGGTGGAACACATCCTTTCAGAAAAAATCTGTTTTTTATATCATAATACAAAATACCCCGGAGAGAAAGCCCCCCGGGGTGTGGATGAGGAAAAAGCTGTCACGATGAAGTGACGCGGGAATGGCGCATACTTACTGCTCGTTCACGTTGGTGAAGGCGGCAATGATGTTCAGCACCACGGCGATCAGCAGCGCGGCTGTGCCGTAGATGGCGCTGGACAGGTCAGCCATCGTCTGGGCATTGTTCGTAAAGGTCATGATCGAGGCGATGGTGTTGACGCGGGGGCTGATGAACTGTACGGCAGCCACGACCAGCGTGACACCGGCGACAACGCTCATCGCATCGGCGGCAATGGCCAGCTTCTTGTCCAGCACGACGCGCAGCACCAGTGCAAGGATGGCGATGACGGCGCAGCCGATGACAACCGGGCTGGTGCCGATCTTGCGGAAGGAATCAGTCCCGGCGTTGACAATGCAGAAGCCAAGGCCGACAGCACCGGCAACGGCGGTCAGAAGCGACAGGATCAGACCTGCGCCCTTTTTATTCGTAGAACTCATGGTTTGCACTCCTTTACTGCTTCTTGGATTTGCGGTCATTCAGCACATACATGGCGGCGGCCAGTACGGTCAGGGCGGCAAAGACGACCTGCACGGCAACGAGGGCGTTGTCATACCAGGTGCGCACGCTGACAAGGCGGGTGCTGCTGGCCATGCCGTCCAGCGCGTTGGAGTTGGCCAGCGCGTAGGCCTGCCATGTCATGGCCTGCTTGATGGCGCTCATCAGCTCGGTGTCCTGACCAACATTCTCGGTGGTCCAGTAGGCAAACTTTTCGCTGACAGCGGCCATCGTGTTCTCACCGGTGAAGGTGGTCATCGTGCCGCCGTTGAGGGCATACTCCTTCAGCACGGCGTAGTTGGGGTTCATGATGAAGTCCTGGCTCTCCAGACCCTTGAAGCCCCACTCGCCGCGCAGAATGTTCTTGAGCAGGCCGGTGTGGGCGTTGGTGGCGGTGATGCCGACACGGTTGAAGGCGGTCATGACGCCCAGAGCGCCGGCATCCTCGATGGCAGCCTGGGTGCCGCGCAGCTCGTTTTCACGAGCCTGTTGCTCAGTCATAAAGACGGAAACGCCGGTACGGTTGATCTCGGTATCGTTGAAGGCAAGATGCTTGGGGGCAATGATAACGCCGTACTCCTTGCCGCCGCTGATAAAGGCAACGGCCTGACCGGAGGTAAGGACAGCATCCTCGGAATAATACTCGTGGTTGCGGGCGTTATAGGGGGAGCGGTGCAGGTTGGTGCCGCAGCCCCAGAAGATGGTCAGGTTGCTCCACAGGCTGTAGTTGCCGCAGATCTTGCCGTACTCGTTGGCAAGGTCTTTGTTGAAGGTCTGGGCAATGACGGTCTCGTTGACCATTGTGCCGAACTTGTATGCGAGGTTGGGGTCGTTGGCATCCACGGCGCAGGGGTCGGTACCGGCTTTGTCGGTGTTGGCATACTGACCCAGAGGATAGCTGTAGATGCCGTTGGGACCATCGTTCTGGATGGTCTCGGGGCTCATGATAGACTCGATGGCCTTGGTGGAGGTGCCGCCCAGACCCAGACGAATCATGCCCTCCTCCAGGGTGAGCTGATCCATCAGCAGACTCCAGCGCTCATCATCAAGGTCAGTGACACCCTTCAGGTCAGCCAGAGTCAGGCCATTGTCGGCACCGAAGGTGACGGTGGACGGATCGCCGTTTGCGTTGATCTCATAGATGTCATTGTCCAGAATGTCGAGCATCTCATCGGAGGCGGTCAGATTCTTATAGGTCTTGGGGAAGGTGCCCTCCCAGTCAGAGCGGGTCATGTAGGTGGCAGTGCCGGGCAGCCAGCTGTTGATGTCCATGTCGGCAAGTTGGTTCTCAACGGCGGTGCCGTTTTTGGTCGTGGCAAAGGTCGTGTCGTCAAAGGAATCGAGCGTCCAGCTCTTGGCCTTGTCGGCGCTGCCGTCCACGCTCTGACCCTCTGCGGCCAGTACATTGTTCACGGCCTCGTGTGCGCCGTTGCCGATGGTGAAGTAGTAGTCACCGGCATCGAGAATGTAGCAGCCCTTGGTACCGACCGCGTTGTCGGCGGTGGAATCCCAGCTGGCCATATTCTGCATGTCAGCGGTGATGGTCACGGTCTCGGAGGCACCGGGGGCCAGCTCGGCGGTCTTGCCGTAGTCCAGCAGCTGGATGGCAGCCTTCTCAACACCGTGCTCCTTGTCATAATCGGTGTAGGGCAGGCTGACATAGAGCTGCACAACATCCTTACCGGCGACGCTGCCGGTGTTCTTGACGGTCACGTTCGCGGTGACGGTCTCGTTTTCCAGATCGACATTCAGGTTGTCGAGGGTCTGCTCAAACGTGGTGTAGGACAGACCGTAACCGAACGGGTAAGTAACCTCGTCGTCGTAGTTCCATGCGCTGCCGGTGGAGGAACCGACGGTGGAGGCGGCATTGCCCTGCCCCATGACGGTGTCAAAGTAGCGGGTCTCGTAGTATTTGTAGCCGATGTAGATGTTCTCGGCCTCGACAATGGCATCGTTCATGCTGATGTCGGGGTTGGCGTTGGCCCACTGCAGATCGCCGAAATTCTGGGCGCTGGGGGCGCTGGCGTTCTTGACGGCATAGGTATCGGTCAGATGGCCGGAGGGGCTGACCGCACCGGAGAGAATGTCGGCCACACCGTAGAAGCCGTAGCCGCCCGGCAGGCCGACCTGCAGGATAGCGTCAACACCGACGTTGTCCTCGATCTCCTGCACCTCCATGGCGCTGACATTATTCAACAGAACGATGACCTTGCCGCCGTTGGCCGCCTTGGCGGTGACGGCTGCATTGATGAGGTCGCGCTCGTCGTCGGAAAGGCCCAGAGGGTCGGTCTGGTTCAGGTTCTGGGTGGGATCAACACCGGCGGTGCCGGGGTTGTAGCTGCCGTTTTCAGAGGCGGAGCGGGCAATCGTGACGATCATCACGTTGTTGTCGTTCATGCTGTCTTTCCAAGTGGCGTTCTGGCCGTCCATCGCGGCCTGGCTCGGCTCCTTGCTGGAGAAAACGCCGGTGGTGGAAGGTGCGGTGATGTGGTTGTACTCCACAGTGCCGCCCCAGCTCTGGACCTCGGATTTGTACATCGGCTTGAGGGCCTCGTACATGTCGGCCACAGTCTGGTTCAGACCGAAGCCCTTTGCCTTGAAGGCGCCGACCATATCGACTGTATCGGCATCCGTGCCGGTGTTTGCAATAAAGCTGGAGCCCATATCGCCGCCCTGTACGGGATAGTAGCTGGAGAAGCCCAGAAGGGTGATTTTCTGGGTCTCATCCTGCGTCAGCGGCAGTGCACCGTTGTTCTTCAGCAGGACGCTGCCCTCTTCGCTCATCCGCTCACCCACGTCCTGAATGCCGTGCAGCAGCTCGGTAGTGGAGGTGTAGTCGGATTTGAAAGTATACAGGTCAGTGCCGTCGGAGTCCTCGGTCACGAGCTTGGTGCTCTTGGTGCCCAGGAACTTGTCAATGTCAGTGCGGAATCCGTCCACGACGGTTGAGGCGCAGACACTGAGCGCCAGCAGCGACGCCGTGGCTGTGGTCACGCCGCGCCAGACGCGGCGGCCGGATTTTTTCTTACTCATGTTTTTCCTCCTTGTGTATCCTTGTGTATATCGTAATCGCGTGTAGGGCGCGTTACTTCTTGCTGCGTTCCTTGATAGCCTTCTGCTCCTCGGGCAGGTTTTTCTCAACCGTCCAGAACAGGATCAGGATGACGGCGCCGATGATATAGCAGACGGTCTCGACCCAGATATAGCTGACGGAGATCGCGGTCTGCACACTGGCGGTCTGGGCGGCGGTGCCCAGAGCGACGTCGGCGGCCTGGTTATAGCCGCTGCCGTTCAGCATGGCGCTGAAAATGGAGTTGCAGATCGGCGTGGCGGCGACCATAAGGGAGCTGTAGATGCTCATGGTCAGACCGTCGGTACGGATGCCGGTGCGGTACTCAATGTGGTCGATAACGTCGGCAATCATGGCCAGGATCAGATAGCAGGCCGGGGAAGAGCCCAGACACTTGAGGGCCACGCCGATGGCGACCGGCACGATGTTGCCGCCGCCCAGACCTGCGATGATGCCGCCCACGGCACCCAGCAGCATGAAGCCGCCGCAGACCAGACGCTTACCGAACTTGTTGGCCAGAGGCACCACAAAGACCGCAGCCACGGCCATCGGGATAGCGCCCATGATGCTGAGCAGGCCCTGGGAGGCACCCCATGCGTCCGCCGTGCCGAAGAAAGTGTTGTCCAGAACCCATTTGCAGAAGTAGCTCATGGAGCCGTTCTTCATCGCGCCGCTCCACTGGAACAGCATATAGAACGCCATGACGATCCACCACATGCGGTCACCGGTAACGGCCTTGAGCTGCTCGCCCAGCGTGGCGGACTTGGCAGGGGTCTCGGTGTCGGAGCGGCCTTCCTCGGTGACGCGCTCACGGGTGAAGAGGAACTGCAGGTAGATGGTCAGTGCGCTGAAGATGGCGATGGCCAGCATGGTGAGGAACCACAGGTGCTGGTTCTCCTTCAGCGCGAAGGAAACGAGCATTGGGAATACCATCGAGCCGCAGCCCATAACGCCCAGACCCGCCACGTTGGTGAAGGAAGCCAGCGCACCGCGCTGCTTGCTGTCACGGGTGGAAACGGGGATCATGGTGGAGTTGGCGGTGTTGTAGATGGGGTAAGCGACCGCGTAGTACAGGTTGTACGCGATGGCGATCCAGACCATCTTGGCCATGCCCTCAAACGGCACGATAAACATCAGCACACTGGCGACGGAAAGGGTCAGCGCGGAGAGCAGGATCCACGGGCGTGCCTTGCCGGCCAGAGCCTTGGTGTGCTCAATCAGCTGACCGACGATGAGGTTGGACGCCACGATGAGCACCGTGGAGACCAGCTGCAAGGTCGTCAAAAAGCCAAGATCAAGCTTGAGGACATCGGTGAAGTAGTTCTGCAGGATGCTGGTGAAGATGCCCGAGGAAAGCAGTGCGCCGAAGGGGCCGATAAAATAGCCCAGCAGCATTTCCGGCATCTTGACGTCGTCGCTGGTGATACGGGACTTCGTCAGCGGCGAGGACCAGAAGTTGGATTTCGAGGTTGACATGATAGAAAGTCACTCCTTCTTTGTGTATATAAGCAGTGTATATAAGCAATTTGTTTACGCTATGCTTTTACGCCTTTGCCGTAACGGTATATTCCCCGCTGCCAAGCACCTTTTCTTCCCCGCTCGGCAGCACGACGGTGCATTCGGTGCCGACGGGCACCGCCACGGTCATCGTCATCTCGCCGTCCGCAATCTTCCATGCAGCCTTGATCACGCCGTAGGGCGTGCCCACCGTGCCTTCAGCCTCGGTGATGCCGCCGCCGACCACCGGCGCAAACTTGAACTTGCGGTACCCGGCCTCGGTGGGCTCCACACCCAATACGCGGCGGTAGAGGAACGCGCCCACCGCGCCGCTGGCGTAGTGGTTGTACGAGATCATCATGTCGGTGCCGTCGTCGCCGATTGGGCACTCGCCGTTCTCGTCCAGACCGTCCCAACGCTCCCAAACCGTGGTTGCGCCTACGCGGACCTCATACAGCCAGCTGGGACACTGTGTGTTCAGCAGCATCTTGTAGGCAGTGTCGGCGTGACCGTTATCGGCCAACGCAAACAGGATGTACGGCGTACCCGGGAAGCCTGTGCCGATCTTATAGTCGTTCTTCTCAACCAGCTTGACCAGATTCTCGGCAGCCTTCGCCTTGACGTTTTCAGGGAACATATTCAAGTACAGAGGCAGCACATAGGCGGTCTGGAATTCTTCCTTCGTCTTGCCGTTGCCGTCGGTCAGCACACTGCAATAGGCATCGGCCACCTTGCGGCTCAGCTCCTTGTACTTGGCAGCGTCCTCGGTCTTGCCAAGAATGCGTGCAATTTTCGCCAGTGTACCGCTGGTGTTGCACAGGGACGCCGTGGCGGTGTACTTGCTGCGGGCCTGCCACTGATTCATCTTCGGCACATCGGGGGCGACCCAGTCGCCAAAATGCAGCACCGACGGCGTGTGCCAGATGTAACGGTGCTTGCCGATGCCGAACCCGGCCCAGAAGCAGCACGCCTTGACGTACTTCTGCATGGTGGGGTACATCATACGCAGCACATCTAGGCTGCCCGTGGCCTCGTATAGAGCCCATGGCACCAGCACGCAGGCGTCGCCCCACCAGTCCACGGCCATCTCGGGCATTGTGGCGGGGAAACCGTAGCCCTGCACAGGCACGGTGTTGGGGATGCCGCCGGTGGGCAGCTGCTCGGCCTTGACGTCGCGCAGCCACTTCTCCAAAAAGCGGCTCAGTTCAAAGTTGTACAGCGCGGTGGGCGAGAACACGGCAATGTCTCCGGTCCAGCCCATGCGCTCGTCGCGCTGGGGACAGTCCGTCGGTATATCAACGAAATTCGATTTGGCGCCCCATGTAATGTTGGACTGCAGTTTGTTCAGCATCTCATCGGAGCAGCGGAAGGAACCGCTGTGCTCCACATCGGAGTAGAGCGCCACGGCCTCGATTTCCAGATCCTTCGCATCGACACCCTTGACCCCCGCATAGCGGAAGCCCATGTAGCTGAACCGCGGGCTGTAGGTCTGCTCGCCGTCGCGGCAGGTGTAGGTCGCCGTGGCCTTGGCCGTGCGCAGGAAGGTCGTGTTTAAGCTGCCGTCGGGGTTCAGGATCTCGGCGTGGCGCACGGTCACGACCTGCCCGGCCTTGCCGTTGAATTTGATGCGGACAACACCCGCAAGGTTCTGGCCGAAGTCGTAAATCGTCTCGCCGTCGGGGGCGGTCATCACGGCCACGGGCTTGCGCACCTCGTGGGCCTTGACCGGGGCACCGTAGTCCGCCGTGATGGCGGGTGTGACTTTCAGCGTCTCGGGCGCAGCGTTGTGCCAATCACTGATTTCCTGCGTGGCATCGTAGGTCTCGCCGTCATACAGATCTGCCATCCGCACGGGGCCACTCTCGCTGACCTGCCATGTAGCGTCGGTGCCGATGGTCTCCGTCGTGCCGTCCGTGTACTCAATGCGCAGCTCGGCCAGCAGAGCCTGACGGTCGGCAGTCACGCGGTTTTTGCGGGTAAACACAAAGCTGCCCACCGCCCAGCCGCCTGCAACCGTGAAGGTCAGCGTGTCGACGCCTGTCAAAAGTGCCGTTACATCGTAGGTCTGATACTGCAAATAGGACTTGTAGCTCGTGAAGCCGGGGGCGAAGTATTGCTCGCCCAGCTTTTGACCGTTCAGCTCGGCCTCGTAGATGCCCATGGCTGTGGCGTAGAGGCGCGCGCGGGCAATGGGTTTGTTCGTTGTGATTTCCTTGCGGAAAACCATCGGCACAGGGCTGACCTTTGCCTCGGTGAAGTGGTAGCTCGGGTCGCTGATCCACCGGCCCTTCCAGGGCGTCTCCATGCGGCCTGTCTCAAAGGTAGTGGTGGCGGTGGCGGTCTCGCCTGCGTCGTCGGTGGCGTTCAGGCGCACGCTGTAGGTGGTGAAAGGCAGCAGCGCAGGGCCGACGTAGGCAGCGCTCTGGCCGCTGGTCACATGGGCGGACCAGTCACCGACGGTCAACTCGGCGTCGGCCAACTGTGCGCCCTGGCGGTCACTGCGCAGGGAAAACCCGATGCGGGGTGTGGAGCAGTCGGTCACGCAGCCGGCGGTCAGATGCTCCACCGTCAGGCGTGTGATTTCAAACATGTGTTCTCCTCCTTCGTCGGACGGGCAGCCCGTCCGGAGATTCTTCTTTTTTCTGTAAGCCTACCATACCACAAGAATCGTGCGGCGGCGCATCATTTGCACGAAATGCGCTCTTTTTCGCACAAACGGTTTTTGGTTTCGTCGGATTTCACAAGGTTTTGCACTTGTTTTTTGTACACATTGCCAAATACGGCATCCAAACATAGGGCAATACCGCATAATTCTAAGTGCCGATACGGCGAGCGAGGTGCGGCAGCT
>ENA-OPTA01001088-OPTA01001088.1-human-gut-metagenome-genome-assembly--contig:-NODE-1088-length-17208-cov-3.298082_pt1 | contig 17208 bp, 17 predicted proteins | sample MGYA00241813_ERZ501917 | MGnify/ENA primary metagenome ERZ501917 (study PRJEB25962, sample SAMEA2042408) | human gut metagenome | biome: human gut; feature: human-associated habitat; material: faeces...
TCCGGATTTGGCAATACATTATTGAACATGCCCAGCATCGCAACGATGTCGAGCGTGCTCTCCAGCGGGCGCAGGGGCTGCCGCTGGACGAATACTGCGGCGAAAGCGCCACACGCTACACCTATGCGCAAAACAGCCCCGAACAGGGAACCCTGCGTGCGGAGCTGCTTTGTCATGAATCACAGATGCTCATCGGTGCGGTCACCTATTCCAGCACAGCGCCGGAGACGTTCACCGCACTCTTTTCCTAGAAAGTTACTTATCGAATACGTGCATCAGACCGCCGATGAAGGGCAGTTCCTTTGCCTTGCCGGAACCGGCAGTGATGATGCCGAAGAGCGTGTAGGCAAGGAGCAGTACGGAGATCAGTGCGGACAGCACAGAGCCCAGCACCGGAATCTTTCCCAGCAGAGAGCTGAGCACGCCGCCGATGATGTCGGCGATCAGCAGGATGAATGCCTGATTGGCGTGGAATCTGCCGAACTTGGAGCTTCCGCCGTTGACAACCAGCGGCAGGAAGAAGAGAATGCCCAGGTAAGAGAGGGCACCCCAGATCTTGTTGTCCTGAATGTCCTGTGTGTCGTACATGGAAGAATTGTCGGGGGTATTCAGCATGTTTTTGAAATCTTGGCTCATGATTTTTCCTCCTTTGTTCGGGAGGTGTCTCCCGAATGGGGTTCAGGCTGGTCCAGTGCCCCGATGGCGGCAATGAATCCAGCAACGTCTGTAAATTCCTGATAGACCGAGGCGAAACGGATGTATGCCACGGCATCAATGTTCTTGAGTTTTTCCATCACGGTATTGCCGATCTCTGCGGAGGTGACCGTACTGCGCATTTCGCTGGTGTACTGCGTCTCCATCTCCTCGATCATCGAGGTGATCTGTGTCGCACTGACCGGCCGCTTTTTAATGGCGCTGAACACGCCCTTGAGGAGCTTTTGCCGGTCAAACGCCTCCAGAGAGCCGTCCTTTTTCTGTACCATGAGCAGCGGACGCTCCACGACCTCATAGGTGGTAAACCGCTTGCCGCAGCGGGAACACTCCCGCCGCCGGCGAATCCTGATCTCCACAGGCCGGGAGTCCAGCACACGGGTCTCCCGCTCGCCGCAATAAGGACAGCGCATAATTACACGCCTCCCTTTCCCAAGGCATCCAGACGGTTCTTCAGGATGCTGTAATTGCTGACAAGCTCGGTCACGTGGTTAAAGCCGCTGCGGTACAGTTCCAGCACCACAGAGCATTCCGGATTATAAGTCTGCAATTCCGCCAGAAACGCCTCCCAGCGAAAGTAGCCTCTTCCCAGCAGCAGACAGTCCCCGTATTCCCCATGGTCGCTCATGTGCACGTGGACGATACTGCTGCCCAGCGCACGCAGCATGGTAAAGGGGTTCTCTCCGGCACGCACCGCCTGCTTGATGTCCAGCACGAAGCTGGCATCTTTCCCCAGCGCCTGTTTCATCTGCACCAGAAAGTTCAGAGATGCGCCGGTGCACCGTGCCACATTTTCCTGCGCCACAACAACACCGTAGGATTTCCCCAGATCTGCCAGCCGCCGAAAGCGCTCCGCATAGCGCTCCACATTTACGGATGCCGCCGGCACTTTGTTGCCGTGGAGCACGAAGATCTTTGCCCCAAGCTGCTGCATGGCGGTGAAGTAATAGCGGCAGTATTCCAGATAGTCGTCCACCCGGCGGGGATAGTTGGAGAAGAGCATAATGGGTTCGATCTCACAGGTATAGGGGTGCAGCGAACAGCAGGTCATCTCGAACCGATGCATCAGCTGTGCCATGGCATCCACAAAGTTCCGCCGCAGCTCCGAGTGGGAGTTGATGAAGATCTCCACACGGGAAACGCCGGCGAGCGCCAGATCATAGAGTGCGTCCTCTACCACACGGGGATAGAGACACGCCGTAGATACTCCAGCGTACATGACGGAACTCCTCCTTTTTCTGCGTCCGGTTTAGTCCTGTGCATTGCCCAGGAATGCTGCGCCGATGATGCCGGCATCGTTGCCCAGGGCTGCAATGACAATCTCGGTGTTCTTCTCCGAATTGCGGGTGTATACCTCACGCTTTACGATCTCCTTCATGGGTACCAGCAGCGGGTCGCCCTCGTTGCAGACACCGCCGCCGATGCACAGCACATCCGGCTGGAAGATGTTGATGGTGTTGGTAATGCCGGCAGCCAGATACTTGATGTAGTCGTCTACCACCTGCTTTGCAGTGGCATCGCCGGCACGCATGTAGTTGAACGCTGTCCGTGCGGAAATGTGCTCCTCTTCCTTCATCGTGCTCTCCGGATGTGCTTCCAGTGCCTCCTTGGTCATGCGCACCAGACCGGTGGCAGAGGAGTATACCTCGAAGCAGCCCTTTCTGCCGCAGGTGCACTGCGGGCCGTCTACGGAAATGACAGTGTGACCAACTTCAGCGCCGCCGAAGTTGGAGCCGCTGTAGATCTTGCCGTCAATGATGATGCCGGCGCCGACACCGGTGCCCAGTGTGATGCAGACCGCATTCTTTGCACCCTTGGCTGCGCCTGCCACATACTCGCCGTATGCTGCGGCGTTGGCATCGTTCTCAATGAAAGTGGGCTTGCCCAGTTCGGTTTCCAGATACTTCACCATGGGGGTGTTGTGGAAGCCCAGATTGTTGGAGTATTCGATGATGCCGGTAGCACTGTTGGCAACGCCGGGGGTGCCCACGCCGATCCACTCGATCTGATCCATGGTCAGACCAGCCTTTTCGGTTGCCTCACGGGTCACCTTTGCCATATCTGCGGCGATCTCCTGCTCCGGACGGGGCAGGTTGGTCTTCACGCTTGCCTTTGCCAGGATCTCATAGCTCTCGTTTACCACGCCGGCAACAATGTTTGTACCGCCCAAATCGATTCCAATGTAATACTTCATATGTGTTTCCTCCTCAATATTTCAAATCCATTATCTGGAATTGTCAACATAATTTTTCGTCTGCACGGGTCGCAATGTACTGCGCCTCCGTGCCCGTCACGGTATACTCGCCCAGCCCTGCCGGAAGCAGCACGCTGTCCCCTTTTTTCACGGGATAGCTGCCGGATGCGGTTTTCAGCACGGCAGTGCCGGACAGGAACAGCAGGTGGTGGAACGACTCCGTTCCCACGGCAAAGCGAACCGCACCGTGTACCGTGACCGCATCCGAAGCAAAATACTGGCACGCCTCCAGCTTCCGCACACTTCCGCCGGAAACCAGTGCGGGCGCATACTGCACCGTGGGTGCAAGGGGGCTGAGGTTAGCAACATCCAGCGCCTTTTCAATGTGCAGCGGGCGAAGCCTGCCGTCCGCTCCACGTCTGCCGTAGTCGTAGACACGGTAGGTGGTGTTGGAATTCTGCTGAATCTCCGCCAGCAGGATGCCTGCGCCAATGGCGTGGAGCGTGCCGGAGGGGATGAAGTACAGCTCGCCGGCGGTTACCTCCACCCGGTTGAGAATCTCCGGCAGGGTCTGCTCCTGAATCCGGCGGGCAAATTCCTCCTTAGACACGGCCTGCTTCACCCCATAGTACAGCGCAGCACCGGGGGCGGCATCCACAATATACCACATCTCAGTCTTGCCCGGCTCGCCTTCCACACGCATAGCGTAGTCATCGTCGGGATGCACCTGTATGGACAGGTCCTGTTTGGCATCGATCAGCTTGATGAGCACCGGCACGGTCGTACAGCCGGCGCAGTTGGTGCCCAGAAAGCCGGTGCCGTGGGCATCCAGATATTCCCGCAGCGTCTTTCCGGCATCCGGCCCGTTTTTCAGAATGCTGCTGCCGTCCTTGTGGCAGGCAAGCTCCCAGCTCTCGGCGATCTTATCCGCCCCGCTGGTCTTGCCGAACTCCTCCCGCAGGCGGTTTCCGCCCCAGAGGTAGTCTTTGCAGACACCCTGCAAAAAAATCGGTTCTGTCATTCTCTGTCTCCTTTTTCTGCCAGCCCGAACTGCTTCCGGAACTCGTCCATGCTGCCGGAATACACGTTCAGGTCGATGTGCATCTGATCGCCGTCATAGCCTTGAAGCATTCCGGAGTCGGTGTACTGCCAGAATGTCCAGTCAAAATACGGCTGGTAATAGTAATTGCTGATCCAGATGGGGTACTCTCCCTGAAAACAGCTGATGTATTTGCGATAGGTATTGGGAGCTGCGTAGAGGATGGGCTTGACGCCGTAGTGCTCCTCCAGCAGATCCAGCATCTCCTGCAAATTGTCCCGTGTTTCCTGCACGTCCGGCAGGATGCCGGAATCGTCGTACAGCTCCACGTCAATGACCGGCGGAAGAGTGTTCTCCGTCACGGGGACTTGCTGCATAAAGTTCTCCGCCTGCTCCCTGCCGGAGTTCTCGAAGCGGTAGAAGTGGTAGGCACCCACGTAGATGCCGGAGTCCTGCGCCGTCGACCAGTTCTGCCGGAACTGGGTGTCGCTGTGGTCGATGCCCTCGGTCGCCTTGATGAAGCAGAAGGAGATCCCCTGCGATTCCAGCACGTCCCAGTCAATGTTGCCCTGATAATAGGACACGTCTGCCCCCTGTACCGGATAGTCCTGTGTGTCCGGCACGTCCGGCGGCTGCCTACCGGTGCTGGTGAGAAAGATGTGCAGCAGGCGCGGAATCCAGACCGCACCCGCCACGATCAGCACCAGAAGCAGCAGCGTCACCGTCCAGCGGACGATATATTTTCCGTAATGTTTTCGTTTCACTTGGCAATGTCACCCATGATGATTCCCCGTCCGTCGGTACAGAAGTAAACTCTGCCGTAGACATTGCTGTCGCCGGTGATATACCCGCCGCCGCCAATGGCAACGTTGCTCCGCTGGTATTTGGAAGCAGCACTTTTTCCCGTACCGGCACAACCCGTCACCGTTCCGCCAAGCAGACAGACACCGAGCAGCAGTGCGGCAATTCGCCGTCCCTGTTGTTTCATCCGTTTTTCCTCCCATATTCCATTGCAGTACGATGCAAAAAATTCCTACTTCTTATGATACCCGAAAACGGCGGATTAGTCAATAGGCTGCGCAAATTTTTCCGTGCTGCCGGTATCCCAGAGCACCGGCAGCGGAGTCTCCTCGTGGCTGCCGATGTGTTTCTCCAGCCACACCATATGGTACCACCGCCCGAATTTATAGCCGCACTGGCGGAACTCCCCCACAAGGCGGTAGCCCAGCTTCTCGTGAAACCGGATGCTGTCCTTTGTGAGATAGGGGTCGTTGTCCGTCATGGGGCAGGCGACGCAGGCGTTCATGTTGAGGAAATGCCGCCGCTGTAATTCCTGTTCCAGTGCATCGTGGAGCTGTCTGCCGATGCCCTGCCGTTTCCGGTGCTGTTCCACATAGATGGAGGTCTCCACCGACCAGTCATAGGCGGCACGGTCGTGGAACTTTCCGGCGTAGGCATAGCCCACGGGAACGCCGTCCTCCTCCGCCACCAGATAGGGGTATCTTTTCAGCGTTTCGGCGATACGGCGGGCAAATTCCGCTTCTGCGGGAACATCATATTCAAAGGTAATGGCGGTGTGCGCCACGTAGGGGGCATAAATGGCAAGCAGCGCCGGCGCATCTGCCGGTGCTGCGGAACGAATCTGAATGGACATGGTGATTCCTCCTACTGTATCTTAGATACCTTTAAGGTACACCTTTTCCGGCGATTTGTCAAGCAGCTGGATTATTTTCTCACTGCGGCAGTGTTCAGCATTGCAGTTCTGTCCGGCTGCTCTGCCGGCGCAAATGCCGGAAACAGCACGGTGCAGAATGAGAGCAGCATCAGCCAGGCAGAAGCATCTGACACGCAGGAGGGCAAGGTCATCACGGACTATGCCATTGTGGAATATACAGAACTGGCAGACACCCTGAAAGCGCTGACAGGCAGCGCCGACTGGATCGCCAAAGTAGAGGTAACGGCTGTGACAGCTTCATCCGACGGGACTTATACCGAGATCACGCCCAATGTTCTGGAGACCTATCAGGGCAGCTATGACGGACAGACCCTCTGCGTTCCCGACTGCATCATGCCCTATGCAGATGCGCCGGCATCGCAGGAAAGCAGCGGCGATGAAGCGGCGATGTACCACTATGACCACGCCGGAAACTACATCCCCCAGACCGGCGATGTGCTGTTGTTCTTCGGCACGGAAAAAGACGGCAGCTATTGGGAGCAGTACAGCTATCAGGGCATGTTCCTGCTCCGGGACGGAGGCTATGTCAACCAGGCACTCGGCTGTAACAGCGATCCGCTGGCAGAAGATCTGCAAACCCTCTCCGGCGCAAAAACCATTGACATCCCGGCAGAATTTACCCGGACAGAAAACGATACCACCTACACCTTCCAGAACCGAAACGCTCAGACGGTTTCTGTTCCGGAACAGACTATGACCGATGCGGTGCAGGGCTTCTTGAACGGCACAGCGTAAAAATACTTTCTGCAAAGAAAAACAGCTCTCAGCGGTTTCAGTTCCGCTGAGAGCTGTTTTTTTACATTTTTATATGAGAAGTTGTCTTAGTTCTTCATCTCGAAGTGTTCGCCCAGGATGTCCCTGTTTGCGTCCAGAATGGGCTGGATGCACTCTGCCACGAATTCCTCGGTCTGCTGTTCGCTGCGGCCGGTGAAGTTCTCCGGCTTCAGAATCTTGTCCAGATCTTCCCTGGTGATCATGAACGCCGGATCTGCCAGCAGCATATCGCACAGGTCGTTTTCCAGACCCTCTTCCTTGACGTGCTTGCCGGCTTCCATGGAGTACTGGCGAATCTTCTCGTGGAGTTCCTGACGGTTGCCGCCCTTTTCTACAGCGTCCATCATGATGTTCTCGGTTGCCATGAACGGCAGCTCCCGCATGATGCGCTGGCGGATCATCTTCGGATATACCACCAGACCATCGGTGACATTCAGCATAATGTTCAGGATGGCATCGATTGCCAGGAATGCCTCCGGCACGGAAACACGCTTGTTGGCGGAGTCGTCCAGCGTCCGCTCGAACCACTGGGTACCTGCGGTAAATGCCGGATTCAGGCTGTCGATCATCACGTAGCGAGCCAGAGAAGTGATACGCTCGCAGCGCATGGGGTTGCGCTTGTATGCCATTGCAGAGGAACCGATCTGAGTCTTTTCGAACGGCTCTTCCATCTCCTTGAAGCTCTGGAGCAGACGCATATCGTTGGAGAACTTGCTGCAAGACTGTGCGATACCGCTGAGGGTTGCCAGAATCTGCGAGTCGATCTTTCTGGAATAAGTCTGACCGGAAACCGGAACAACGCCGTCGAAGCCCATTTCCCTGGCAATCTTTGCTTCCAGCTCCTTGACCTTATCGGTATCACCCTTGAACAGCTCCATGAAAGAAGCCTGTGTGCCGGTGGTACCCTTGGAGCCCAGCAGCTTCAGGTTTGCAATACGGTATTCCAGTTCGTGGAAATCCATGAGCAGCTCATTCATCCACAGAGTGGCACGCTTGCCCACGGTGGTCAGCTGTGCCGGCTGGAGGTGGGTATATGCCAGCGCCGGCATACCCTTGTATTCCATGGCGAACTTCGAGAGGTTTGCCAGAACGTTGATCATCTTCCGGCGAACGATCTCCAGCGCATCCCGCATGATGATGATGTCGGTGTTGTCGCCCACATAACAGGAAGTTGCGCCCAGGTGGATGATACCGGCAGCCTTGGGGCAGACCTGGCCATAGGCATAGACGTGGGACATGACATCGTGACGGCGACGCTTTTCCTCTGCCTCGGCAACATCATAGTCAATGTTGCTGATGTTGGCTTCCAGTTCGTCCACCTGCTCCTGTGTCACCGGCAGACCCAGCTCCATCTCTGCACGAGCCAGAGCCACCCAAAGGCGGCGCCATGTGGAAAACTTCTTGTCTGCGGAGAACACATGCTGCATTTCCTCGCTGGCATAGCGGGTGCAGAACGGGCTCTCATAACTTGTGGTATTACGCATAGTTTTTGTACCTCTTTCTTTTGGAATCCGTTGACGGAATCGCTTCTTGTTTTATTATAGCATATTCTGAGAAAATTGGCAAGAGGGACGGAAAAGCAGCACACAAAGTGCAAGCAAACAGAACGCATCGTGTGAAAACAGAGAGCTTTCGGGAAACTGTCCCCGAAAAGGCTGATCCAACTGAACGCAGTTGGCGAGGTGTTCCGTGCACATTGTAGGGACACGGCGTGCCGTGTCCGCTGATTTGATATCATACTCCACCGCCTAACGGCGGTTCCCCCTCCCCTTGCAGGGGAGGCATAAAAAAGGATAGGTTGTACCGGTATTCGCTGGTTTATGCCAAAGGAAACTGGCGGACACGGCACGCCGTGTCTCTCCAGCATGCACTTCATGCCAATTTGTCATGTTCAAATTTATATGTGAATTTTTCGTTAACTATTGAGAATACATATTGACAAGAGAGAACCAATCTGCTATAATAGAGTCAGAAAAACAAAGCGCCCGGCTCCAAGCGGCAGCGCACAAAACTGTTTTTTGGAAACAATCAAAATCATAGATGAAAAAATCACAGGAGGAAATTATCATGAAAAAGTTTGTATGTTCTGTTTGCGGTTATGTATACGAAGGCGAAGCTGCACCGGCAGTCTGTCCCATCTGCGGTGCTCCCGCTGAAAAGTTCAACGAGCAGAAAGCAGACGCTACCGAATGGGCAGATCAGCATGTAGTTGGCGTGGCACAGGGCGTAGACGAGGAGATCGTACAGGGTCTGCGGGAGAACTTCAACGGCGAGTGCTCCGAGGTCGGCATGTATCTGGCAATGGCACGTGTCGCATTCCGTGAGGGCTATCCGGAAATCGGTCTGTACTGGGAAAAGGCTGCTTACGAAGAGGCTGAGCACGCTGCAAAGTTCGCAGAACTGCTGGGCGAAGTGGTTACCGACTCCACCAAGAAGAATCTGGAGATGCGGGTTGCTGCGGAGAGCGGCGCATGTGCCGGAAAGAAGGCACTGGCTGCCAAGGCAAAGCAGCTGAATCTGGACGCAATTCACGACACTGTACACGAGATGGCAAAGGACGAGGCTCGTCACGGCTGTGCATTTGAGGGCTTCCTGAAGCGGTACTTCAACGACTAATGCCGTTTTCATAAGATCGGATTCTACCCCATAAAAAGCGGAGGGCACGGGAAACTGTGCCCTCCGTTTGTGTTTCTGATTCTAACACATGTTTACAAAAAACACTGGTATAGGCTCTTAGAAAATTCTGCGCAGCCAACCAAAAAAGCGTGCAGAAGCTTTTCCGCTTCCGCACGCTTTTCATTTTTCCGATTTTCTGAAAAATAAATATGCCTACTGCATCTTCGAAACCACAATGGCAGCCAGCAGGTTGAGGAAACCGGCGGCGATTCCGACCAGCGCCGGAAGCAGACCGCCCTTTCCGAACATCAGGCTGGCAAAACCGGCGATCACTGCTGCAATTCCCAGGACTGCACCCACCAGTACCGGCAGGAAATATCCCGCTGCAATGGCGAGAATCGCCAGCACCAGTGCCACAACGCCCAGCATCAGCGCTGTTGCCTCCTTGGGCGTGCGCTCTTTTTTCGGCTTTTTCGGCTTGGGTTCCTTTTTCTTCGGCACAGTCTTTTCTCTCTGTTTCATGGAAAAGCCCTCCGAAAATTAGTCACGCAGGGTGACATCCTTGGCAGCCAGTGCTTTCAGCACACGCTTCATAGCGGCATCTGCCTGCTCATCGGTCAGTGTGCCCTCGTGAGAGCGCAGACGCAGGGAGAAGGACACACTCTTCTTGCCGTCGGCGATCTGGTCGCCCTTGTAAACGTCAAACAGTGTCACCTGCTCCAGCAGCTTTCCGGCTGCCTGCTGGATGGTTTCCTCCAGACTGCCAACCGGTACGGCATCATCACAGAGCAGACTCAGGTCACGGGTAATTGCCGGGAACTTGGGCAGCGGCTGGTAGGTGATCTCCGGTTCTGCCAGAGCAGCCATCTCCTGTACCAGCAGCTTTGCCACATAGGTTCTCGCCCCAATGCCGTAGGTCTTCTGCACAGTGGGGTGCAGCTCGCCCAGATAGCCGATGGGATTCTCACCGCAGAAGATCACTGCGCTTCTGCCCGGATGGAGTGCGCAGCACTCTTCGAATACACCTTCTGCCTCGGCGGGACGCACATAGGTGCACTTCGGCAGACGCAGTTCTTTCAGCAGCGCATCCACTGCACCCTTCAGGGCAAAGAAATCTGCGCTGTCGCCGTACATGCCAATGGTCATACGGTTCGGCTCTTCCGGCAGAGTGTCCGGTCCGGTGGGCAGATACTCCTTGCCGATCTCATACAGGGAAACAGCAGCGTTCCGATTCTTGTAGTTGGTTGCCAGAACGTCCAGCATGCAGGGCAGTGTGGTGGTGCGCATGATGCTGGTGTCCTCGCCCAGCGGGTTGGTGATGGTAATGGTCTTGCGCAGCTTGCTGTCTGCCGGCAGACCAATGCGGTCGAAGCACTTGGGGGAAGTGAACGAATAGGTCAGCGTGCCGTAATAGCCCAATCCCACCATGGTCTGTTCTGCCTTGCGCAGGAACTGCTGCTGCGGTGTCAGCTGTGCCTCTGCCACACCACGGATGACCGTGGACGGAATGTTATTGTAGCCGTAGATTCGTGCCACTTCCTCGGCAATGTCTGCCGGACGCTCCAGGTCGATGCGGAAGCTGGGCGAAATGCAGACATCGCCGTCCACATGAATTTCCAGCGACTCAAGTGTCTTAACCATCTCCTCACGGGAGATATCCGTGCCAAGGAACCCGTTGATCCAATCCGGATCGAAGGGAATCTGTGCCGGCTTTGCAGTGCGGTTGTCCACCTCAATGAACTCTGCCACCGGCTCGCCAGCGCCCAGCTGTTCTACCAGTTCCATGGCACGCTTCAGAGTGCGGGGGCATCCGTCCGGATCCAGCCCCTTTTCGTAACGTGCAGAAGCATCGGTGCGCATGCCCAGCTTCTTGGCAGTCCGGCGAACCTGTACCGGTTCGAAATAAGCAGACTCGAACACAACAGTGGCGGTGTCATCCATGATACCGCTGTACTCGCCGCCCATAACACCGGCAACTGCAATCGGCTTTTCCGCATCGGCAATGATCAGCATCTCCGGAGAAAGCTGACGCTCCTGACCGTCCAGTGTGGTGATGGTCTCGCCGTCCTTGGCGTTGCGGACAACGATCTTGCCGTCCTTGACATAGCGCAGGTCAAAAGCGTGCATGGGCTGGCCGTATTCCAGCATGACATAGTTGGTGATGTCTACCAGATTGTTGATGGGGCGCACGCCGCTGGCACGAAGCCGCTCCCGCATCCAGCGGGGCGACGGGCCGATCTTCACGTTCTTTACCATGCCGGCAATGTAACGGGGACAGAGAGTGGGATTCTCCACAGCAACAGAAAGGGTGTCACTGAGTTTCTCCGCAGAGCCGTGGAATTCCGGCGCTTTCAGGTTCAGGGGCTTGCCGAACGTCACGGCAGCCTCTCTCGCCAGACCGACCACAGACAGGCAGTCCGGACGGTTGGAGGTGATCTCAAATTCCACAGAGGTGTCGTTCAGACCGATTGCCTCGTGGATGTCCTGTCCCGGCTTGCAGTCCTCCTCGATGAGGAAGATGCCGTCCTCGATGGCATAGGGAAAGTCGTGCTTGGTCAGACCCAGCTCGCCCAGAGAGCACAGCATGCCGTTGCTCTCCACGCCACGGAGCTTGCCCTTTTTAATGTGAACACCGCCGGGCAGGTCAGCGCCGATCATTGCCACCGGCACCAGTGCGCCCTCGACAATGTTCTGTGCGCCGGTGACGATCTGGATGGGAGCGCCGCTGCCCACATCTACCTGACACACCTGCAAGTGGTCGGAGTTTTCATGGGGTGTGATGGACAGCAGCTTGCCGACGATGACATTCTTGACTTCCGCACCCTCTGTTTCATAGGTTTCAACCTTGGAGCCGCTCATGGTCATACCGGCGCAGAAATCCTTTGCGGAAACGCCGCAGTCCACGTAGTCAGCCAGCCATTTCAACGATAAATTCATCTGAAATTCTCCTCCTCTTAGAACTGTTCCAGGAACCGATAGTCATTCTCGTAGAGCAGACGCATGTCGCCGATGTTATAGCGGCGCATTGCGATACGCTCCAGACCCAGACCGAAGGCAAATCCGGAGTAAACGCTGCTGTCGATGCCGCAGCCCTCCAGCACCTTGGGATGCACCATGCCGGCACCCAGCAGTTCGATGTAGCCCTCGCCCTTGCACATGCGGCAGCCCTTGCCGTGGCACTGGAAGCACATCACGTCAACCTCTGCGCTGGGCTCTGTGAACGGGAAGTGGTGGGGACGGAGACGGATCTTGCAGTCATCGCCGTACAGGCGCTGCATCAGCAGTTCCAGTGTACCCTTGAGATCTGCCATGGTGATGCCCTTGTCTACCACCAGTCCCTCGATCTGATGGAACAGCGGGGAGTGTGTCGCATCGACGGCATCCGAACGGTAAACCCGTCCCGGAGAGATCACACGGATGGGCGGCTTCTGGTTCTCCATGACGTGCACCTGTACCGAGGAGGTCTGGGTGCGGAGCAGAATGTTGTCAGTGATATAGAAGGTATCCTGTGTATCCCGTGCCGGATGGTCGGGCGGCAGGTTCAGTGCCTCAAAGTTATAGTAATCGTATTCGACCTCCGGACCGTCTGCCACAGAAAAGCCCATGCCCAGAAAGATCTCCCGAATTTCGTTTTCCACGATGGTCAGCGGATGCATGCTGCCCACCTTCTGCGCCTTGCCCGGCAGCGTGATGTCCACGGTTTCTGCCGCCAGCTTATGCGCCAGCGCAGCCTCCGCCAGACGCTGCTGTTTGTCTGCCAGCAGCTTTTCGATGTCCGAGCGCACCTGATTGGCGAGCTGCCCCATTGCCGGACGCTCCTCCGCCGAGAGCTTTCCCATTTGCTTCAGGATCGCCGTCAGCTCTCCTTTTTTTCCCAGATACTGCACACGCAGATTTTCCAGCAGTTTCGAATCCGCACAGTCAGCCAGCGCCTGCTTGGCAGCACTGCGGATTGCTTCCAGTTGTTCTTTCATACCCAATTCTTTCCTTTCCGAAGCCGCCGGCACACGGCACAGCTTCTCTTTTTCCCGCACGGGGACGTTCGAGCGTCAGCGCTCACGGCTCTAGGGACAAAAAAAGACCTGCCCTGAAAACAGGACAAGTCCGAACGCTTGCATAACCACCCATTTTCAAAGAGCCATCACTCTCCTGTTCTTTATGCGAACATCACATCTGAACCTACTTTGCCCTGCGTTTTCACACCGGCGGTTCTGCCCAGCCACTCAGAAGGGAACTTCAAGGCAGCGCTGCATCCGGATTCTCAGCCAATGCTCCGGTTCTCTGTCATGCAGCTCTCTGCCCCTACTCGCTTCGTCATTGTGTTTCCTGCCGTAACCTGCCGAAAATTCGAAAGGAATCCGCCAAATCCGGCAAGTTCAAACGGTCTGATATTTATTATACCTTGTCTTTCAAAAAAAATCAAGAGGATTTTCAATTTTTTTCTTGAAATTTCCCCGGAGTTGTGCTAAAATAAGAAGTGGAGTGCAAAATTCACGGATATCACATTGGGAAAGTGCAAAAAATATGGCAAATTACCTAATTCCAAAAGGAACTTTTTTCACAAATTCCCCAAATTTTCAGAAAGCGCTCCAACCCTGCCGGAAAATTCGTGCACGAAGCTGCACCGGAAGCTGTCCGGCACGTCACGGAAGGAGTCATCAACATGGATAATTTCGCAGAGTACATGGTCAAGAAACGGCCGGATTCCTCTGACAACCTGAAAAAGATCGGCATCATCGCTCTGGCAGCAATTCTTTGCATCGTCACCACCGTACTCGCCTTTCTCATCAAGATCCCCTTTATTCTTATCATCACCTGCGCACTGATCTACGGCGCTTACTTTCTGCTGAGCAATCTCTCGGTGGAATATGAGTACGCCGTCACCAACGGTGAGGTGGACGTGGACAAGATCATCGCACGGCGCAAGCGGGTGCACCTCATCACCGTTCAGGCGGCAGATTTCGAGGCATTCGGCCCGCTGACAGACGACGTTCCCGACGATGATTCCCGCACGCTGGTGCTCTGTGCCGACAACACCGGCGAAGGCGAGTACTACGCCGACCTCACCACCGAGGACTACGGCGAGACCCGCATCATCTTCACCCCGAACCAAGCGGTTTTGGAGGCGATTCAGGCAGCCCTGCCCCGCAAGCTGCGCAGGACGCAGCAGTAACCCGGCGGAGGCAGTCACATGGCACCATGGATCTCCAATCTTCTGGCAGGCTATCTGCTTCTCATGTGTGTGATCGCATTCTGCGCCATGGGCATTGACAAACGGCGTTCCATTCGCCGTGCGTGGCGCATTCCGGAAAAGCGGCTGTTCCTCTGGGCGCTGCTGGGCGGCGGTGTCGGCGGTACGCTGGGCATGTTCGTCTTTCACCACAAGACACGGCACTGGTATTTCCGCTACGGCTTCCCGCTGATCGCAATTGCACAGCTGGCACTGGCTGCATGGCTTTTCTCCAAGAGCCAAGTCCTGCACTAACTTTGCATATCATTCACACTGCCCTTGTGTGAGTTTCGTTTCGTTCTGCACCGCAGAACACACCCATTCACTTTCATATTTGACAGAATTTACTTCTGTCCTCTCTACCCATAGGAGGTATTTTTTCATGGCATATTCCCTTCGCAAACGATGGCTGAGCGTTCTCACAGCAGCCACCCTCTCCCTCTCCTGCTTCCCCATCGGTGCTGCATCCCTTTCGGCATCGGCAGCAGGCTCCGGTGCAGACGCACTGAACGGCCAGTGCAGCAGCACGAAGAAAGACGACTTCTCCAACTTGGCATTTCTGGCGCTGGAAGCGTACTCCTTCAGCTGCGCCGGCATCGAAACCAATCTCTCAGACACCAACTGGTCCCTGCTGGATGCCGACGAATCCGGCAGCATCAGCATGGATGACTCCATGAAGTTCCTGCAATGGTCTTCCTACCTCGCTGCCAACAAGAGCCACGCTCCGGAGGCAGAGCAGTTCCTCCAGAAGTGGAATACTACCACCACAACAGAAGTTTCCGAGGAAACCACGGAGACCACGGAGAGCACCACGGTGACGGAAGAAACCACGACGGCAGCGGAAGAAACCACCACCAGTGAAGAAATAACGATGACCTCTGAAACCACGACTGAGGAAATCACAACCACAGAGACCGCAACAGAAGAGGTAACAACCGCCACAACAGAGGCACTCACGACGGCAGCGGAAGCGACAACGGAGACAACCGCCGTTACCAGTGCAGCAGGAACCGCTACAGAAGCTGCAACTACTACAGAGAGCACGACCACACCGGAATCCGCCACCACCTCTGCTACCACAACCAGCAGGATGACCACGGCAAAGACGACCACAACGCCTGTTGCCACCACCACCGAGGGCATTGGCGCATGGGCAAACAAAGACCTCTACCGGGGCATTGATGTATCCATGTACCAGCAGAATGTGGACTGGAAAGCGGTCAAGAATTCCGGCGTAGATTACGCCATCATCCGTGCGGGATACGGCAGATATGCCAGTCAGGAAGATCCCTACTTCGACCAGAACATGCGCAACGCCAAGGCTGCCGGACTCGCCTGCGGTGCCTACTGGTTCAGCTATGCCGACAGCGTCGCTGCTGCCAAGCAGGAGGCAGAGGTATTCCTTCAGGTCATCGACGGCTATCAGTTCGAATATCCGCTGGTCTTTGACATCGAGGATCAGGTACATGTGAACATGACCAAGGAACAGGTTTCCGCCATCATCGAGGCATTCTGCCAGACTGTAGAGGCAAAGGGCTATTACATTTCCGTTTACAGCTACGCTTCGTTCCTGAACACCAAAGTCTATCAGTCCGTGCTGGATCGGTACGATATCTGGGTGGCACATTTTAATACCAGCGCACCGGCATACTCCCTCTCCAGTTACGGTATGTGGCAGTATTCCTCCACTGGTTCAGTCCCGGGAATCGCCGGCGATGTGGATCTGGACTACGGCTATTACCGCTACCCCAACATCATGTCGCAGGCACACCTGAACGGCTTCTAACGACAAACAGCCGGAACGCATTCTCATAACAAAACGGGCAGCCATGGAGTTTCTTCCACGGCTGCCCATTTTTCGGGAATAGTCTATTTTGATATCGAATGCAGTCAGACTTTATTTATTCCTTGGTTTCCTCTTCTTCAGATTCCTCCGCCTCTGTTTCTACAGCGCATTCTTCTGCCGACTTCTGACGGTAAGAGAGCACAAATGCACGAATCACAGAGAAGCAGAGGTAGACAGCGAAGAGCAGAGCTTCTGCCACCAGCATCGGACGCATCATTGCGGAAATTGCTGTGGAGATCACGCTGGAAGTGCTGCCGCTTGCCGGAACCAGCACATTATAAGCGTTGGCATAGGAAACGGTTTCGAAGTAATCGTCTGCGGTCTTATTGACCAGTTCAATGGTGGAGTTGATCTTGTCGCTCAGTTCCTGAAGCTGCTGGTCGGCACGTTCTTTTTCCGCATCGCTTGCGGTTGACTTGGACTTCAGCGCTTTCAGGCGCTCGTTGTAAGCGTTGATCTTCTGCTGCAGAGTAGAAACATTCTCCTGACAGGTGAGCTTCTGATCGATCAGCTTGTCATACGCCTCCGACGGCTGCGTCAGTGTGGTCGCCTGACTATCAGCGCCGGCGAGAATGACTGTGGAATCCTTCTTATAATTCTCGATGGACTCCGTCACCGATGCCAGCTGTTCCTTGGCAGCGTTCATGCTCCGTGTCAGTGTGTCGATACGGTACTGATAGTAGGTGGTAAGTTTGTCCTTGTCCTTGGTGATGTTCTTTCCGATGATGTAGGCGGTGAGGGAATCATAGTCCACATCCTGCAAACTCTTAACGGCCTCCTGTAAGTCCGCAAAAGTGTAGCCCGTTTCTGTGGAGCGGAAGCGGGTGGTATCGTTCTGCGCCAGATTCCGCACATAGACTTCCAGCGAATCCAGCGACGAGTTCATCACATCGACTGCTTCCGGATAGTCATAGTTGCCGTAATCCACAGAAGTCAGCGCCGTTCCCAGTGCCTCATTATAGCCGTACTTGCCGACAAAATAGATCTTATAGTCATTCAGCAGGGCGTTTAGCAGCTCTGCTGCCTGTGCACGGGTAAGCCCTGTTCCGGCATAGCTGAACTC
>ENA-OPTA01001092-OPTA01001092.1-human-gut-metagenome-genome-assembly--contig:-NODE-1092-length-17165-cov-4.163530_pt1 | contig 17165 bp, 13 predicted proteins | sample MGYA00241813_ERZ501917 | MGnify/ENA primary metagenome ERZ501917 (study PRJEB25962, sample SAMEA2042408) | human gut metagenome | biome: human gut; feature: human-associated habitat; material: faeces...
GCTTTTCGAGGGCGGAGCGAACAAGACCGCTCCGCCCTGTGTCCCGTTTGCTGTGCTGTGATTTTGAAAACGTTCCAGTGGAACGTTTTCAACGAGATATCAAACAAAAACATGCAAAAAATTGCATGAAAATCCTCTCCGAGCGACTCCGACACTTCCCCATTTTCTGCAACCCCCGTTGACTTTTCCCCTTATTTCGTCTATAATATAAAAAGTACTGACACGACACAAAAGGGAGGAATTTTCATTGGGCGATAAACTCTGGGATTTACTAACCGGCGGATTCTATCTCAAGCGATATGTGCTGAAACTGCTGCCGTCGCTGGGCGTTGCCATTTTCTACGCCGCACAGCTTGCCGGCGAGGGGCTGGGGGCAGCCGTCTCCGGTTTCTGCGCCATGTTCTGTCTGATCTACACGTTTATTTCGCTCTACGGCATTGCACTCAGCGCCTCGGAGATCGTCTACGGCTATAACCGCTATATTCTCGCCGTGGCCGGGCTTTTCGTGGGATGCTTTGCGGTAGGCGCACTGGGTGCTATCATCTCCATGATACTCCCCATTCACAGCACGGGAGATTCGGCAGCTGCGGTTTTCCCCATTGCTATCTTCCTGATTCTGCGGGACATTCTCCGCCTCATCTGGTTCGCCGCAAGGTCAAAGATTCGGCCGTAGTTCAAATTGTGAGTTCCGTGCCATATCAAAACTCGTCCTTGCAAACCCCACCCATTTATGCTATAATAAAAGCGAAACAACCAACCCATGCCTCCGGCGTTTCCGGCAGCGCCGAATCGCTCCGGAGCACAACATAGAAAGGAAGTCCATATGGGATTCTTAACCAACAAGACCGCCATCATCACCGGTGCCGGCAGAGCTGTCCTCAGTGACGGCAGATGCGGTTCCATCGGCTACGGCATTGCCACCGCCTACGCCAAAGAGGGTGCAAACCTTGTCATCACCGGACGCAATGTCCAGAAGCTCACCGATGCCAAGGAGGAGCTGGAACGCCTGTACGGCATTCAGGTTCTGCCGGTGCAGGCAGATGTCAACGCCGGCGCAGACAATGCCGCTGTGGTGGAACATGTCGTCAAGGAAGCAGTGGACGCTTTCGGCGATATCCACGTGCTGATCAACAACGCACAGGCATCTGCCTCCGGCGTGACACTGGCAGACCACACCACAGAACAGTTTGATCTGGCGATCTACTCTGGTCTGTATGCCACCTTCCACTACATGAAGGCGTGCTATCCCTATCTGAAAAAGACACAGGGTTCTGTCATCAACTTTGCCTCCGGTGCCGGTCTGTTCGGCAACTTCGGTCAGTGCGCTTACGCCGCTGCCAAGGAGGGCATTCGCGGTCTGACCCGTGTGGCTGCAACGGAATGGGGCAGAGATAACATCAATGTCAACATCGTTTGTCCGCTGGCGTGGACTTCTCAGCTGGAGAACTTCAAGAACGCCTATCCGGACGCTTTTGAAAAGAACGTCAAGATGCCGCCGGTTGGTCATCTGGGCGATGCGGAACTGGAGATCGGCAGAGTTTGCGTACAGCTGGCTTCTCCGGACTTCAAGTTCATGACGGGTGAAACCATTACGCTGGAGGGCGGTCTGGGACAGCGCCCGTAACCCGCAGGCAAAAAATATTTTTTCATGAAAACAGGGACACCAAACATTTCGTCTGGTGTCCCTGTTCTTAGAGCTTGTATTCATAGGAAATATATGCGGATTTTCGAGCAAATTTTTTTGCAGACAAGGCAAAAATTTGCAGGCATACTTTCGTATGGCAAGAATTTTTCACGCAGTATGCAACAAAATTTGCCGAAAAGACGTAGATAGACGCCTATGAACATGAGCTCTTACTTCTTTCGGATGACCATTCCCATGGTGAAGCCGTGGGAGGAGGCGCTGTTGTATGTAATGTGGGATTTCTCGATGCGCTCATGCACGCCCTGGATGCTGCTCAGGTTGCACAGGATCTCCGCTGTATTCCGTGCGTCCGCCAGTGCTCCGTGCTCCGTTCCCTCAAAGTAGATCTGCATGGAACCGAGGGCGTTGGTTAGGTTCATGGGACGGGTGAAGCCGTACATCCGCTGGTGGATTCGCTGCAAATCCACCCAGTGCGCATAGAACATATCGTGCAGCGGAAATTCCTTCAGATCTGCCTCCCGCAGGATCACGTTCTGATCGCTGGTGCTCCAGGTATAGAACCGGCTGCGCACATCGCTGCCGATCCAGTCCGCAAACTGTTCCATCGCCTCGGCATACTGCGGTGCTTTTTCCACTGTTTTTTTGGTGATGCCGGTGATCTGCGTGATGCGGTACGGAATATCGCTGTACTGCGGCTTGACGTAGGTTTGAAAGCTGTCCAGCTTCCGGTTTTCCTCGTCCAGCTTCACAGCACCGATCTCGATGATCTCATTGCCGGCGACTGCCTGCAAATCCGGATCCCGCAGCGGTGTGAATTCCAAATCCAATACGATTTTATTCCCCTTCATGATACTTCCGTTCTCCTTTCCAGAGCAACTTGTCCCAGCGCAGCACGGCGTTCTCCGGCCGTGGCTGCGTTCTCGAAAAACTTATCTGTATTATACCATAGTTTTTCGAAAAAGGCAATGGATTTTGGCAGAGCCCTGGAAAAAACCGCACTTTTTGTCCGACAAAAAGCGGACGCAGCCCTCCGCTGCATCCGCTCTGCGTTATATTTTGTTTGTTGCACGGCTCAGATCATGCCGCACTCGTCATAATCGCTCCATTTTGCGTCATCCACATGCCGGCGGCGTGTGGAAATGGCGTAGACAATGCCGGCAACGGCAACCGCAATGGTAACCACCGCCAAAAGCAGACCGAGCAGCGATGACCGCTTCGATTTCTTTGCCATGATTACATCGCACTCCCTTCCGTCTGACCCATCTCAGACATCAGACGCTGCAGCTCAGTATCCACATCCATATCATGCTGGAGCTGTTCAAAGGTCTTTGCATCCGCAGAATCGCTGCCTGCGATCTCGCTGAATGCCGCAGCCTCTGCCTCCTGCTGGGTCACCTTCTGTTCCATCCGGTCGAACTTATCCAGTGCGCTGGAGCTGTCCATTCCGCCCACAGTCTGTGCCAGATTCTTCTGCGTCTTTGCCATCTGAGAGCGTGCCACCAGCATTGCCTGACGGCTCTTTGCCTCCTCCAGCTTACTTTTCAGGGTTTCCACCTGCTCCCGAATCTGTGCGGTCTGGGCAGCGATCTGCTCGTACATCTTCTGATAAGATTCCACTTCGGCATCTGCGCTCACCTTATGGGAGAGAGCTTTCTTTGCCAGATCTACATCGCCGGCAGCCAGTGCTGCCTTTGCTTTAGCTTCCCAATCTGCGGAAGTCTTTACTGCATTTTCGTACTGCCGCTTTGCGATCCGCTCACTTGCCATTGCCTTGCCCAGCGCCTGTGTGGACTGCTGGACATCCTTCTGCAAGTCGGAGATGATCTGCTTTACCATCTTTTCCGGATCTTCTGCACGATCAATCAGGTCGTTGATGTTTGCCTTCAGGAGATCACCGATTCTCGAAAAAATTCCCATGTTTCTATCCTCCGAAACGTCTTGTTTTGCGGAATTGCTTTGTTCCTATTATACCGTATTTCGCCGGTTTTGTCAAGCATAATTCTTACAAAAGATTTACAAATTTAGATTTTTGCAGACGCTTTACCCAAATTTTCAAAAATGGAATGTGGAATTTCTGCCCATAACGCTGAAAAATCCGCCCGAAAATACTACAGAGCCCTTACAGCCAAAAGCGGCCGCAGAAACGATTTTTCCGTTCCTGCGGCCGAATTTTTATGGTGTTTGTTCACGGCACACTTTTTTCAGCGTGCGCCCCGCTGTTACCGGCGCTTCCGGCTTGCTGCCATAAGCAGAAGCAGCACTGCACTGCTGGACAGCAGCACGGTCAGTCTGCGGTCGCCGGTCTTGGGCGAGTTGCTGACTGCGGGTGTGCTGCGGTAGTACGAACCGCCGGACGAACCGGACGAATAGCTGCCGTTGCTTCTCGTGGTCGTGGTTCTTCCCGCCGTTCCTCCGCCAGCGGCGGAACGCTTTGCCGTGGTGGAAGCTGCCGTTCCCGTGGTGGTCGTGGTCTGTACCGCCTCGGTCGTGGTTTCTGCCGTGGTTGTGGTGGTGGGAGTCTGTTCCCCGTTCCCAGAATCCGTCCGGCGCATGGTTGTGGTGGTGGTTTCCTCGACGGTGGTCGTGGTGGTTTCCTCGGTGGTTGTGGTCGTGGCAAGTGTGCCCGTGCCCAGATATGCGTCAACCATAACGATTCTGCCGTCCGTGAGCTCTGCCACGACGGTCACCGTCCGGGTGCCATCCGCTTCCGTTGTGATGTTCAGGAGCTGGAGCATGCCGTCTCCGGTCAGGCGGAAGTAGATCGGCTCTGCCAGTGCGAAATCAGCAGGGGCTTTCAGCTCGGACAGCTGGTAGATGCAGTCCGGTGTCAGCTCCGGCAGCAGGTACGGCGTGCCGTTCTCCGACATCCAGGCAGCTGTTACAGTGCCATCCTCGGCGGTCAGCTGAAGCGAAGCGCCGCCCAGCAGATTGCCCTCTGCATCCTGCTTGCAAACCACGATGGTGGTCGTTGTGGTCACGGTTGTGGTCGTCGTTTCCTCCGTAGTGGTTTCTTCCTCGGTGGTGGTCGTCTCTTCGGTGGTTGTCGTAGTTTCCTCGGTTGTTGTGGTGGTTGTCGCAGCTGCGGTGGTCGTGGTAGTCGTGGTAAGTTTCGTAGTCGTGGTCTCCTCTGCCGTAGTAGTCGTGGTGATGGTCACGGCGGTGGTAAAGGTAGTTGCAGCGGTGGTCGTTGTGGTAGTTTTTGCGGTAGTTGCGGTTGTAGTCGTTGTGGTGGTGGTCGGTGTGGTCGGACCAGCGGAGCTTGCCGTAGTTTGCGCAGTAGTGCTGGTAGTTGTCGTGGTCGTAGTTGCCTTCGTTGTTGTGGCAGTGGTTGTTTCTGTGGTAGTTGTGGTTGTGGTCGTTTTTTCTGTGGTTGTTGCCTTTGCCGTTGTGGTGGTGGTTGTTTCTGTGGTAGTCGTGGTTGTGGTCGTTTTTTCTGTGGTTGTTGCCTTTGTCGTTGTGGTGGTAGTAGTTGTTGCAGTTGTGGTTGTCGTGGTCGTTGCGGTCGTTGTTTCTGTTGTGGTGGTGGTCGCTTCTGTGGTCGTCGTGGTGGCAGATGTCGTAGTTTCTGTAGTCGTGGTCATTGTCGGACCGGCGCTGCTCTGGATAGTGGTCACAGTGGTTTCTGCGGTAGAAGCCGTGGTCGGACCGGCAGAGCTTGCCGTGGTGGCTGTTGTCGAAGTTGCTGTGGTCGTGGTGGTAGTAGTCGTAGTGGTAGTAGTCGTGGTGGTGGTTGTTGTTGTCGTGGTGGTAGATTCTGTGGTGGTTCCTTCCGTGGTTGCCTCTGTCGTAGCAGTTGTGGTTGTGGTCGTGGTTGTTTCAGAAGTGGTAGCCGTGGTTGTTGTGGTTGTGGTGGTGGTAGTTGTTGTCGTCGTTGTGGTGGTGCTGGTGGTCGTTGGTGTCGTGGATGTAGTTGTTGTGCTGGTGGTGGTCGGTGTGGTGGATGTGGTAGTAGTAGTGGTTGTGGTGGTAGTCGTTGTAGTGGTTTCTGCCTTTTCGTTAGGCACCTGAATACGAATGGTATCGCCGTCAATTACCTTCAGGTTTGCCGATACGGTGTCCTCGATGTCCATATAATACCGGATTGCCTGAATCGTTGCGTTCCAGTAGGTGACTTTCATTCTGCCGCCCTCGCCGAATGCAATGCCATCTCCGGTAAAGGTATTCGTTCCCTCGGCGATGCTCTTCTCCATTACTGAATCACCGCCAGTGGGCTTAAACTGAATCGCATGGGAAGCACCCTGAATATCGTTGACAACTACTTCGATTTTGGTAATGGGCATATTTTTGTACGCATCGCCGAAATAGATTTCCTCATTGTTTTCCGGATTGGTTGACTCCACATAGGACGGTCTGCCCACGGTGATGGTATAGTCGCTGTTGACAATAAAGTACATCTTCTGTCCCACCAGCGTATCCTCATAGCCTGCCGGCGCTTTGGCTTCTACGATGTAGTACATGCCGGGCTCCAGATAGCCGTCCACCAGCTTCTCGCCGTTCCAGTCGCAGACCTTTTCGTCATCGGATGCACGGTACAGCGCCAGTTCTGCGCCGCCGTCCGGGATCACATCGCCGCTCTCGCTGTCCACCTTTTGCAGCGTTACCTTTGCGCCGGTGATACGAATGTCGATCATGGTGACAACGGTATCTGTGCTGGCAGTCGCCTTGCTCCAGTCCGGCTTTCCATTCACCTCAGCCTCGGTGGTGTGCACGGTATATACGCCGTTTTCCTCAGTCACATAGAAATAGATGGGCTTTGCCAGCTCGTATTCCGCAGAGGGTGCTGCGATCTCCTCCAGAACATAGTAGGGGTTCTGGCTGGCGCCGGCAACGTGGATGTCTGCCAAATCGTTCAGACCGATGTTCAGCGTCTGATTTGCCTGTGTTCCGTCAAATCCGCCAACTGCCGTTTCCGTGCCGTCCTGAACCTTTTTCAGCGAAAGGGTTGCGCCATCCAGCAGAGTGCCCTCGTTGTCCTTCTTCTGAATGGTCAGTCCCTGCTGGTTCGCAATCGTTGGAACGGTATCATGGGATGCCGGTCCGACGGCGGGCTGCTGCGACGGTGCCTTGAACGGCGGATAGATCAGCATGTTCTCGGTGTCGATGCGCATACCGGGAATGGTAGTGTCGTCAAACCGGTTTTCTGTCGAGAGGACATCGCCCCCGTATTTCCAGCTGTCGCCGTCCCTGGTCAGGGTGTAGGTCGTGCCGTCACAGGTGAACTGCTTCTCCTGAATCTCGCCGGAAGCGATGGTATATGCGGTATTCACCACATAGGTGACACCGCCGGTCTGGGGCTTCCGGGGGTCCGTGGTCGCCGGATACATGGTGACACGGACTTCCGTCGAAACGATCAGACCATCCTGTTCCTCGTAGGTTTCCTCATAGTCAATGTAATACCGCATCTCGGATTTCTGGTAGCCGTCCGGTGCGTCCTCCTCGGCGATGTAGTACTCGTGTTTCAGCGTGGCGGGCGCATCCGGATCTTCCTCGCCGATGTCGAACTGTGCGTTATAGGATGCCTGCAAATCCTCGGTGACCATGGCGTCCACAGCATCCCACTGACCGTCCGCCTGCTTCTGATACAGCACGAGAGCTGCGCCGGACAGCAGGTTGCCCTTGGCATCCACTTTCCGGAGATCCACGGTATAGCCGGTATCTACAGAAAGCAGACTGTACGGGCCGGTGTACGGACGGTAGCCAAACTCTGTACCGCCGTCAAAGCTTTTGGCGATGAGCGCACCAGAGAGGTGTCCTCTGTGGTTGGAATCGCTTCTGCCCTCCAGTGTCCACTCGTCTGTGACATCCGCCAGCGGTGCCAGAATCGTTCCCTGGAAGTTGTTCGCCAGCACGACCCGTGATGCCTCGTAGAAGTTATACAGCAGGCTGGTTACGCCGGGATGGTTGTTATCTTTCTGGTCATCATCCAAGGGACCGGTACGTCCCACGGCAACATCATTGATGTATGTGAACTTCTGCCCGTTTTCGTGGTTGATATCCGAGATGTGCAAATCCCCGCTTCCGGCGACATTGACCACGATGTAGGAGTTGTTCCAAGTGGTAGGGCTGCCGTCATTGGCGACGACGGTGCGGGGCGTTTTCAGCGCTGGAATGTTCTCATACTTGACGTAGATGCACTCCTGATACTGTGCCCACTCCTCCGGTGTCAGGGTGAATACCACCTCTTCCGCCGTGGATGCGCTGCCGGTATACGTGAATGTGGCAGTATCGCCGCCGACGGAGAACGTGCCTGTCGCCTTCTGGCGGCTCAGCTTCTGGCTGTTTTTCTGGAGCAGTGCGAACTGGTCTGCCACGGAGAAGTCCGACGACTGGAAGAACTGGTCTTTCGCATCCTGATACAAGCCGTATTTCCGGTAGTTCGTATCGGTATCGTTCATGTCCACGCCGTCGCCGATCCAGAAGATCTGTCCGTTGTCGGTGTTCAGCTGGCGCACCGGTCCGTTGTTGATGATGAGATGGGCATAACCGCTGTCTCCCAGCAGGCTCTCCAGCGATTCGCCGGTGTTATAGTCGCCTTTGCCCACTTCATAATCCCAGCCGATGTACGGCGACAGATTGGCGCCGCCACCTACGGCAATACGTCCCTCTGCATCGGAATCATGGGATTTGAAATCGTCTTCCAGAAATATGCAGAACTGTGAGGCAATGCCGAGGACGTAGGTCTTGTTGGCATTGGCAAGGGTTTCCGCCACCGTTGCCCCACGGAGTGCGCTCTTCTCGCCGACCAGAAGCGTCACGTCGTCAGACTGCACACCGCCGCCCCAGCTGGTGACCGCATTCGCTGCACCGGCCGTCAGCCCGGACAAACCCGTCATCGTACTCGTTACCGCCATTACCGCTGCCACGGCAGCGCCGGCAATTCTTTTTCTCATCGTTTTCATCCTTGTCACCTCATTTTATCCTCGAAATTCTTTCCATATTCCTCAGTTCAAAACAGACTTTTCACATTTTACATCTGGAAAATTTATGTTGCAATTGTCTATTTTGTTTGATATGGCTATTATATCATATTGTTGCTCGAAAATCAAGAGGTTTGCGCCCAAAAAATTTTCCTGTAATTTTGTGAAAATTATACAAGTTTCAACAGATTTTTCTGCGCTTTCAATCGCATCTGTAAATTTCAAACGATTTTTTCGCCAATCCGCACGAGAAAACATGCAAAAAAATATGCCAGCATCCTCTCACGAAGATGCCGGCATACCTGTGTACATTTCTCTTGAAATTCGTTGCTATATTTTCACAAACTTTATGCTTTTTTCACATCTGGATTTTCTGGTTTTTCCAACATATCCACCGATTCCGCATCACCGGACGGCGTTTCCGGACGGGAAAGCGGGCCTTTCAGAATGCGGTCAATGGCGTTGGAGTTGAGCTGCGTGGAAAGGCGCAGGCGGTCGATGTCCGTCCGCATGGCAGTGAGATCGGAGCCAAGGGACTTGCGCACCTTTGCCGACTGGGCATTGACCTCAGCACGCATAGATTCCAGATCGGACTCCATGGCGTTCAGCTCCGCAGCCACACGTCCCATCATGGTCTGCTCCCGCTCTACCAGAATCTTGATGTAATCTTCCAGCCGTTCCATGCGAATTTCCAGTGCACGGTTCTGGATCTCCAGCGCCCGCAGACGTGCGCCGGTTCCCATGTTCACCTGATTCTGCCGCACGCCGAAGATGTGCAGCGGGCGGGGCCAGCCCTTGACCTTCTGCTCCTCCCACTCTTCCTCCGGATATGCAGTCGTCGGCATACGGTAGGTACCTTCCTCTTCCAACTCTTTCTTTGCCTGTTCCAGTGCCTCTTCCAATGTTTCCATTTGGTATGCCTCCCTCTCCGTTACTTTTGCAGCTGCTGTTTCCACACGTCCAGCGTTTCCGCAATGGTCTGTTCCAGCGGAATCTCCGGTGTCCAGCCGGTGTCCTGCTGAAGCTTGGAAATATCCGCCCGAATGACAGGAATTTCCACGGGGCGCAGCTTGGCGGGGTCGATCTCCACCTGGATCTCTGCGCCGCTCTGGGCAATGATCTGCGTCAGGATCTCCTGAATGGCAACAGCGGTTCCGCTGCCCACATTATAGGTTTCTCCGGCACGACCGTGCTGCGCCAGCAGCGCATAGGCACGCACCACATCCCGCACATCAGTGAAATCCCGCTTGGCGGACAGATTGCCCACGTGCATCACCGGTTCCCGCAGTCCCAGCGAAATCTCCGCCGCCTGTTTGCAGAAGTCGGACACCACGAACTGGGGCGTCTGATTGGGGCCGACGTGGTTGAACGCCCGAATCATGACGATCTCCATGCCGTATGCCCTGGCGTACAGCGACCCGAACCAGTTCTGCGCTGCTTTGGTCACGGCGTAGGGGTTGCCCGGATGCACCGGCGTATCCTCACCGACCAGCTCCGTTTCCGGCGGGAGCATTCCGTACTCCTCCCCCGAACCGATGAGCAGAATGCGGGGCGCATAGTCCTCGATGGCACGGACGGCATCCAGCACATTCAGACTGCCGCAGAGGTTGATCTCCACGGTTTTCTGGGGATTTTTCCAGGAGAACGCCACAGAGCTCTGGGCTGCCAGATGGAAAATCACGTCCGGACGCAGCCGCACCAGCAGCGCCTCCACCGCATCCCGATCCAGAATGTCCAGATTATACGCCTCGCAGCCCTCCACGGAAACATCCTCCTGGGGCAGCTTGGTCACGGTGGTGTCCCAGTGACATCCCTGCACCAGCTGCCGTGCCAAATAGCTCCCCACAAATCCGCCGCCGCCGATAATCAGCGCCTTCATGACAATCGCCGCCTTTCTGCAAATTCCGCCAGCGTGGCATAGACCTTTTCCACCACGTCTGCCTCTTCATATTCTTCTTCCACCCGTTTTGCCGCTGCCCTGCCGTACTGCTCCCGCAGCGCCTTGTCATCCGCCAGCTTCTGGATCGCCTGCGCCAGCGCCGGCACATCCTCCGGCGGCACGGTGATTCCCGTCACGCCGTCCAGACTGACATGGGGCACGCCGGTGGGCAGACTCGTATTGATGACGGGCTTGCCGTACACCATCGCCTCCTGCTGCACGATGCCAAACGCCTCGCTGTTCGCCACGGAGGGCAGCACAAAGATATCGCAGTCCGCAAATGCCGCACGCAAATCTTCCTCAGACAGATTGCCTAAGAAATGCACACGTGTCTCCATCTGCGCCATTTCCGCCATCCTGTGAAGTTTCTCCTCCATCTCCGGCGTTCCGTGTCCCACCAGAAACAGCTCGCAGCCATGCACCTGGGCGAAAGCGTGCAGCAGCACCTCGATGCCCTTATAGTACACAAACCGCCCCACAAACAGGACTCGCACCGTCTCCGGATTCCGCTGTATCTGCCGCAGGATGGGCTTCCGCTCAATGCTCCGGTAGGCTGCCACGTCAATGCCGTAGGGAATGACACGGCACTTCTCCCGAAACTGCGTCAGAATCGGGGAACTGGTGATGTGCCCCTCCGTTGCCACAATGATGCAGTCCACACGGCGCAGAAAGCGCAGCAGCAGCGGACGGTACAGCCGCATGAGTTTTTTCTGGCGCACCACATCGCTGTGCCATGCGACCACCACCGCCCCACGGTATCCCGACAGCAGACACGCCGCATCCGCCAGGGGAAAGGGCATGTGAATCTCGACCACATCCGCCTGTTTCGCCATCTGCCGGAACTTCCGGAAAAAGGAGAAGGACACCGGACAGGAAAAATACGTGCCCAGACTGCTGGCGTAGTGCACCAGCACACCCTCCACTGTGCGGTCCTCGCCCTTGCCCTTTTCCTGACACACCAGCACCTGTACTTCTGCACGCCTGTTCAGTTCCCGGGAGAACGTGCGCACCAGACTTTCGATGCCGCCGATGTGGGGGAAATATGCCTTATTTACCTGCAAAATGCGCAGTTTTTTCTGTTCCTGCTCACTCACCGCAGACCTCCTGATACACCGCATAGAGCTGCTTTGCCGAAGCCTCCCACGTGAATTTCGCCGCACGCAGCGGGCCCGCCTTTTTCAGCTTCTCCCGCAGCGCCGTATCGGTATAGAGCCGCTCCAGTCCGCCGGCGATGGCGTCCACCTGATAGGGGTCGACCACCACGGCATCCTCCCCCACGACCTCCGGCAGGGATGCCGCATGGGTTGTGAGCACGGGCACACCGCACGCCATTGCCTCCAGCGGCGGCATGCCGAAGCCCTCGTAAATGGACGGGAACACAAACGCCAGCGCTCCGCACATCAGGGCGCAGATGTCCGCATCCGGCACGTACTCCGTAAAGAGCACCTCTTTTTCCAGATGCAGCTGGTGCACGGTTTCATAGATGCCGCTGTCCAGCCAGCCCTTTCCGCCGGCGAGCACCAGCCTGGGGGGATTGTGCTTGCCGTTGGCGAACTGGGCATATGCCTCCATGAGCCGTTCCAGATTCTTTCGCGGCTCCAGCGTTCCCAGATACAGGAAATAGTCCCCGCCGATGGAGAACTTCTCCTTGACGGCGGCAATTGCCGCCGCATCCGTCACCGGATGGAAGCGCTCCTGATCGACACCACAGTACACCACCCGAATCTTGTCGGCAAACTGGGGAAAATAGCGGATGATCTCCTGCTTGGAGAACTCGGAGTCCGTCACAATGCGGTCTGCCCGCTTCATGGACTTTTTCAGGCCGGTTTCCAGCATATATTTGGTTCTGCCCCGCACCGTCTCGGGAAATGTCTTGTACACCATGTCGTGCACGGTGACGATCTTCTTTCCCGCCACATTCGGCGGAACGATGTAGTTGAAAAAGTGGGTGACCTGCGCCCTGTCCCCGAAAAAATGCCGGTAGGACACGGGCAGGAAGTTGGACACCAGCCGATAGACATAGCCCGATGCCTTTGCCCAGTGGGGCTTCATGTTGTCCCGCAGATACGGGGCAAGCCGTTCGATCTTGATGTGTTCATCCTTGCGGGAGAAGAATTGCAGCAGGAATTCGTCCTCCGGATGCAGCTGTGCCAACGCCTGAATTTGTCCTGCCTCACAGTACCCGATGCCGGTCATCCGGCAGCCGATCAGCGGCAGCACATCAAATGCAATACGCAAATTTCGTTTCGCTCCTCTCCCATAGAGATCAGATTCTGAATAGGCTTCAAGAGCCTGTTTCATACCAGCAATTTGCCCAGATACGAAACAGGCTCCAGAATTTTCATCTACAGTTTGTTATATATTCTGGCACTTCAGCTCGTGCTCTACTAGAGCCAGATCGTTCTTTACCATTCTTGCGACCAGATCGGAGAACGGAATCTCACGCTTCCAGCCCAGAACAGACTCTGCCTTTGCCGGATTGCCCAGAAGCACATCGACCTCTGCCGGACGGAAGAACTTCTTGTTGACCTTGACGATGACCTTGCCGGTTGCCTTGTCGATTCCGACTTCGTCCACACCGCTGCCCTGCCACTCGATGGAGATGCCCACGTGGGAGAACGCCGTTTCCACAAATTCCCGTACCGTACGGGTCTCATTGGTGGCGATGACATAGTCGTCCGGCTTGTCCTGCTGGAGCATGAGCCACATTGCACGGACATAGTCCTTGGAGTGACCCCAGTCACGCTTGGAATCCATGTTGCCCAGTTCCACATAATCCTGCACGCCCAGCTTGATGCGTGCAACGGCATTGGTGATCTTTCTGGTGACGAATTCCAGACCACGGCGCTCGGACTCGTGGTTGAACAGGATGCCGGAGCATGCGAACAAACCATAGCTCTCCCGATAGTTCTTGGTGATCCAGTGGCCGTACAGCTTGGCAACGCCGTACGGGCTTCTGGGATAGAACGGGGTCTTTTCGGTCTGCGGCATCTCCTGCACCAGACCGAACATCTCGGAGGTGGATGCCTGATAGAACCGGCATTCCGGCTTTACGGCACGGATGGCTTCCAGCATGTTGGTAACGCCCAGCGCATCGATCTCTGCGGTTGCCAGCGGCTGCTCCCAGCTGGTTGCCACAAAGGACTGCGCTGCCAGATTGTACACCTCATCTGCCTGAGAGATCCGCATTGCGGAGATCAGGGAGATGACGTCGGTCATGTCCGCATAGATGAAGTGGATCTTTTCCTTGATGTGGTCTACGTTGCCGTAGTCTACCACGCTCTTGCGGCGCATGATGCCGTACACTTCGTAGCCCTTTTCCAGCAGCAGTTCTGCCAGATAGGAGCCGTCCTGTCCTGTAATACCTGTGATCAATGCATGTTTTGCCATAATCGTATTCCTTTCTATTTTCAAAGGGAAAAAGCCCTTTTTCGTCCCTTCACGCCCTGCGCCCGCCGGTTATACCAGCTGCGCACGGTTGCAGATCTTCAGATTCTCGATGACCTTTTTCACATCCTGTGTGCTGTCCTTGGCGCAGATCAGAACGGCATCGTCCGTATCCACCACGATCAGATCCTCCACGCCGACTGCCGCAATGAGCCGCTTGCCGCCGCAGATGGTGCTCGCCTTCGTGCCGATGGTGATGACATCGCCTTCGATATAGTTGCCGTATTCATTGGTGGGGTTGATGCGCTCCACTGCCAGCCAGTTTCCCACATCGTCCCAGCCGAAGCTTGCCGGCAGGGTGTAGATGTTCTCCGCCTTTTCCATGACGCCGAAGTCGATGGACTCGCTGCGGAATGCCTGATACTCGGTTTCCAGCACGCTCTCATAGTCCGGCGTGCCCACCGCAGCCTCGATGCGCACCAGTCCCTCGTAGATGTCCGGCATGAGCTTCTCGATGTTGGCGAGAATGGAAGAGGTCTTCCACACGAACATGCCGCTGTTCCACAGGTAGCGGTGGGATGCCAGATACTGCTTGGCGGTGTCCAGATCGGGTTTTTCCTTGAAGCACTCCACACGGTAGACGCCGGTCATGCCCAGATCGGCATCCCGCTCAAACTTGATATAGCCGTAGCCGGTCTCCGGATAGGAGGGGGTGATGCCGATGGTCACCAGATTCTCGTCCCGCTCTGCCACGGCGACTGCCTGACGGAGCACGTCCACGTACATCTCCTCATAGCGGATGAGGTGGTCTGAGGGCAGCACCAGCATCATGGCATCGCCGTACTTCTTGCGGATGACTGCCGCTGCAAGTCCGATGCACGGCGCTGTATTGCGGGAGCACGGTTCCAGCAGGATGTTCTCCGCCGGCAGTTCCGGCAGCTGTTCCTGCACCAGTGCGGCATACTTCACGTTGGTGACCACGAAAATGTCCTCCATGGAAACCAGCGGCAGCAGACGCTTCACCGTCTTTTGAATCATTGTGTCCCCGTCGCTGGTGAGCGAGAGGAATTGCTTCGGATAGTTGACACGGCTCTTCGGCCAGAAGCGTTCGCCACGCCCGCCAGCCATAATCACAGCAGTTACTTTCATGGGGTATCTCCTTTGCTCTTATCATTTTGTGCGGACTCCATTGATTCCTGCACCATCATCTCCTGCGCATCGTGGGACTGTTCCTCCTCGTTGGTCTCGCCGGGGAACAGCGCCGTTTTCAGGGTCATCAGGACAATGCGCAGATCTAAAAAGATCGAATAGTTTTCAATATACATCAGGTCCATCTTCAGCTTGTCATAGGGCTGGGTGTCATATTTTCCGATGACCTGTGCATAGCCGGTCAGACCGGCTTTGACATGAAGCCGGAACTCGAACTCCGGCATAGTCTTCTCATATTGCTGCGCCAGCTCCGGACGCTCCGGACGCGGCCCGACCACGGACATCTCCCCGCGGAAGATGTTGAACAGCTGGGGCAGTTCGTCCAGCCGGCACCGGCGGATGTGCCCCACGCGGGTGATGCGGTCGTCATCCTCCCGTGCCAGCTGCGGCCCGTGCTTCTCTGCATCCACCACCATACTGCGGAACTTATAGACATAGAACTCTTTGCCCCCCAGCGTCAGACGCTTCTGCCTGAACAGCACCGGCCCGCCGTCGTTCAGCTTGATGGCAAGGGCACAGACCAGCATGACCGGAGAGAGCAGTACGGTAAATACCACAGCAAATGTCAAGTCGAACGCACGCTTGACCAGCCGCTGTTCCATCGACAGACCGTAGTTCCGGCACAGCAGCAGCGGCGTATCGAACAGCCGGATCTCCTCCGCTCCGCGCAGGATGATGTCGGAGATCTTCGGGGCGATATAGGTGCGGATGTTTCGGGCGAAGCAGTACTTGAGCAAGTCGTTGCGCCGCTGTCCGGGGATCTCGCACAGGATCACGCCTTCATACCGTCCGATCGCCGCACAGATCTCCTCGGTGGATTCCGCAATGCTCACGGACTCACAGATCATATACTTGTCCACACGGCGGCTCATTTTCAGCACCAGCTCGGCGGCGTTCTTGTCGCCGTAGATGACGACCAGATGGCGCGGCGGATAGATGCGGAAGTACAGCCGGTTCACCAGCACCACCCACAGCACCAGCACCAGCAGGTCGTACCCCGTGAGGATCACCATGGGGAGCGTGGCGGAAAAGTCACGGTTGACCACGCTGATCTGGAAGTACGTCAGCACATTGACGCACAGAATGGAGAGCGTCTGGGAATAGAACATATCCGTCCGCTTCAGATAGCCTGCCTTCAGCCCGCCGAACGCCTTGCTGAACAGCATCACCATGACGATATAAATTAAAATCATCACCCAGTTGCCGCGCCGATAAAACGGCAGCAGGATGGCATCGCTATAGCTCTGATACCATACCCACACAAATCCCAGTGTATAAAGCCCCACCAGAATCACAGCGGCAGAAAACGAAAAGATTCGTTTATATTGATCTCTGCGATTTTTCATTCCAATTCTATTTTACAGCGCTGCCGCAGAATCATATCTCTGCATGTTCCCCAGCAGCCTTTTCTCACTTTCTAAAAATCAGGAAACACCGGCGAAATTACCGGCATCGTTTCCAGAAAACATATACTTTATTATAGCAGAGGGATATGGTGCTGTCAAGCGTTTCCCGCATTTTCAGCATTTTTCCCGAAAAAAATCGGTGCCGCGGCAGATTGCGACACCGATACGAGATATCATTTTTTCATTTTTCCCTGTACTCAGACAGCAGTAAACAAATAGTACTGATTCGTTCCGGCATACTGAATGGCAAGCTGCTGTGCGCCATCCGCACCCTTGACGGAATAGATCAGCACCACATAAGTGTCATCCACATCTTCTCCGTTGGTGATGCCGTTTCCCAAGTACTCATCCAGCTCTCGGTTGGAGATCTCGGTATACTGGGTATCGTAGGAGATGCCCTGCCACACCAGAATATGGTACAAATAGATGTTTTGCCGAATGGAGATGTTGCTCTGGCTGGACTTGGTGGTCACCGTTGTCTGCGCCGGTTCTGTCGGCTGCGTCTGTGCGGTGGTCGCCTGTGTCACAGCGGTAGTGGTACGTACCGGCTTGGTCTGCGTTTCAGCGGCAGTCGTCTTTTTCACCGTGGTCTGTGCCGTTTCGGTCTGTACCGCCGTTGTCACCGGTTCCGTCGGCACGGCCTCGTCCGCCGCATCTGTCAC
>ENA-OPTA01001093-OPTA01001093.1-human-gut-metagenome-genome-assembly--contig:-NODE-1093-length-17149-cov-4.411197_pt1 | contig 17149 bp, 15 predicted proteins | sample MGYA00241813_ERZ501917 | MGnify/ENA primary metagenome ERZ501917 (study PRJEB25962, sample SAMEA2042408) | human gut metagenome | biome: human gut; feature: human-associated habitat; material: faeces...
TTATCAGATTCATCGGCTCCGGTAATTTTCGAAGTGCTTCTATCGGTATTTTCTTATATACTGCAGCTGCAATATATTCCTCCGAGAAATAATCAACCACCTCTGCCGTTCCCGTCACCTGCATACCTTTCAGTTTTCCGAAGCCTTCATACTTATCATAGATTGCAAGGCACACATTCTTATTCTTTTCAAGTGCTTTGAATTTCTCTCCACCTTCCGAGAACATCCAGAATGCCCCGTCATGATATGTGTACTCGATTGGTGTTACTCTGACAAATTCACCGCTTCCGGTTGCCAGTGCACAAGTGTTATTCGATTTTATGTACTGTTCGATTTCTTTCAATAATGTATCTCTGTCCATTTTTTCGTCAGATGCATCTTTAATCTTCCAGTAATTTGCTGCCCGCTCATAATCTTCATGTGTCATGATTATTCATCCTCTCTTATTTCTTTTTTATCATTTATTGATATTTACTAACACTTACTGAATATTGCTTTATCGAATACCGTTTTAACGAATCTTATCTTTAATAAACATTACTTTTTTTGTATACTTTCAAAATATAATCCTTTCTATAATATAATACCTACAAGAGATCACGAAATCCGCTTCATAAGCTCGTCATAGATTTCTTTTGCCACTGCAAGCTTATATGCCAGGCGAGTCGGCTGCGGCTCCAGTTCAATATAATACGACTGTATCTCTCCCTTTACTCCAATTGCAAAATACACCTGTCCCGGAACGGAAGCATCCGGATTGGATGGATCAATATTTCCCATTGTTCCGGTAACCCCGATTCCGATATCTGCATTGTAGGCTTCTGTGCATGCCCTGGTCATGGCCTCTGCCGTTTCCTTCGAATATACCGTATAGGTATCCAGTACTTCTGCCGGAACGCCCTGCATGATCTTCGCTTCATTACAATATGTAACAAACGCCCCCTTCAGAACTGCTGATGATCCTTCTGTATCTGTGATCAGCGAAGCAATCTGCCCCGATGTTGCAGATTCCATTGTGGTGATTGTCAGATTTTTTTCGATCAGAAGCTTTGTCAGTTTTCTGTAATCATTTCTGATGTCGGCTTCATGGTATACTTTTGAATTATTTTTATAGCTCAATTCTACGCCTCCGTATTTCACACTAACTTATAAAATTTTTTCTGCCGGTTAATGTTGGTAACCAATATATAGTATAACACATTAACCCTCTGCAAAAGCTACCACCAACAGCTTTTCATGCATACTTTGGTATAACAAAAAGAAGCATCTGGATCCTACTCCAAATGCTTCCTTTTCTGCTATATGATTTATAATCTTATTTTCGTTTTCTGACTGCTACACCTGCTCCTGTGAGTACTCCACAAGAAATAACTGCAAGCGCGATCCAGAGTAATACATTTGCGTTATCACCTGTCTTTGTACGGACGCGATGACACAACACGATACTGGTTGTGAGTAACTTTAGCGAACTTATCCCAATCGAATAATGTTCTGATAAAGTTCCAAGAGTTAGCAATACTCATAATTCGTAATATCCTTTCTTTTATTTTTCATAATTACTAAACGCATCATTGATGTGATTTGAAATAATTCCCATAATAACGGAAACATCATATGTATGAGTTACGTCATTGAAATCATCATTTCCTATCGTAATATGAATACGTTCTTCTTTGTACGCATCTACAATAGCTTTTATTCTATTGAGTGCAACAATATTTCGGTTACACATATTGAACCCTCCTTTCAGTATTATTATACTTCAAAAGTGACTCAATGTATATTTACATTTACACGTTTATATGTTACATGTATATTTCGAAACACTTGACTTTTACTTGTTTTTATTGTATTGTAATTTACATACTTTATGTCTAATTTACACATTCATACGTCTAACCCGCATATTTTGCGGCTTTCTTGCATATTTTTAATGAGGTGATTATATGAGCAAATTATATACATTAGAAGAATTAACAGAAAGCATAATTAACGATTTCAAATTAGACCGTTCTGGCGAAGATGCTTTTCATCGTTATTACCAGAAAATCTACCGTACATTGAATGCCTGCGGATTTTTAAAAACTGCTACTAAAAAAACCAATCCCGGCACCAAACGGCAATGTCGTTATTATACTGAAGAGCAAAAAAGAGCTATTCTGGCGGAAAAAACTCTATATGATTATGTTCGTAAAAATTCTACATCAAAAAGAATCAAAAATAGTAAAAAATATAGTGAGATACAAATAGACATCAAACGACGTCGCAACGAGTATTTTGATATGATGAATGATTTAATAGATAATCCTCCGGACGAAAATACTCCTTACATAAGTAATAAAGAATTTCAAAACTATAAAAATTCAATGATGCTAAACGCATTATTTGAAAAATTTTTTACCCCCATTGATGATGCTCTACTTCGCAGTGATATGACACAAGTATTTATTACTCGTGATGAAGCCAGTCTCGAAATATCTGATATTGAAGCCGAACAACGTCTTTCACATCCGCAAGGAATTTACTATAAACCATTAGACCAATAAAAAATGAGCGAAGAACATTTCTAATATTCTTCGCTCATTTTGCTATATATCTTTTTCCATAATACTCTTTGCTATAATATTATTTTAAGCATTACTTTTTCTTCTATTGCAATCAGCACATAACATTTGACAATTTTCTGAAATCGTCTTTCCACACTTAGACCAAGGAGTAATATGATCACCTTGCATTTCATCAAACTCAAAATGTTCTCCACATTTTGGACATATTCCATTCTGTCTTACATAAGCTTCCATTTTTTGGTCGTCGTCAAAAGCTCGTATTTGAAGAAACTTTTCATCACCACTTAACAGATATTCATAAATACCCGAGTTCTTTGTTACATCTTTATCTGCAATCAGCCTTTTTACTTCAGATGCAAATTTTACGGGGTCGTAAGTATTATTGTGATATTTATTGTACAATATTCCCCAATCAAGACCTTTCATAAACTTGGTGTAATCAGTAAATATAGCCTTTGCCCAAGCAACTACTGTCTGAAAATATAACCAAATAAGTAGAAGTTGGTTGTAATCCTGCATTGAAATACCACTTATTCCGGATGCATGACCAACTCCGGGAGGAAGAAGGGCCGATACCAGTGTCCTTGAACCTTCTGGGTCAACCATTTTACGAGCAAAAATACGGTATACTTCATCATATCGTCTGCCTGTGTCAAGAATTGGAATTCTATTTATGTACTCACCAATTTCACAACCAGGAATATAGTTGCTCCTTCTCTTTGATTTTCATTATAGCTCCTCGTCTTTTACCAGACTCTTTTTACAAATTTTACAGATTGTCCCAGCTGGTGTAACAAGTATTACCTTTGCATATGCAACATCTCCAATCTTCCGAATATTCCTTTCATAGCAGCTCCTCCTTTAATCGTTCATGTATTCATAGTAATCGGATTCACTGGCAAACAAGATATATTTACCATCTACCAATCCCATGTAACCATCACCAGTGTTAAAACCTTTCATTGCCAACTCCTCCATTTCTTTGAATTTTATGATTTAATCTTCTTTGATGGTTACAGTGTATATCAATAGGTGGGGCATAAAAATCCCTGCTATATTTGGGTTTATGTTTATGCAACACTTTTAAATATACGTTTTTGCGTCTTTAAATATCTCTGTAAATTCAAAATTGAATTGTCAGAAGATTTTTTCTCATCATCAGTTAATTCTACTGCATTATCACTGGCTAATTTAACAGTGTATTCATAAATACGATTTACCAGTACATCCAATTCTTCGGTAGTCAATTCAATCTTCAACATTTCATATCTTTTATCTTGTTTCAGCTCTTCTAAAGCATCCATTAGGCGATTGATAGATTTCATACTTAGTTCACCATTTCGAATATCTTCAATATAGGATCTCAAAGCTGCATGATATCTCTTCATTACCTTCAGTTCTCTGTTTTTAATTTTTTGATGAACAAAATTTCCTGCTACAATTGTCCCTGCAACAGCTGTTCCGATAATAATCACTTTCCTATTTTTCTTTGAAAATTCAATCACCTTAGTTACAACATTTTTGTTTTGTGCTACTTGTTCAATTTTTATTGGATCCAAGTGCTTTACAATCTGCCCTTTATTTGGACCAATTGCAACTCGAACAACTCCACCGAGTCTGCGATATTATCCAGTTGCCAATTTTGTCATGATATCCATTGGAATATCAAATGCTTCTGTTACTACTGCCATAATCAAATTCTCCTCACTTTCATTTCATAATAAATCCTACATTTTTCAAGGTCTAATATCTCTTGTTGTTTACTGATGCTTCAAGTATAATAAAATTCATAGAGGAAATACACGCACAGCATGTGGACTTAACACCTGATAATCCTCATGTTCGGCGATATACGGGGAGGTTATTCTCATGGGGAAACAATCTACAAGAGAAAATAAAACAATTTATCAGATTTGCCGGGAAGAAGCCGGTCTTACCAGATTAGAAGCCAGCGAAAAAATGACTGCTGTTTCTGATTCTAAAATTGAAAAATTTGAATATGAAATGCAGGAACCTACACCTTACGATATTATCCAGATGGCAGACGCTTACGGGCGACCAGATCTCTGCAATTATTACTGCTCTCATAAATGCGAAATCGGTCATCGTTATGTCCCGGAAGTCGAAGTTTCTGACTTATCCAATATAATCCTGGAAACCATTGCCAGTTTAAATGAAATCAATCCTCTGACTACACGCCTGATCCAGATTGCCCGTGACGGTAAAATCAGCGACGATGAAATCAGGGATTTTGCTTTTATCAGCAATAAGTTGGATGAGATTTCTCTGGCAATAGATTCCCTGAATCTCTGGGTTGATAAGACAGCCGGAGAACAGGGACTGAACATTGAATTGTTCCGAGAAGAAAAAGAGAAACAGAAATAAGTGCGAAAAAGCAAGGCAGCGAACCTATTTATGGTCCACTGCCTCTCTTCTTTACATACACTGCGATGACTCCACCGATGATCAGCAGTGGAAATGCAATATACATCAGTCCACCAACAACCATACCAATTAAGATAACGGGAAAGAATACTACTGTACAGAGCAATTTCAGAATTCCCCACGATGTTTTTATACCAAATATAAAGAATTTTCCAATAAACCAGATCATACAAATTGCAAATAATAATGATAACATATTCTACTCCTTTTAGCTCCTGTTCTGATTGGTGCCATTCATTTTTTCTGCCGTTTTTCTGCTATAAATTCAGATGCATTTCTCACACAAATTTTACTACTGAATTTTGGATTTTTCTCTATCTTTTCAATCATCCGAATTAACTTTATTCTCCGTGCTGTATCCATCTGCTTACCTCATTCTAACAGTTCTGCCTTTTGATATTGTCAGTATAACCAGATAACTTTTCAAAATATATACCTGATGCAAAGAATTTAACGTATGTAATTCTCAATTTTCGAGGAATTCCTTCGTTTTATTTTTTTCTCTCTTATAGTGGTTCAGTTTCATACCAGCACCTTTCACCATCTGATTTCCTTCATCGTCAAAGGATAAAAAAGACCATCTACGATTTTACGGTAAATGATCTTTTCATCGTTAATATTCAATTTATATCATTCTGTTTTCATAATCTTGTAACTCATGGAAAATGTCATCCACATATACAACATCATCTTCTATTCTGTACAGCATGAAATATCTGTGCTTTTGAAAATTTATTCGATGGTATCCCAGACTCTGTAAGCGTGGATTATCACATGTTTTCATACTTCCTGCTACATGTTTTAACAGTTCTACAGTATCCTCAAAATCATCAAGCACATTCTTCGCCGCTTGCTTATTTTTCTCTCATATCTGAAATCACATCATCCGCATTTCTATAATTTCCATTTTTTGAAGATTCTCTGGATTGTTCCAGTCTTTGAAGCATCTCATCTTCTATCATAGATGTATATGGATTATGCACTGTTCTTTTTATTTCAAATGGGAATCCGTTATATGCAACAGCCTGTGTTAAAAACATTCTTATTGCAGACGTTGTATCTGTTCCAAGATCCTTAAAAAGCTGATCTGATTTACTCTTTAAATCATCGTCTACCCTGATTTGAATTGTACTTGCCATTTTAGATACCTCCATTTCTTTTTCTTTTATTATAATGCCATATCATTGCTAATTCAATACATTTGTAACGATATTCATCAGGTGTAAGCGGTAAATTCTTTTCCGACCATTCCGAAACAAGCTCCGGGTGCAGTTTCCCCGTCCCGATTTGTAATTGACACAGCGGAAATGCTCCTGATTTCACATCATGCTTTTGGCGGCTGAGAAATGCAGTTTTGCACCGCAGTCGGGACAGTATACCAGCCCCGAAAACAGGCTCGCCCTTCCGGTCTTGGTCGGCCTGCGGCGGTGTGCGTTGCAGCATAAGTGCAGGGGCGATATGACGGGGATATAAGTCAAAGCACACAAAAAGCGAGCTGTAACTCACTTGCATAAGTACAGCCTGCCTCCTGTGTTGCTATATACCTTTTTGTCTTTTGAAAACCTCCGGAAGCATTTTTAATACCCTTTTCATTTTGATCTCCATACCATAATTGCGTTCATTTTTAATTCTTTCTCCTTCTCAATATGATTAGTAGCTCAGCCGTCTTTTTCTAACAATATTCAATGATGTAAAATCTTTGCTGATTTCCCTATCGAAATCAGTCGGAACGGCTTACTTAGAATACTTTTTCTTCTTGGAATACGCACTTGTTCCGATCAGCATTCCAGCAGATAGGAACAGCACTGCAAACCACAGCCACAGATTACTGTTATCGCCTGTCTGAGGACTGTTGGTATTTCCATTCCCATCTCCGTTAGGATTGGTCGGCTCTGTAGGCTTTGTCGTTCCTGTAGCCGGGATTTCCTCTCCCTTATTTCCATCCGGTTTTGTCGGATTGGTCGGCTTTGTTGTTCCCGAAACCGGAATCTCTTTGCCCTTTACAGTATAACCGCATACTTTGCACACTTTGTCGCCGGTGTAGCCTTTTTCCGTTGCAGTTGCGTCTTTAGCGTTCTTTGTTTCCATATCGTGAGCTGCTTTGTCTGCGATGCTGCCGCAGGAGCATTCGTGCCAATGGTTGTCTGAGTCTGATTTCCACTTGCTGTTATAATCGTGCTGGTGCGTATCGTCTACCGTCACCGTGATATTCAGCCGTTCGCTGTAATCCATACCGTCCTTATATGCCGCAATACGGAATTTTGCATTTTCCGTAATGGTTATCGGATCGGTATAGATTTTCCGGTTTGCACTGTTCTGACAAGGACAGGAATCATCCACCGTGTAATAAATGGTCACGTTCTCCTCAGCCGAAATTACAAGCTGTTCTCCGCTTTTTACCGTAATATAGTTTTCCTTCGGAGAATTTTCGTCAAATTGTATTTCTCCAATTACCGCTGTAGGACGCTTCGGGCGGCTTTCCTCTAACGCCACACGAAGTGTAAGCGTCTTTTCAAGGCTTGTACGTGCTACCCGTAGCGTAATATCTGTATATCCCGGCAGTAAAGCGTTTGCCGTAAAAACAACTTTTCCATCCGCATCCGTGACTTCTGAACCGGAAATCAGTGTAGCAGTCAATGTATTTCCAAGCTCAGCCTCCACAGTAACACCTTCCATGTAGTTTCCTTCCGAATCCTTTACCCGTACTGAAATTCCCTTCTCCGTACCGGCTTTCGCCAAAATAATGCTTTCATAATTCAAAACAATTTCTGCTGGACGGGCCGAAACAGTCAGTTCCCCGCTATTATAAGAAGCAAGTGCTTTTCCGGTATAATTCTGTGCACCGTCAAGGGTAAAGGAAACCTTACTGCCTTTTTGGAAACCGCCCGCCTTTGTAATGTGCAATACCTTTGAATATCCACTGTCAACGGACTGCCACATACCGGTCATGCCTTCTGGAAGTATGATTTCTTTTTCAGTATCCATATACTGGCTAAAGATTACTTCTATATAATCCGGATACGCTCCTACCGACGAAACCACTGGATTTTCCGTTGATTTCATGGGAACTTTCAATCCCATCCTCGGCGGCGGAACCTGCATCCATTCGGTCTGCGCTGCCTCATACCCATCCTTTTCAAAGCGAACCTGCCACCAGCCGTTCGGCACATCCCATGCAAATACTCCGCTGTTGTCCGTAATCTGCGGATTTATCTGCTCATAATTCTCCGCATCCCAGACAACTGCATTGGTTCCATCAGAGTTGTCCGCATAGTAAACGGTTGCCGTCACACCAGAAAGAGTATTGGATTCCACTGACTCGTAAACAATACCGGACGGATCCATGACCGGCTGAATCTTTTGGGTCTTCTTCATAATGCGTTCCATATCCGTATCGTTACACTTCTGCTTCCGTTCCCTCGTCAGCCTGTCCAGTTCAGCGGAAAGCCTTGTAATCTCCGCAGCACGGCGGACACCCGTAGCGTTGGAGGATCCGTCCCACAAGGCACTCAACCCGGTAGTTATCGGTGTTTTATCGGCTGCGCCGACAATTGTAAAGATTGAACCTACCCAGGAATTGGCATAGTAGCGATCCTTTTCCAGCCCCATGTACAGTCTAAGATCCATTGCCACAAAGCGTTCTCTCATAATCGCATTGGAGCAAAGCGGTTTATCCTTGTAGCGTTCCTCAAACATCTTCAGTTCGTCAATGTATCCCTGCATATCTGCCTCGCGTACTGTATAGTCCACATAGGCTTCCGTATCCTGCATTGCGCCTTCGATACCTGTTGCTGCCCCAACAAGTCCTACGGTTGTGGACATTCCTTCTGTCATATTCAGTGCCAACTGACTGTCCGTCACGCCCGGCAGATGCATTACCTGATTCAGTGCCTCCGTTGCATTTCCAAAACCACCGATAAATGCATTACGGACTCCCTGATCAAAATTACCGGCAGCTTCTCCGTTATAATCAATTTCGTTTCCGTTGGCGTCTATAAAGGCGAATCCTCCGGTAATGCCGCTTACGCCGCCTTCCCGAGCCAGAGAAGTGTTCGTTGTTTTCATAAGTGCATTTGCCACCGCCCGAAGTGCCACAGGCTTGAATTCCTCCTGCACTTCTGCCGATTCTTCCGCATAATCCTTAAATGCGATAAATGTCCCGTCTGCGTTTTCGCACACCTCAAAACCATCCGCCCAGAGTTCCTCTGCTGTGCGTGTATTCTCCTTCATCGTAATGCCCAGATCCGCATAGACTTCCTCCCATGAGCTATATTCCGTGATGTTCTTTTTCAATCCCATCATCTCGGAGAAACTTTCCAGCACTTCATCAATTGCTTTCTCCGCATTGTAGAACGCCGCCTGAACCTCCGGCGTTTGTTTTGCGAACCACTCCGGCATGGTTTCCGACGCACGGTACTTTGCACCAAAAATATATTCGGACACATCGAAATTCGGGTCCTCCGTATAGGTAAGATTGTTCGTTTTCGCATATTCTTCCATATACCGATTCTTTGTTTCCACAATAGTCTCTGCTAATTTTTCACTCTTTTTATTTCTCTCATTCGTAATCTCCGCCGCCTTTTTCTGGCTCTTTTCGGCTGTTTCTGCGTCATAAGTGAATGCCTCTCCCCGATCTACCCAATCGATGGAAAACTCTTCCGGGAGCTGTGCCTCTGTAACAACTCCGCTTTCGTCAGATGGAAGCATAATCTCTCCCGCAAAGTTAAACCGATAGCCTGCACCTTCTGTCAGTTCATCTGTTTTGAAGAGCTGCATTGGTATCGTATGTACCGTTCCGTCCAGCGTCTTCATATAAGTGATTACATTCTCCGGTGCTGATCCGCCTACAAATGCAGCACATACGGTCCATGCATTGTCTGCTTCCTCATTAAATAAATACCAATAAAATGTCGGAGGATCAAAGGACTGTGACGCTGAATACAGGTATTCTCCATTATAAGGGCTACCCAGACGGTTTGTCTGATAAAAATTCCATGATTCTAACGCCGCAACTGTTTTGGCATAGGTAACATTTGCAGAAACCTGTTCGTTACCGATGATTGCCGTCAGTTCAAATGTCTGTGCCGGAAGAGCATCGTCCGGAAGATTATAGGTAAATGTCACATTTCCAAGACCATTGGTTTTTCCTTTTCCCACCGGTTTCCCGTCCAGCAGTAGCGTGACATCACGGTTTGGTGCTGCACAGACAGTCACTTTATTCCCCGTCAGACTGTTCAAGTCTCCCGCCGCCGGGCGAATCTCATAATCATAGACAGTAAACGAGGTGCTTCCGATTGGTGCCGTCGTCTTTCCCACCGTTGCACCTGCAGAAAGACTGTATGTCCCTGCCTTGCTGCAGGAAAACCCCAAATAGAACACGCCCGTCTGCTTTGTTTTATTTATCGTAACCGTATTGTCAGAAGCCGTATAATCATCTTTTCCCAACTGTTCTGTCTCTGAACAGACATATTTCAGCGTCATATTCTCAGGAAGCAGAATTGATACCGTTCCCTTCTTACCCTCTGCAAAACCATAATAAACTCTTACTGCAAAAGTCTGTCCTCTAATCACATAACTCGTCTCGGAAACAACCGAGCATTTCTCTTTATTTAGGATACCGGACACGTCTGTTTTCAGCAGGGGAACCGTAATTTCCACCGGATTCGTCTCTCCATCGGAAACCTCCGCAGTTACCTTCGCATAATCGATTCCTTCTGTCAGCCCCATACTCTCCAGAACATCCAAGGATGTTACCACCGAGAAGTTATCGTTGGCGTTATATGCGACCACGGTATAAGTTCCCGCCTTCAGTCCGTTTGTCAGATAAAAGCCATCCTTTGCGATTTTGCTCTTGCCGACCAGCTTCCCTGCCTTATCAAACACAAGAATGTGATTGTCTCCGGCGAATTTACCGCTTGCGGTAAGTTCCAGTTTACCCCATGCGGTCAGCGGAAGTTCAAACACTCCTGTTTCGCGGTCTGCGGTTACGCTTCCGCCTGTAAATCCAAGGGCGTCTGCATCTACGGTCAATGTCAGATTTTCTTCGATAACAGTATCCTCCAGCACCACACTTGGATATTGCAGGATATAATCCGTTCCTTCTTTCAGTTCCCGTTCTCCTGCCTTCAGGCTGATTTCCAGATTACGGAAACTATTTACCGCCGCCTCGCCAAAGTCCACCTCCATCACACGATTCATCGGTAATTTGTCTCCGTCTGAAAATGCAATTTCTCCCAAATCCCAGTCTCCGTCAAGCGACGCCCGGATAAAATGCTTGCTGTAATATCCGTCTTTAGAAACTTCCGCCGTCACTTTTGATCCGGCATCTGCTTTTACAGAAAACTGATTATCCGTAAGCGTCACTGTCTTTTCTTGATTATCCTGATACAGTACTATCTTCGCACCGGAAGGAATCGTTCCGGACACGGTAAATGTCTGTTCCGTCCCGTCCAGAGCTACGAAGGTATATCTTTTCTGGGCTCCATCCATGACGTCCTTCTGCGTCTCGTAAAACTGTTTCAGCATGGACGGATTCCCTTCTGAATCCGTCTCATATGCCCGGATTGTCGCTATACCGGCAAAGGGGTCTTCATAATCCACATCTCCGATAGTTACCCTCTCATAACTCGTCATTTCCGAATCATATGGCGTTAGTTTAAAATCCTGATTCGCAAACTCTACAATAATTCCTGTGTAGGTAAAGTCTTCCTCGCCTTCCGCCGGGTCATACTGCTTCGTACAGTCTGCAAAAGCACCGCCGTAAATTTTCGTTACCGTGGCAGGCACGACTACCTTCTGCTCTGCCAGTCCGCAACATCCCTCGAACGCATGCGGACCAATCGTTTTCACACCCGGCAGAATGGTAAGTGACGCCATATTTGCACATCCGGAAAAGGCACTGGCTCCTATTGTTTTAATATTCGATGGAATCGTCACATTCTGGAAAAAACACCCGTCAAACGCAGAATATCCTAATTCCGTAATGCTATCTACCGACAATGCCTTTTCCAGTTCCGCATCAGAAAGTGCCTGACAATTATCAAACCCTGTCAGAATCGTAAAATTTTCATTTTGCGGCCAGTCGATACTGGTCAAAGATTTACAGAAGGAAAACGCACCCATCCCGATCTCTGAAAGCGTATCCGGCAGGTTCAGCGATGTAATCCCCGTATATTCAAATGCCTGTACTCCGATACTCTCCACACTGCCCATATTCAGAGACGTCAGATCTTCACAACTCCCAAATGCACCGTTTTCAATGTGCTTCACGCAGTCGGGAATGGTCAGTTCGGTAATTCCCGTGGCCGCAAATGTGCTAAGTCCTCCGATGGAAGTTAACCCCGTACAGTTAGAAAAATCCACGGACGTAAGGAACTCATCCTGAAAAAACGCATATGACTCTATCGAAGCCAGCTTCTCCGGGAATGTAACTGACTGAACTGACGTCCCCGCAAACGCCCACTCTCCAATCGTAAGAGACTGCGTACACTTAGAAAAATCTATGTTCGTTAATCCGGGAACATCATGAAAAGCATACCCGCCAATACTGGTAAGGTTCGCCGGAAATATCACAGACGTTAGCGTCTCATTGTGTCCTCCCGAATTTCCAAATGTGCTTACTTCAATTCTTGTAACCGGCTTTCCGTCAATTTCATCTGGAAAAACGATTTCCGATACGGTATCATCACCTCCGGTAATCACAATCTCCTCGCCGTCTATCCGGTAATTCACATTTCCGCCGGTAGCAGCAAAAGTACCTTCTTCTATTGCCTTACCCGCAAGGTCAGTTCCCGCCGCCAGTGCACTTATCGGCAATAGACTAAGCGTCATGCACAAAGCTAAAACCAAAGCCGTAATTCTATACTTTTTCCTCGTAAGCCTTTTTAACCTTTTCACAGTGAGTCCTCTCCTTCCGCTGTCATCGCTTATTCAGCTTTCTGCACCTGCTGTAAACGGTAACTCCTATCACACCGCTACAGGAAATGAACAATACGGCAAACCAAAGGGCAAGATTGCTGTTGTCGCCTGTCTTAGGGCTGGTGACATCTGTATTTCCATCCGGTTTTGTCGGATTGGTCGGTTTTGTTGTTCCCGAAACCGGAATCTCTTTGCCCTTTACAGTATAACCGCATACTTTGCACACTTTGTCGCCGGTGTAGCCTTTTTCCGTTGCAGTTGCGTCTTTAGCGTTCTTTGTTTCCATATCGTGAGCTGCTTTGTCTGCGATGCTGCCGCAGGAGCATTCGTGCCAATGGTTGTCTGAGTCTGATTTCCAATCTGCTCCATAGCTGTGCGTGTGAGAAGAATCAAATGGCGTCATGGTCAAATCAGTTTCAAGCCACATGGTTTGCATATTGTCGTCATCACCTATCCGCTTATAATTCACATATTGACCGTTGATTTTCAGCTTGGCATCGGGTGAGAAATTGCCGTAATATGCAGTCACATACACCCCGTAATGATAGGTCTTTCCAGCTTCAAAAGTAGTAATTTTGTTTTTATAAATTCCGCTTCCCCACTCCGGCTCAGTAGAAACCAGACCAGTATCGCTGTCCAGGCTCCACCACTCACACCGAAATGCGTAGTCTTTATTATCGGGTACATTGCCAGTAAATACAGGCTTATCACCATCTTTAAAAGTTATGGTTGCATTATTGATTTCTATAACTTCAATTTCCTTTGGTTCAACCGGCTTGGTCGGTGTAATTGTTGCAATACCAGTAACATACACAGATTGTCCGTCCAGATTCATACTAATATTTTGCTGCTCAACCGTCCAACCATTTACAGTTACTGTCAGTCCCGAATCTGTTGCTGCGAAAGTCCGTCCGTTTTTCGCTTTCAGCAGAATTGAATATCTATAGGATTTCCCTTCCTCAAACGAAGTAAACCTGTCCAAGAAGAGTTCACTAGGATAATAGTGTTCATCCGAGTACCATAAAGCATGCTGCTCGTCTTCCCAACTTTCATAAGCAATCTCATAGTTTGCACCAATATCTTTAGTCACAGCAGTAGCCTTTGGTGTATCTCCCGCATCATAAGAAAGTGTAGCGCCAATCACTTCAACATCTTTTATTACGGTATCGTCTGCCCCGTCGCTTGCTATGACAGGCAGCAAAAATTCCCACGCAGTAAAGGTTTTCCCATTATCAGACACGCTTGTATTTGCCGTTTGTGCGGTATATGTTTTTCCCTCACAAATAAAAGTCACATTATCAGAAAATACATATCCCTCTTTCGCCCTTAACACAATGCTATACCAGTATTCTCCACCGGCAATCGGGTTACGGGGAGTATCTGTGCTTTTAATAACGTCTGTTATCGGGGTACTTTCACCATAAGTGGACTTCTCCCACGCTTCTTCCACGATTTCCACTTTTCCGCTGCAAGCAGAATTGTTGGGATTTACTTCCGCTGTAAACGCAACGGGCTTTGTGGAATCAAGGTTTTTCCAAACATTACCGATGTCAACTGTGGTGATAACCTCATCGGTGCTGGCGGCAGGAAGATCGATTGAGTAAGGACTGTAAATACGCAGTTCCGTACTCATCTCTCTTATTTCAAGATTCGCTTTGAAAGCCACCTTATCAAACTTATGACCGCCTGCGGAAACACTTGTATCTTCGCTGATAAAGTAGCCGCTATTTGTTTTAAGTACAATATTATAGGTATAATGGTGTCCTGCTTCAAACTGTGTAATCTGCTTGTCTGCTGCAAGAGACGCCATTTTACTCGAATCAGAATACCAATACCGTCCTGTACTTGTCCAGACACGGCCTTCTGTTTTTTGTTCTATTTCCATCCAATACTCATAGGCAACAGAACATTCTCCCTCTGTCACCGTCGCTGCTGCCTGCGGTGCATCGCCAGCTTTATAGTCCGGTTTGGTGTAGGTGACACTAATTTTGTCAATGTAGTTGACTCCTGCCGCAAACGCAGTTATCGGCACAATGGTCAGTGCCATGCAGAGTACGAGCAGGATACTCAGCAGCTTCCTGCTGTGTCTTTTTTGATTCTTCATAATGATTCCTCCATTTTCTAAGCCTTGCAAACAGACTCCTGTAATTTTGATCTTCTCAGCAAAGCATTCGCCAGCACTGTCTTATTTTCCAGATATTGTGATATCCGGTCGGCAACAGCAGTAACGGCTCGCTTCACTTGTTTCGCATAAATACCGACTTTATTATGGGAAAAAGAGGAAAAAAAGTATATAAGGGAGCTCCGCCAATCTGTCAACATGGGGTGGCGGAGTTCCGCCATTCTTCAAAATCAAGGCAAAAAGGTGATTTTTATCAAAAAAGGCATAAAAAATCCGCCCTCTGTTTCCAGAAGGCGGCTCGATGAATGCCGACATCAAAAGATCATTTGTTGTAAAGGTTGAGCAATCCCACACGGGATTTTACGCCGGTCTTTTCGTAAATGGCGGAAATATGGCGTTCCAAAGTCCGTCTGGAAACATACAATTTTTCCGCAATCATCTGAATGCTATCCTCCGTATTGACCAGACAGTTAAACACTTCGCTCTCTCTTTCCGTGAACGAAAACACTTCCGAGAATTTCCGCAGCCTTTCTTTCTCATCAACCACATCGGCGGCATTTGTAATGAGCTGCTCCATAAAAGTTTTCTTTTGAAAGGTGTATATGACCGCCACGACGCTGACTGTCACAAACAAAACCAGCACAAGAATAATAACTGCAAGATTACTGTCAGAAGATAAAAGGGTTAAAACAAAGTTAGCGATCACAGCGGCAGCGATATTATTTACCGCCCGTCCCATACCTGCCCAAAGTTCCGGGATTCTCATATGGCGGGATATTTCCATAAAACCGGAAGTAAAGAACACGGCAAAAAATCCCGCTGACAGATAGAATACAATCAGCCCCGCCATAAATGGTCCGGCAAATTTCAGTATAGCGACGCAAATGGTGGACAGCACCATTATGCAGTACATCACTATCCCCATATATTTTCGGTTTTTTATATCAAAGATAAAGCCTGCCGCCAGACCGCTTAAAGCAAGCAGGATTCTCGGCCATTGCCCGATGTCCGTTGCTCCGCCGGCGTGGACAAGCGTTACCGCATTGTCAAGGGTACTGAACATACAAGTCATAAGTGCCACAAGCAAGATCATAAGAAGACTAACGATATCGCCTTTTTTTATTTTCCCTGTATCTTCTTTGACTTTTTCTTCTGTCGAACCTTGTGTATTCTGTTCGTCCTGTCGGCAGTAAGCCGAATCATTTTTCATCAGCAGCCAGATAAGCAGCAGCAAAAACACGGATAAAATGACCGTTTCTGCAATTTCTGACCGAACAAGATTATTGTTCACAAATTGGAGCAGGATTCCCATCGCATACGAAATACCCACAGTCCTCGCCAAATATCTGTCCGTTTTCATCATACGCATGGAAACATAAAACACGCCGCTGCCGAGTAAGCCGAGAAGCAGGAATAATACAAGTCCGGTTGTGAAAATCGCAGTATAAGCCGTACCCACCCTAATAAAAGCTATGCCCAAGACAGATAGCAAACCGATAAAAAGAAAACATATCGTTTTCAAACGTTCCTTGCAAAAGCGGTTAAACAACGGATACAAAAGAAACCCCGCCGCACTTACGCCCAACGCATAATTCTGTGCCAGCACAGTCTTATCTTCTGATACGATACGGGAAAGCACATCCACATATAAATACTCCGCACCTAAAAACAGAAAGGTAAACAGCCCCATAAGGACAACAGCATCATAGTTACTGATCCCTGCCGCTTTTTCAAGGTCTTTTTTCTTCATATCCTTATCAATGAGCAGCTTCCATAACTTTTTATAACTTACGCTCATATCGCTTTCCCTCCTTTCTGAAATCATTCATGTAATTGCAGCGGCAACTGGCAGCAGAAAACAGACACTGCATTTGAATCTGGTATAATGGTGTAGCCGTATAGTGGTATAGTGTACTATATTTTTTCGAGAAATACAAGAGTTTATAAAGCGATAGCTTTATTTTTCATAATACGCATCCACCATGAGGATTTGCATCTTTATATTGCTCGAATTTTGTGAATTCTGTCTTTATATTTCTCTGCACGAATTGTTTTCTATCTATGCTGACTCTATTATAATAAACATATCCGAACAACA
>ENA-OPTA01001096-OPTA01001096.1-human-gut-metagenome-genome-assembly--contig:-NODE-1096-length-17112-cov-3.367415_pt1 | contig 17112 bp, 6 predicted proteins | sample MGYA00241813_ERZ501917 | MGnify/ENA primary metagenome ERZ501917 (study PRJEB25962, sample SAMEA2042408) | human gut metagenome | biome: human gut; feature: human-associated habitat; material: faeces...
CTTAATTTTCAAAAAGTGTGCAACTTCTTATTGCAATTTAGAACATCCTTTTATTTCAATAATTTCTTGATTTCTTCCAAACTTTCCGCAAAATATACTCCCTGCTGCTTTTCCTCTGAAGAGAAACCTTTAAGAATCATCTGCTGCAGAAAGTGCTTTACATCATCATAATAACCTTCAAGATTATAATAGATGCACGGCGCCTGCAGGTGTCCCAGTGAAATCTTTGACATAATCTCACTAACCTCCTCCAGCGTTCCCACGCCGCCGGGAAAGGCAATAAAAGCATCGCCAAGCTCAATCATCTTCGTCTTGCGCTCTGCCATATCTTTGGTAACTATCAGCTGCGTCAGTCCCTCATATTGATATTCCTCATCTACAAAAAACTGCGGCTCCACGCCGATAACCTTACCGCCTGCCTGCAAAACGCTTTGCGCCAACTCTCCCATCAGGCCGGTTTTAGAACCGCCATAAACCAACGTATTACCGCTCGCACCAATCCAGGTGCCAAGCTCTTTAACCGCAGCCTCAAATTTAGGATCATTGCCTGTCGATGAGGCAAGATATACTGTTATATTCATGTTAAGTCCTCCGAGTATTGTTTAATCTAGTCTACCACCATAAAAATACCTGTGCAAGCTATACGCAATATTTTTTCTATAGTTTAATTGCTAGCTAAAAAATACAAATCAGCAAAAAAGGCCGCTTTGCAGCGACCTTTTTTGACTTTCTGAAGCAGGCAGGGATCCCCCTGCCTGCTTTTTGCATATTACATAGATGAATAATCAGAACGTAAATCTCAAACCTGCGTCTACACGCCATTTCTCTTCAACGTCACCGCCGAAGCTGCGTTCAAAGTCTGCATAAATCAGGCTGTTTTTGCTCAGCTTAGCTGTGCCGCCGATTTGTGCTTCGTACCAGGTATCGCCAAAATCAATACTGGTTCTGCCTTCAGGTTCGCCCTCTGCTGCAAAGCGGCTGTTGAATTCACCTTTAAACTCATGTGCTGCTGCCAATTTCACAAAGTAGCTTGCCTTTTCAGTCTGTTGGCCCAGGCGGAAGCCTACGCGTCCTACCAATGTGTTAAAGGCATCTTGCTGTACCTGCATGCCTCTGCTCTTGCCCCAGGTGTCCAGGTAATCACTGTTTGCACTGTAATCCTTGCCGTTGATGCGTCCCAAGGTAAGCTCTACGCTCGGATCAAAGTAGAAACCGCTTTCATTTTCAAAACGCTTGCCATATTCTGCGCTGATGCTAGTACCCCAGGTCTTGTAATCACCGCTCAGCTTGTGGCCATAAACATTGGCAACATCATAGTCATTTTCCAGACGGGTATATTTGGCAATCAGGTCTACATACTGACCATCATTACCCTTCCAGGTACCATACAAACCTACGCTTGTATCCTTCAGATCAGCTTTGCCACTGCCATAATTGGAATCACCATCGTTATAGGATACTGCCAAACCAACTGACCAGCCGTTACCTACAGCCTTATCAAAGCCTACCTGATAAGCATTGTATTTCAGATTAAGGTCGGTATTTTGGCTGTCCATCTCGTATTTTCCGCCATAGTATTTAGCCCAGATACCTGCATCACCGTCATCTAGACGCAAATCGCCCATACGCTTCAGCAAATCATTATTTTCGGCACGCCACATCAACGCACCGGAGGCCATAGCAGATTTTGCACCCTTCATCATAGCAGTTTCACTGCTGCCGTAAATAATCTTCGCATCCGGCGTTCTGATAGTATCTGCTACCAGACTTGCCTGTCCGTTATCAGCAGAGAATTCAACATCTGCCAGCTTCATACCGGCAGAAGCAGCTGTCAGACCTTCTGCTATCTGTACATAACCGTTAAGATTAGCTTCCGCATTATCTACGGCTCCCTGGTAATAAAGCTTGTTGGCAAGGCTGCTCAATACAGCTTTTGTTTCATCTGCTTTATGCACATCAAAACCGCTGTTGTCTGTTGTCAGCGTAACAGCAGAGCCTTCAGCAGCGTGATTAATAGTAAAGTTACCGCCAAGAATATTTGTTGCATCGTCCGCCGCATGCTTATAAATAACGTTTACATGACCGCCAAATTGCTCAATAGTTGTATCGACAACACCGTCATGCGTCATATCAACAGTACCTGCAGCTGCTTCCGTAGCACCGCCGATTAAGCTCTTTAATTTAGTATGCTCCTCGGTATCATTAATGTTGTACCAAACAGCGCCATTTTTGATAGTTGCATCTACAGCATTATTCAAGGAATAGCCTTCCCAGGTTGCGCCGCTGTCCATCAGCAGTTTAGTAGCATAGGAAGCTTTGCCCATCCATTTAGCTTTATTGCCCATAAACAGACTGACTATACCATAATCGCCGGGTGTTACGCCCCAGCCGCCGCCGGTAACAAAATTACCTACCCAATAGGAATCAGGTGTATTCAGGCCCACATTGATTTTACCCTTGGTGCCCATACCGCCGACAGTTGTGAAATTACCGACTATCTGCGTAGTATTGTTGCCGGCTGCAATAGCGTTACCGGTAGGAGAATCCTCATCCTTGATAACGTTAACATTAACAATGCCGTAATTTTGTGTTACAAATTCACCATAAGCACGGATAGCAGCATTTTCCGCACCACCGCCAAAATTCAGGCCAGGATTTTGCCCGGCTTTCGTCATAATAATTCTGCCGCCGCCAACATCAATAGTAGATGCAACAGCACTCAATCCTTCGGCCATACCAACACCGTCTGTAGTATCTGCTTCCAAATCAATCAAGCCGTCAACCTTCAGCCAAGAGCGTTCACCATTGGCACCATTCATAGACTTGATGACAGCGCCATTAGTGCTGTTAGTTGTACTGCCACGAACCGTGAGAACCTTTTTCTCTAAATTCTCACCGCCATTATGGATATAAAGCTGACCGCCGCCATTCACAAACAACGCCGCTGTCTGAGCACCTTCATTACTTACAGCTTTAACGGACATAGCTCCGGCGTTGAAAATTTCAACCTTACCGGTAGCACCTACTGCAGCAATGCCAGTCGTACTTTGGTCGGTAGCTATATTTAAATCCATACTATGACCATTCAGGTCAACATTCACATTCTGCTGATTATAACCGCTGAAAATACCGGAGCTGAAGGTATACAGCCAAGGCCCTGCTACTAATTTATTGCCTTCCGGATCAACATTGATTTTAATATCCTTGGTAAAAACATAGTTGCCGTTGTCGTATACACCTGCATCCTGATATTCTTTGGTCAGAGAAACATCACCAATTATAGCCTTGGTAAATTCTACGGCACCCTGTTCCGCAGGCTTAACGTACTCATTAACCTTGCTTTCCTTGCCAAGATAACCCTGACCTGTAGTATCATCAAAGCTCATATCGGCAAAATACTTGCTGGCAGAGCTGGTTGTAAGACCTTCCGCAATACTTACGGTACCATTTAAATTTCTTTCGCCGCTTGCATAGCCTGTATAATAAATTTTGTTTGCCAAAGCGTTAAGTGTTGCCTCTCTGGCAGCTTCTGTATTCAGGTTGGCATCATAGTCAGTAAAAACATTGAGAGCACTGTTCTCTATAGCTTTTTCAATAGTGAAATTGCCACCTAAAATTTTTGACGGATCATTCTTGTCATGCTCATAAGCTACGTTAAACAGATGGCTGTCAAATTTCTTGATTGTAACATCACCGCTATCGGCACTTTGATGCAACATACCGTTAATACCGCTAAAATTATTCAATACTGTATTGGTACCCTTATTGCCTGCGTTAGCTGCAGTATTATTCCATACGGCACCATCATTCAGAATCATCAGCACATTGCCGAATTTTCCGTCTTCCTTAATTACACCGTTCAAGTACGAATCATTGCCACTCAAACCTAAGTAGACAATATTTTTTTCATTGTCGCCGACAAAAACGTCGCCACCTATCTGAGTTCCGGTACCCAATACCACAGCACCAGTCTGACTGTTCAAGCCGCCGACTGAATTTGCGCCATAAAAAACCTTGCCATAGGTATTATAAATTGCATAACGCTCACTACCATCAGCTGCCGGAATAAGCTTAATAGTACCACCTTTTTTTACAGTAATGGCTTGATTATTATAGTTGGGAGTATTGTGTACAGGTGCAACAACTATACCATTGCCATCAGAAACAATATTACCCTTATGGTTCAAGGTTATTTTGGCATGATTACTGTCCACAAAAAGTCCTGCACTGTTTTCCAGTACATCAGCAGCTTTTTTATTACCGCTTACAGTGATATTTACGTCACCATTAACCGTAATACCGCTATTGTTATAAAATTTATTGTCTGTTGTCATTCCCTCAGGTGTAGATACAGCTATACCATAAGCACCATTAGGATTATCCACTTTAATATTCAGGCCATCGGTAGCAGTTAAAGTAATAGTTCTGGTCTTATTATCAGTAGCTGCACGCCAGATACCATAAGATTTTTTTGTATTGTCGGCATCAGCATTGACATTAATGTTCAATTCTTTTATTGCACCATAATTACTGCTGCCAAACTGCAGAGTGCCAAGACCGGTGGTCTGCAAAATACCGGCGCCGATATTATCACCGGAGGCTTTAACACTTAAAGTCAGCTTATTAGCAGGAGCTGCAATGCAAATATTGGGGCTGGTCTTTCCCTGCACCATATTGACCGCTGCCGCCTGCACATTATAATCTTTACTGTTCAAATCCTGAATAGTAAAGGTGGCAGCAGCACCGTCAACAGTAATACTGCTATCCTTGGTAAATGTATAAACGTTGTTATTCTTAGCAGGCACTTCCGCAATACCGTTGTAAGCAACATCTTTTTCAATGTCACCGGTAATGGGAGCTGTAAAATCCGCCTCTGTTTGTTCAGCACTTGTAACACTCATCAGACTGCAGCCTAAAGCTACGGCAATACCTAAAGCTAATTTTTTACTTCGAATCCAAGATGATTTTGCCATAATAAGCACCCCTTGCAAAAACACCGGACAAAGATAATAACACCAGGGCGTCCATCTCCCGACTGTCATTTCCTCTATCATAAAGCAGTCCACTCTCACATCAACTGCTTATCAGGAATCAAAATATTATTTTATAAATGCTTAACTAAACTTGAACATATCATCGACAATATTCTCTTGTTGCCTGACTTTTACTTTCAGCATGTCTCATATGTAAATCCATGCTCAACTAAATTATTTTTTCCAGATTGCTTCCATAATATTGCTGTACTGCGCTTCCAGGAACTTCAGCGCCTCACCGATAATTGCGTTCAGCAGCACCGGATTAAAGGTATTGTTTTCTGCGGTAATGCAGGCATTCAGCATGAAATCGCCCTTTTCGGAAACTGTAAATTTAAAGGGACGTACATTGTTGTTCATGTTGTTGATAGCTGCAGCCAGCTCCGGCAGCTTTGCTTCCGGAATTACCTGCGGTGCAATCTGAACCTGTAAAATAATATAAACACTGTCATCCATCAACACAGCCATCGGCAAAATCTGTCCTTTTACTTCCATACGGCTACGGAAAATTGTGGTATGACGCTCATCCTCAATTTTTTGTACGTCAAAGCAGTCTATTTTGTTATCGGTCAGGAATTGCTGCATTTTATCAATTTTATCAGCACGTTTCTGCTCCATATCCAAAACTTTAGTCTCTTTAGTTTCTTTAACTTTTTCTGTCATTTTAAAGTCTCCTTTAACATTTTTATTTAAGAGGGCGTCGGCGCTACGGCCGCCGCCCCACTTAGAACATTTTTATGCTGCTCGCATACCCCAAATCTTAGAAGCTCCAGCGCAAGCCTGCATCCAACCGCCAGTCATTGCTGCCGGTATCGCCACCGAATTTCTTCTCGAAGGTAGCATATACATAAGAATTATCATTCACCTTCATGCTGCCGCCCATCTGCCATTCAAACCAGGTTCCGCCAAAATCAACTGCTGTGCTGCTTGTAGGCTCATTTTCAGCTGCAAAGGTTGTAGTAAAGTCACCGCTAAATTCATGTGCCAATGCAAATTTCGTATAGAACATTGCCTTGTCAGTTGTTTTGCCCATGCCCAGACCAATACGTCCGATTGCACTGGTAAAGGCATCCTGGCTGACATACATATCCTTCTTCAGGCCTTTGGAGTCGAGGAAGTCGCTGGCTGCACTATAGTCAGCTCCTGCCACACGTCCAACAGTAAATTGTACGCTCGGATCAATATAGAAGCCGTTCTGCATCTGCATTCTGCGACCATATTCAGCGCTCAGGGACAGCCCCCAGGTATCATAATCGCCTTCCAGCTTATGGCCCATGTCATTGTAAACTGTATAATCATTATCAAGCTTACCGCCTTTAACGATTACATCAGCATAATGTCCCTTGTCGCTGTTCCAGCTGCCATATACTGACAGGCTGACAGCCTTGCCATCACCATGACCGCCCATTTCGTAGGTATTCTTGCCCTTGTTATAGCTTACAGCCGCACCAAAGAGCATGTTGTTATCCAGTTTCTTGTCATAGCCTAACTGATATGCATTAAAGCTTGTGCTGTACTTGGTATTCTTAGCATCAAAGCTGTTCTTACCACCGTAGTAACGTGCCCACAGACCGCTTTCCTCATTAGCCAGACGTACATCACCCATGCGCTGCAGCATATCGCTGTTTTCACTGCGCCACAGCAAAGCAGTGGAAGCCATGGCGGATTTAGCGCCACGCATCATAGCTGTTTCACTGCTGCCGTAAATAATTTCCGGATCAGTACGCTTAATGCTGCCATCCTTATAATTGCCCTGTCCATGCTCTCCGTAGTTAATATCGCCGTAAACCTTAACCTTCGTCAGGCCTTCGGCAATTTCCACATGACCGCTCAGATTATCAGGATTGCTGCCTGCATCTGCGTAATACAGCTTCTTGCTCAGCTCTCTGAAGAGCTTTTCAATATTATCAGTTTCAGTATAGCTGAGATTATCGGAATTATCGGTTCTTAAGGTAATGCTGCTGCCTTCGGCTGCTTTATCGATATTCAGCGAACCGCCGCCGAACTTGATATTATTCAGGGTGTTGCTTGCTGTATCCTTATCAGCAGTATGCTTGTAGTTGACAACAACGTTTCCGCTGTAATCACCTACATCAATATTACCTGCGTTAGCATCAGTCTGATTAATAATACCGCCATTACCCTTCAGGCTGCGCAGCTTGCTGTTTCCAATATTATTCCATTGAGCCTTGCTGCTGTTCAGATGCAGGTTAACGTTATCTCCGTCAGCATTACCGGTCCAGACACCCATATCAGCATAAATATTGATTACTGCGTCACCGACAGTACTTACATCACCTGTAAGCTTGCTATCTGCGGTACCCAATCCGATATCTACGCTACTGCCGGCCGTTGCCAGAACGTTGCCGGTAATATCGGTAAGGATGCTTCCTGCCGCATTATTATTGGCATTAATGCTGATTTTACCTTTATTGTCTGCAGTTACATCACCTTTAACAGTGCCGCCGGCCAGCTCAATGCTGCCTGCATCTGCTTTCACTGCATCGCCACTGCCTACGGTAATATTTGTCAGCCCATCTGCTTTAATACCGCTACCTGCGCCGTTGGCAACAAACGCACTGTCTGCAGTTACAGCGCCTGTATTATGCAGGATGATTTTGCCGCCGTTTTCTGCCAGTAAAGCCTGGCCTGCAGCCTTAATATCAAGCTTATCAAGATTCTTGAATTCAACGATAATCGCATCTGCTTTCACAGCATCAGCACCGGAATTCAAGCTCATGCTCTTATTATTAAGCTGCAGCTGCAAATCTCTGCCTGCTCCGACGGAAGTACCTGCGGTAGTAATAATGCTTCTATCCTTACGGAAGTCATAAACCGCATTATCTGTATGCAGTACGCCGGCAAGCTTATACTCTTTATCCTGTTTCCATTCGCCGGTAATCTGACTTGTAAAGTTATCTTTTGTCTGTTCTTCCGGATAGGTTACATTCGGAGTAACACTGCCATCCTTAAGGCTGCCCTGACCGGTCATCTTATCATAGGCAATATCACCGGTTTGTTTAACAACAGAGCTTGCTGTCAGACCTTCTGCCAACTTAACATAACCGGTAAGATTCCGCTCGCCGGTAATATAACCGGTATAATACAACTTATTAGCCAAAGAATTCAAGGCATTGGCAATGCTGTCCTCATCACTGAAGTCTACACCACTTCTATCCGTCAGCATGGTAATCTTACTGTTTGCTGCTGCCTTAGTAACAGTGAAGTTACCGCCGTAGACTTCGCCAGGATTGCTGCTGTTGTGCTTGTAGATAACAGTTGCGTCACCGCTGTAGCTGCCGATGGTTACGCTTGCTGCAGCGTTAGTCATATCAACTATGCCGTTGGTAGCATTGAAGCTCTTCAGGCTGCTTGCACCGCTGTTGTTCCAGGTGCTGCCGTTCAGCGTCAGGCTGAAGTCTGCACTAGTGCTTGCACCTGTCCAGATGCTGCCATTTGTCAATACTGCACTGCCTGCGGCATTCGTACTGCCGTTCCACTTGCTGTTATTAGCAGTCAGGCTCAAGCCTGCGCCGCTGTTGTCACCGCTCCAGCTGCTGTCGGTCAGATTTACTGTTGCGTTGCTGCCAGTGTTTGCGCCGTTCCAGCTTGCGCTATTGGTCAATGTAATGTTAGCTTTTGCACCGCCGTTAGCTCCTGTCCAGGCTGCTTTATCTGCTTTCACAGTTACGCCGTCTGCAGTATTGCCTTTGCTCCAGCTTGCGCCGTTGGTCAAAGTTACATTTGCATTTTCACCGCTGTTCATACCGCTCCAGCTAGAAGCATCCAGCTTAATTGTGCTGCCTACTCCACTGCTGTCGCCTGTCCAAGTTGTGCCGTTAGTCAGTGTCGCGTTCAGCTTGCCGGTGTTGGCTCCGTTCCAGCTGCCCTTGCTCAGGCTCATGGCAGTGTTGCCTGCATTGTCGCCACTCCACGCTGCGCCTTCCTTGAAGTTCAGCTCTACGCTGCCGTCGGCATCTGTTGTAACATCGCCGTCCAGCTTGCTGAGGTTCTTGGCTGTAACCTTCGCACCCTTGCCATTAGCAGTAATGTCGCTGCCAATGGTGGTATCTGCAGAATCAATCGTTACTGCTGCATTTGCACCGTCAGCATTTACTGCACCGCTAATTGCTGCGCTTGCTGTTCCGTTAATGCTTACGCTGCTGTTCGCGCCGCTGGCGCTCACTGCACCGTTGACCTTCGCAGCCTTCGTTGCCTTAATATTTACGACATTATTTGTGCTTACGTCACCGTTCAGCGTTGCATTAACTGCAGTGATCTCTACCTTGCTGTTATTGGCATTGATTGCTTTCGCACCACTTACTGTCAGGCTGCCTGCATCCTGAACTGTCAGCTTGCCGCTGCTTGTTGCGATACCGTCACCGCTGTTGGCAGTAATAGTCAGATCGTTGTTGTTCAGCTTCAAGGTTGTATCTTTGGCTGTAGTAATTGCACTGCTGTCGGTAGTAATCGTGGTTGCGTCTTTCGTGAAGTTATAGATATTGTCAGTATCAGGGAGTACACCCGCATCCCTATATTCCTTGTCTGTTACATAATCACCAGTTACAGTTGTTTTAAAATCTGTCTTAGACTGTACATTAGGAATGCTTGTACCATAATCAACGGTTGCTTTATCAAGACTGCCCTGACCGGTTTTACTATCGTAACCAATATTACCGGCAAATTTAGTTGCTGATGCAGACGTAAGTCCCTCAGCAATTTTTACATAACCATCAAGATTCTTTTCACCATTTAAGTATCCGGTATAATACAGCTTATTAGCCAAAGCATTCAAGGCGTCATTGATGGCATATTTATTGGTAGTTTCCAAACCATTAGAATCTGTCAGCAGGGTAATCCCTGAACCGGTTGTTGCTGTACCAATTGTAATATCACCACCATTAATTTTGGTAACATTATTTACATCATGCTGATAAACAAACGTAGCCTTACCATTATATTTATTAATAGTGAGATTTCCTGCAGCTGCATCCGTCATATCAACTGTAGTACCGCCACCGGCCGCCACAGCTGCAGCCTTTCTCATTTTGCTGACACTGCCGGTATTAAAGCTGTCAAGAACATTATCTCCTTTTAGTTGCCAAAGGCTGTCACCATGCATATTCAGCGTACTGCCGCTACCAATGACATTACCGCTCCAGCTGCTGCCATTATTCAGAGTTACAGAAGATCTGTCACCCCTGATATTTCCCTGATAAGCAGAATTATCAAGTGTGAGCTGCAAATCGCTGCCACTGCTGTCACCGGTCCAGCTTGCCTTATTTTTCAGGGTAACAACAGCCTTGCTGCCATCATTTTTACCATTCCAAGCGGATGCATTCAGCGTTACATTAGTTCCCGCGCCCTTATTATCACCGGTCCAGGCAGAATCGGCTGCATCAACCACCATATTGCTGCCGCTGTTGTTGCCAGTCCAGCTTGCTTTGTCTTTCAGAGCCAGATTTACATTATCACCACTGTTATTGCCATGCCAATCGCCTTTTTCTACAAGGAAGTTTTTATCTGCATCAGTGTTATCTCCCTCGGGAGTTTCTGTCTGTACACTGATTTTTTCACCCAGGCTTCCCTGTCCAGTGGTATCGCTGTATTTAACACTGCCTACATATTTAGCTGCGGAAGCTGCTGTCAGACCTTCAGCAATCTGTACCTGTCCGTCCAGATTTCTGCTGCCATTGACATAATCTGTATAATAAAGCTTATTGGCCAAAGCATCAAGAACCTTATTAACAGTTGCTTCAGAAGATGTATTTACACCGCTGCTGTCCGTGCGCAAAGCTACAGCAGAGCCGGTTTCAGCAGTCTTCACCGTAAAATTGCCACCCAAAATATTTTCCGGGTTACTGTTATCATGCTCATAAATAACCATAGTATTACCGCTGTATTTGTCTATGGTTATATCCTTGCTGCCACTCTTCTGGAAAATAACGCCTGCAGCACCTGCACTGCCACCTGTAAGTTTGCTGATATGGCTTGCTCCATTGCTGCCGACATCTTCATTATCCTGTGCATAACGTGTATTATTGGCCTGATTTATCCAGCTTGCACCGTTTTGCAGCCACATATTTACTGTGCCGCCATTATCTACAATGCCGCGCAGATAGGAATCATCCGTAGTCAAAGCTACATTTACCGTACCTGTTTTCAACGCGAAGATATCGCCACCAAGCTTAACGCTGTTATTGCCGGCCGCTGTGCCATCTTTACCGGTATTGACGTTAATGGTTCCCTGATATGCTCCCAAGGTATAATAACCATAATTCATACCCTTAGGAACATTAATCTCGCCACCGCCAATAGATACCGTACTGTTCTTGGCATTCGTTGTAATACCATTGCCATAAACATCCATATCAGCAGTACCGCTGACATCTACACGGCTGTTCTCAACCTGTGTAAGAATACCGGCGTTGTTAAAACGTGATAACACATTATCAGCATTTATAGGAATACCCCATGTTTCGCTGTCAGAGCCCTTTATAGTCAGATTGCCGTTAATCGTAATTGTATTGGCAACATCAGAAGCATAACTTGCTTCACCCCAACGGTCTGTTTTCTGTACAGCAACACCATTACCGCCGTAGCTGCCGTTCATAGAGATATTAACATCTCCGTTAACAGTAATCTTGCTGGCAGCCGATTTGCCGGCATCATTCATGATAGCATTATTCAAGGAATTACCATTCACAGCGCCAATAGTAATAATATTCAGCTTACCTGCATTAATAGTAACGTTCTTGCCATTGCCGGCATAAACACCGACAGGTGTAGCAACACTGTTCTGTACCTGCAGCTGCAGAGTATTGCTGCCGGCGTTGACAGTAACATCATTACCGTCATGCGCATAAACAGCAGCCAGAATATTATTGCTTAAATCAGCCTGTGTTTTCCATGCATTAGGCTTCAGGCTGATAGTTTTATCAGCAGTAAAGGTATAAACACTGTTATCACTGCTAACACCGCTGTAAACGGAACTGTCAGCATCTGTGCCGCTGATGCGTTGAAAATAATCGCCTGTTTTACTATTGGCATTGATGTTGACAATCTTTGTTGTAGTCACAGAAGGAGATGTAAGCCCTTCTTCCCGTGAGGTTGTCAGCAAAGCCTTGTTGCCGAAAACAGTATCACCGGAAAGCAAGGAAACAGAGTTAAATGTATGATAGGATGTGTTGCCCGCCAGCTCATAGGCACTCCAGGTATAGGTAGGCTTAACAGCACCATCGGTATAAACTACGATATTATTGCCAAATTCTCCCCAGACACGCTTAGTATAATATTCGGCAAACAGCTTATTGAACCAACCGGTGCCTACACCGGTATTGCCGCCGCCCTCTGTACTGCCTTCAACAACAATTTCCCAATCTACAGGGTTATCCGAGCTCAGATTAGCCACTGTAGTTTTATAAACCTTCAGATTACTGCCGCCGCCACCGGTTGCCAAATTATATGCCAGGATATAGGCGGTACCATTAGGCCAGACAGTCATATCACGAAAATCAAGGCCATTACTCTTGACGTTTTCCAGCAATACTACAGATTTAGATTCCTGATTCAGAACATTATTGTTGATCGTGGCCAAAGTTATAGCAGATTCACTATTGCCGTGTCCTACATATTGGTAACCGCCGATACCTGTATGCAGCAGTATATCATTATAATTGTTCAGTTTAACCGAGTCAGGATTACGTGCACTGCAGGTATAATTAACATATTCCAGACTACCGTCATCCTTTATCTGATATTGCATAATTATACTGTCATCATAAGGATCATAACCACCCTTAGGATTGATGCTGACAACTACATAAAGCTGTCCGTTTTTGACAACCATGCCTTCGCCATGCACCCAGCCCGGAGAACTGTAACTCATGCCGCAGTACTTATTAAGATCCTCCATCAGATTACGGGATTTGCTGACCTCTTCGGTCAAAACATTCTTATCGTACTTTACAACGCCGATAGTACCTAAATCATAATCACCGACATAGACATATCCATTATAACCGGCTGCGGAATGCGGATTGGCACCTTTGGTAATGATGCCGGATGGATAAACCTCATCCTTACTCCAGGTTGTATCGGCACCGATTACCTTAGAAGGAATCAAATCAACTGTACTATAATTATACTGACGCAGCAAAAACATGCTTTTGCCATCCAGCACAAAGCTATAGGTGCCGGGATCCTTATTCAAGGATTCAATTACTGCTACATTTGCTTTGCTGTCAACCTTATCGGTAACACGTGAGCCGGTAATAGCAGTCATATTGCTGGCACCATAGTTAGAAGGAACAGTTATCAACAGATTGGCTGCGAAAGCGCTGCCGCCAATCATCCATCCGCCCATTATCGAGGCTAAAATCGCCGCCTTTTTACTTTTACTGAACTTACGCATTGATAATTCCCCCTTTAGAACTGATAACGCGCTGTAACATAATATGTGCGGCCCTGTATCGGAAATTCCGGATTAATATAGCCGGGAACCATAAAAGCTGCATCACTGCGGATTTTAGATTTAGGACCTTTATTGAGAATGTCATTGCAGCCAAATGTCAGCTGCCAATTTTTCTTCGGCATCCACTTCAGGCCGCTATTCATAACAAACAGCGAGCATACCGGTTTGCCGGACAGATACGGTGACAGCTTGCCACTCGTTGCTTTATTGTAATAAGTGAAGTATTCATCTGTATAATGTCCTTCGGCAAAGAGCGAGAACTTCTCCGAAGGTCTGTAGGTCAGGCGGATATTCCCCTCCCATTCCGGCTGGTAGGTCGGCCACACCGGAGCGTATTCACCAAACTGCGTAGCCGTATGCTTGTTATAGGCGCTGGTATTAAGGTAAGTTACCTGTAAATCAAGATCGAATTTATTCCATTTAAAGCTGCTCTGCAATTCAATGCCATGAGATTTACCCTTATTATCATTAAAATACGACCAATAATCCTTGCCTGCACGCTCCAACTGCAGCATATTTGTAGAATCTCGCCAATAATAAGTCAATGTAGTAGAGTTGTCTGCTCCCAACAGTTTGTTATTCATAATCGCACTGATATCAAACTGCTTGCCTTCCTCCGGCACAGGGAACATTGCACCTTCACCATTATGATTCCGCGGAGCAGGCAGGATGCCGGCACCGTCACCGGCAATTTCCGCCATATTCAGCAAACGGTAATAGGTTCCGCCCGTCATACGCAGAGTAAGGTTTTCATTTACTTCTTTCTTCAAAGCCAGCTGCCAGGTTGCCTTACCCTTGGTCTGCGAATCCTTAGGATGAATCCAGCTTGCCTGTCCATCGGTAAAGCGCTTGCCATCACTGAAGCCGGTAATCTTTGATTGGTTATAACGTACACTAGGCGTAAAAATCCAGGTGCCTTCTTTATCTAAGGTAATAGAATCCTGCAGCTGTACATTAAACAGCTCCTGCTCATAACGGTTACGGATTTGAGCGGAAAGGAAATTCTGACTGGCCTGTCCACCTAAAATTTTAGCCATGTTGGAACCGTCTATATCCAAGCCTTCTTTGGAATAGTTAATCAAAAAGTCCAGCATATTGTTATCGTTCAACTTGTAACCGCCATCAATCTGAGCTGTGTATTTGTTAGATTTATAACGGCTCCATTCGCGCAACGGCTGGTTCTGCATATCCCATTCACTGTTCGGATACGCTGTATTGATATGCTCGGCCCGATATTTTTTATTCTGATACATGTAGTCAAGCATCCAGCCCCATTCAAGCTTGCCAACCTCCTGACGGTTCTGCAGCATCAGGCTGGCACTGTTCTGTTTCTGTCTGCGGCTGTCATAATAATATCTGTCGCTCAAATCAACGCCATTATTATAAACCGCCGCATTGACATCACCCAGCCATACACTGTCCGGCATATGTCTGTCCAAGGTATCATATGTGCCTTTAATAACCCAGTTTTTATTTTGCCATTTTACAATCGTACTGGTCTTTTCATAGTCATTGTATTTTCTGTATCTGGTAGCATCAGATGCTTCCTTTTGTTTTTGTTTTAATTTTTCCAGTGATTCTTTTCTGCCGGCCTGATTTTTATTTTTATCAGGGTCCGCATCATTCGTCCACTTATCTATATTATTCTGAACTACTTTATCGCCATACTCTTTAAGAATTTCTTCCTTGATTTCAGGTGTAAGAACACCTTCGCCGAAGGAACTGCCGATCCAGTCATATTGCAGCGCCTCATGCCAGTCACTGTCATCATAGCCTCTTTTAAGGTACTCATCCTTAAGACCTCTGTCTACCACCTGTTGTTCAATTAAATACAGATTGGAATTACCGACATCTTTTTTCGCATATTCATACCTGTTGTCATAAATAGCATCCTTCAGGCTGTCGCTTCTTACAAATCCCAACCATGCATCATTATTTGCTTTATAGTAATCTATTTGCTCCTGCTGCAGATTTATCACAGCACCTTTGGTCATATAATCTATGGTTTCATTATTAAAATTATCGATTACTTTCTGCTGACCTGCTATCTGCTGCTCACCATATGGCAAATATCTTTCCGCAGCATAGTTTTTATACTTGAAATCTCCGTCGCTGGATTCATAGTTAGTGCCAACCATTAACGAACCATCCCCCAGAGGAGCTGTTATTTCCATAGAGCCTCTTTTGCCACCATAAGAGCTTTTGCCAACCTCTAAGGATACATCTGTCGTTTCCGGCTTTTTGGTAACAATGTTGATAACACCGCCCATAAAAGTACCACCAAAACGGCTGGGAATATAACCGCGGTAAACCTCAATACGCTCTACATTTTTTACAGGAATTGTCGAAAGGTCAACCGCAGTATCACCGCCAAGGTTAGCCAATACACCGTCAATAAAAATGCCGACCTGCGCAGCAGTGGAGCCACGCATCGTCACAGTTGTATATTGCCCTTTGCCGTTTACCTCACGCACGTGCACACCGGGCACGGTCAAAAGCAAGTCAGGCAATGATTTCTGCTCACCTTTGAATTCATCAGGACGCACAATGTTTACCGTACCGGGAGAAAGCTTGCTTTCCCAATCAGGACGTTTTGCTTCTACCGTCATAGCATCAAGGCTGAAGTCCATCAATGAGTCATCAGCATCATTGCTTGCTGTCTGCGCAGTATCAGTTGGGGCTGCGTATGCAGCAGGCAGAAATTCTGTAAGAGAGCATCCCAGAGATACAGCAATTGCCGCAGCTAAAATATTTTGACCATGAATATTTTTCACTAAAATCTCCTCCTTAACCCGGAAATTTATCATAAACTTATAAAAAAAAGACTTAATTTTAAAATGGGCATAGTAGTCCCATTATAAAATTAAGTCATCAGATTAATTTTATATGTCTTCAGCTGCAATCCGACTTTACGGTCTCCTGTGCAGGTAAGCTAGAGCTATTTGGCGTGCTGAAGTACATGATGTATATTTTTTTATTATATTAAACCATGTGTTTAAAGATCTGTTTTTTAACAGTTAGCACGGGCATCATTAATTTTACCTTGATGCGCTCTGGCTCCATCGCGCCGGCGCAGCCTTAAAAGCTCACCTATAAGCGTCAGCAAATACTCACGCGGTATTGTTACATATGTTTCGTCGCATTTTGAAAACTGATTAAATCTTGCCTTTAAATCCTCATACTTCATAATGAATCCTCGTCCCCCTTTTAGGCACACGAAAGCAATTGCTCTTATCCGCCTGTAAATCGCAGGTTCAATGGATATCTTAAACAAACAGCGCTTTGACTCAAGATCTTCATGTCTCCATCCCTGTGCGAAAGGTATAAGCTGCGGCAATCAGTTTATATGATGAAGGCACTCCCTAATACAATTGCGGTACAGTGCCGGATTCTCACCATGCTTCCCTATTTGTTTAATATGTTTTTAACTTTTTATTATACGCGGAACAATAAATGATATCAGTTTGTAATCTATTTGCTTTTCATTTATCTCTATTTGCTTATTGATTGTTTGTATCATTTGCCGATTTAATTATAACATGTGAAATATTCTTTAGTGGCTCATTGTATAATCATAGTCAACTTGTGAATGAAAAAGATCGGAAG
>ENA-OPTA01001105-OPTA01001105.1-human-gut-metagenome-genome-assembly--contig:-NODE-1105-length-17031-cov-6.719015_pt1 | contig 17031 bp, 15 predicted proteins | sample MGYA00241813_ERZ501917 | MGnify/ENA primary metagenome ERZ501917 (study PRJEB25962, sample SAMEA2042408) | human gut metagenome | biome: human gut; feature: human-associated habitat; material: faeces...
CCATACTCGTTTTTTTTGTTTGCAAAGTTAAATATCAACGAGTTAGACCTTGATATGCAAATCGGTGACAAACGGTGCAATAGCATCTCCCATATGTTAAATCTTACTCTTTCACGGGTAATGATTTGCAAACCATTCTTCTTCTTAAATCCGCTTTTCTTTGCGTTTTCCGCTTTTTCGGCTTGTCATCATTTGACACCGTAACAACTCTGATATTAAGTCGTTTAGCGTCATTTCACCCGTTTTTCGAGGTTATTCCAGAGATTTTTTGTAAACTGATGCCCCGGCAAGTTACCATTCGGAGGTTCTATTTTAGTTGATAGCAATAGTATAAGATACTACGACCGCTTTTACTCCAGCCTCGGGATATTTCCTTTTATAGTATTCCGTCAAATCCTTATATAGATATACTATATTGGGAGTTAAATCGACAGATTTTGATTTGGCAGCAGGACCCACAAATACATCAAATGAGGGATAGCCTGTCTCATTCCCGTCTTCATTCAGAAAAGACCATTCCATGAAACCATTTACTTGTCCTTCCGGTGGCAGTATCTTATACACTTCGGGAAGTTCTTCTTGAGTCTTATCGGTCCTTTTTATCAGACCAGGACCTAATGCATTGATGTCATTTTTTATTGCAAACCATTTCGGTCCTTCACTGTTCCCATAGTATAAATAGTGATAATCCAATGGCAGAATAGAATTATTCCTCAAATCCTCTTCAATCACCTCTTTGTTATCAGCTTCTACCGCATATCTATACTCTGGAAGGAATTTGTCTTTATAGAATACTTCCGGAATAAAGTGTTTCGGTAACTCTTCGGAGTCTTTTTTCTCTTTGTATATTATTTCGAGTAAGTCATATTCCGTCCAGGCAGGTTGCCCCATGCTGTGATCCAAATAACTTGTTTCACTTATTTTTATTTTATACTCATATCCCTTTTCAAATTCCAATCCGTCAATATATCCCAAGGCTTCCCACTCTTCTGCATTTTCCTTTTTTACAGGATATACTTCTTTCAGATAATCACGTCCTTCTGACCATATTACACCCGGTTTCATTTCCGATGCCACAGTCAGAACGTATTCTTTGTAGTCCGTTATTTTTCTGCCTTCTTCGTCTTCTTTAAGACAACTCATCAAACTGGAGGCACAGAAGAACCACATCAGTATCCCCAATAAATTCTTTATTTTCATATTGCTTTAACTTATATTTTCTTTCAAGATTTAATGTGTATCAATATACCATGATGTTTGAGGGTAATCCACCATTTTACTGTTTGTACTTGGTTCGGAGGTCGTTATTCCTGAATATCTTTCCACTGCAATAGGCCCTCTTGATGCCGTATAGAATTCTTCGGTATGTGTCTTATAAGGGATAACTTTCTCCATTAATGTGGTAAAAACATTATATATTTCTGTATCGGTACCGCATAGAGTCTGTACATAGTCGCCAAAATCATAGAATATCACAGGAGAATAACCATCCATGCGCTGGATATGTGAAGTTTGTGTACTATCAAAAGAATAATTGGAGTGAATCTGTTTCATCAGTTCTCCTAGTTCATCGAGATAAGAACAGTCTGTTACAGCCAGTGTTCCATAAGGATATTGATAGTTGGAATAAAACTGATAAAAAGACTCGCATATTGCCTTATAGTCAGGATTCTCCGATAATAGATATTTGCCCATTGTAGAATATGGCATACCAAAAACCATCACTTCTGTCGGACAAGCAATCATATAGTTGGTTACATGGCGCAGTTCGTAAGCAACTTCCAAAGATGACATATAGCAATCGTCAAATAGAATATACTCCATAAACAATCCGTTATTGGATAAGCTTTTGGCAAGAGTACTTATATCTGTTTGGTATTCGGCTGTTAATCCACCGAAAAAGCGTGTCATAGGAACATTCTCATAATCCCAGTGATAAACAAATTCTTCCTTTGCTTTGCTACGGCTTTGTACCACAGGCAGCCACCCCATGCCGTGACAACCGATAATCATTGAATAGCTTTCAGCTGGAGCAAATGTTTTCATATCCCTGAGGATATTAGTCAAGCCGACTTCTGTTGTAAATGGAGGATTTACATATTCTTTTAATACATTCCTTTTGCACGAACCGTTATTTAAAGTTATCTCAAACATCTCTGCTTCAGAAGAACTTGTAGATAAAAATACGATAACCCTTTCGTTCTCTAATCCTTTTTCTTGTATAGCTTTTTCCATGTCAGAAATGTTATTATAAAAATAGCTTGTCAGATTAGTTGACCATGGGAGATACATAAAGACGGTTCTTGGGTTATTAATCTCTAATTCAAATTCTTCTTTTTTACATGAAATAAACAAGAATATGGATAGCATAAATAACATTAGATTGTTTATTTTCATAGGACTTCGATTTTTGGATTTATAATTCAATATTTACTTTTTCCCTTGTTGTTTTTCTGTTCATCACGCACACGGCAAAGTTCGCGGTGTGCTTTTTCCTTATACTCCTAAAGAACTTTGATTTCGTTATGAAAAATGAATTTGACTAAACTATCAAGGGCTATATAAATATTACAAATGTAGCTATTATAATTGACTTATCATTATATCTATGAACTAAAACAGCTATTATCAACACCTTATCCTTTTCATTTTACAAGAAACATCATCGAGATTAGTGGTTTACTGCTTGCTGACATGTTCACATTTAAGGTGACACGGCTTGTCAAATGATTGTATTGATTCGATTCAGGTGAACTATACGCTTTCATGCTCCGATATGATGGCGTTTCCTATAAAGATGTCTTTTACAGCCTGAAGCAGTTTCTCTTTTTCGAAATTCTTCAATTTACCCGGGTATTTTAAGTTCTTTAAAAAGTCTATGAATGAAAGGGCTAAATATTTAAAACATTCTTCTTTCGTAGTCAACTTAAAATAACCTTCGAAATCCACCACAAAATCTGCTGTAAGACATTTATACATTCTTACCTCAGGAGTTACAGAACCTCTATATTTCAGAGTTTTATCTTCATAGTATTTAGAACGATGTGCTTGAAAGAATTTACTGAACTTAGGTGACAAGCATATAAGCCTTATACTTATTGTTTCCACTAAATCAGAGTTAAACCCAAGTAACCCCTTTGATAGTACGCTCTTAAATGCATAGAGAGCATCATCATAGAAGCTAAAACTTGAAAGCTCCCTGGAAGTTACTATTCCTAATACTATTTCCATATTTTATTTATTAATTTGATTCAGAAACATACAAATATAGTTTTTATAATTGATTTGAAATTATAGAGATGAATTATTCTGTTACTTTGACACTCAATCATTCGCCCTAAAATTATCTATCTTATTTATGAAGGTCAAAGGTTTTTCATCTTCTATACTGAAGACGATTCATTTTATAAAATGAGTCCGCGTTAAAATCATTCTTTCACATATAACTGAAAAAACATTTTAAAGCGGACTCAACAATAGAAATTTCTTAAGCTTGAACGATACAGGTATGGTGTATTTTACTCTTACAGGCTGTCCTTTCTGCATACCAGGTTTCCATTTCGGCATGGCTTTCAGTACACGCAAAGCCTCTTCATCAAGGGTTGGATCAATAGAACGTACAACATTAAACTCGGTAGGAGTTCCGTCTTTTTCTACTACAAACTGAACAATGACGCGACCTTCTACTTTGCGTTCTTGTGCCGATTTGGGATACTTGATATTCTCTTGGAGGAAAGTCATCAGTTCCTGCATTCCTCCTGAGTATTCAGGCATCTGTTCTACTACATCGAATGCTTTTTCTTCCGCAGGATTTTCTGCTGGAGTTTCCGCTGCATCCGGACTAACTGGTGTGACAACTTCTTCTTTTGTATCTGTCTTTTCAGATACATCCTGCGAGCAGGAGATGTTTCCGGCAACGAGTAGAGCAAAGGCCGGAAGGGTGAACAGTGCATATTTAATATGCACTGCACCATTTGATTTTTTCTTGTTCATCATAATGATACGTTGTTTAAGATGAGAAAAATTAAAATTATTGGATAATCCGTACTTGTGATTGTATGCCAATCCAAGCAGGTGATATTGATAACTTTTAGTGGAAAATCCTGCCTCCATCACTTTCTTGTCTGCTAAGAATTCCAGATTGAGTCTGACTTCTCGTTTTATCAGCCAGACAAAAGGATTTATCCAGCAACAGATGCTGACTATTTCGGCAATAAGAATATCGACGGAATGCTTTTGCTTTACGTGAGCCAGTTCGTGTGTCAGGATTTCGTCCATTTCGTTTTCCTTTACGATAGTTGGATTCATGAAAATCCATCCAAAGAAAGAAAACGGTCCGGAAGGATCTTTCAGGCATTTTACGCAGATACCGTTTATTATCTTCGTGGGCGTGTGCAAAATGATACGATACAGACTGATTACCTGAATAAAGAACCTGATGGTCAGTAGTACTATTCCGGCAAGATAGATGTATTTGATCCATTCGGACAGAATGAATACCTGATTCCCTGTTCCCGCAGCTTTACTTCCTACTACAATCTCTGGCAACACTACCGAATAGTCGAAGTGAGTGAGCATAATCAGGCTGTCACGACTTTCCATCCATTCCCGTATGTCGATGAGAGGCAGGATAAAAGGTAAGATAAGCGATACCATCAGGATGAATCTTCGTGAGTGGAAGAATGTATCCCGTGTACACAACAGCTTGTACAATGCGTAAAACAGAATCAATCCGATATTGACTTGAAGAAGATATAGCATATAAAAGAAATATTAAATATGTAGATATTTATTCGTGGATTCCAAACTTTTATTTGTTTTCCTGCTTTTCAATCAGGTCGATAATCTCGTTGAGCTCGTCTTTGGAGATTTTCTGTTCTTTTGCAAAAAACGAAACCATCTCCTTATAAGAGTTGGCAAAATAATTACGCACGATGTTTCCCACGGAGTTGCTGGTATATTCTTCCTGCTTTACCAGTGGCGTGTACCGGTACGTGTTTCCAAATCTTTCGGCTTTCAGATATCCTTTACGCTTCAGATTGTTCACAATCGAGGCTACTGTCGTGTAAGGAGGCTTCGGCTCATCATAACATGTCACGATCTCTTTCACAAAACATGGTCCTAAGTTCCAGATAAAGCGCATGGCTTCTTCTTGATAAGTTAGCTTTTCCATATTGAATGAGTTTTATTACGAACTTTTCGCAAATCTACGAAATTATCGTAATATGTGGTTGCTCAAAAGGTTAATTAATTTAAAAGAAATGTTTTTTCAAGAGGACTATCACCTGTTTTATACCATGATTCGGAATTTATTGAGATGAAAAACCGCTGTTGTACCTTGATTCTTATGGTTTCATGTAGTCTAAAAAGACTTGAATAATTATGGATGGTAAATTTATATCCATATCGTGTTGTGGGCTTTCGTATTCCGTTTTGTACATCCGTCCATCAATAGACTTCTGCTGTTAAAATAGGTTAGAAGGTAATGGCTATATAAATTATTTCATTTATATTTAAATTCATAATTAAAACTATGAAACATATGAAGGGAGGACACTTTATTATAGTACCTGCACTTTGTTTACTTTGTTCGGAAATGAATGCTCAGGAGCATATCAAGAACGATAGTATCAAACTGAATACAGATAGTTTGATCATGCTGCGTGAGCATATGATGTCTCCTCGAACGGGTGAATACTCAGTAGATTTTAGAGAAAATATGCTGAATGATCCTATGACCGAAATTCCAGAAGTACAGAATATAGAATTTAAATTGCGTAAACCCTTCTATATACCTCCTTATTATTCCAATTCTTCTCCCAGGTTTTATGGCGATTATACAACAAGCGGACGAATCTTTCCGAATTTCTATGGTAGCGGTATGCAGGAAACATTGCCCGGGCTGGGAAGGCTTAATCAGGCCTCACTTTTTTATCGTTATGACTTGAATGATTATTTCTCTATTCAGGCGGGAGTGAATACTGTTAAGTATAGTTTCCCGATGAGTGTAGGACAGTCTGTGGGAACTTTCGGAAGCATAACATATCGTCCTACAGATAGACTTCGAATAAGTGCTTTTGGCTCTTATTCGCCGGATAGCCGTTATGGCTTTAACAGAAATACGTATGGAGCTGCTGTCGGTTATGATTTCACAGACCGGTTTGGTATGGAAGTGGGTGTGCAGAGATATTACGATTCGCAACGGGGATGGCAGACTGTTCCGATTGTTACACCTTATTATAAATTCAATAAATTCGATTTGGGCATTGATGTGGGTGGAATACTGTATGAAATACTAAGAAGTGTTGTTATTGACAAGCGGGGCGGCTCACCGGTTATCATGCCTCCCGGAAGATGAAACTGAGGGAATATACAGTTTGAAAATTAATTCAGAGGTTGATTGTAATGAGGAATCTATGTAATATATTGTGGCTGAGCTTGTGCATGTATTTGGCCGGATGTAATAATCATGTTTTTATAGACGACTATTTGCCTGACGTGCCGACTATACAGTTGTCGGAAACGGATACGGTTGCCAAAATAGTCTTTAAGTCGGATAATTGGGATATTTTGAATATATATGGGGATTATGAAAATGTATGGGAAACGATTTGTGATCTTGAGGGGAATCCCGATGGTAGGAGTTTGCCTTTAAAGAATGGCGAAAATGCCGTAATTAAGTTAGGTTACGAATATTGTGACTTCAGGATAGAGAAGAGGAATGGCAGGGAACTCTGTATTTTCTTTGGTGATAATATGAATAGGGCAGCACTTGATGTCAAGATAGTTGTGGGTAATGAATATGAAATCAAGTCTGTTCCGGTGTCATTGGCTCCTACTTCGAAATATGAAGTCGACAGCATCGTGTATGATTGGGAGAGTTTATCTTATTCCGACAATATGTTGGAGCCTGATTATTCGGTGATGATAGATAACACCCAGTCTACTCAACCTACGAGTTGGTACTTCGATCCGATGGAATCATCTTTCCCGCGTCAAATCTCTTTCAGAAATAAAGATGGTTGGAACGAAGAAAAACTGTACAAATGCTTTTTGGGAACTCCCTTGCCATTGGTTGTCGTTCCTGATTTTATAGATGGGAAACCTGTGTGGGAAGATACAAAAGCGGAGGTCGGAAGTGATTTTCAGCAAATCCGCAGTGTCATCCATTCCAGTTTGGTCGGGAAGAAATATACGATTCCTCCCGGTGAGAAATGGAAAATTTCTGTCGATTATCTGATTGAACAGTATTGGATAAATTATAAATTGTACACTTCCCATCCTTTTAGCGGAAGGAAGAAAACGTTTGAAGGTAAGATTTATAGTAAACGTCCGTACGAATTTTTTATAACTCCTGAAAAGCAAGAGTAAGATGAACAGAAAAATGAATAGGCTTATAGCTGTGTGTATGTTTTTATGCTTGTCTGTTTATGTCATGGCAAGTAGCAAGGATAGTACAAGCCAGCGATTAATCCATATAATAGGGATCGATTTCCGACCTGCTTATACATTTCCTACCAATGAATTTTTTAAAGGTGCGAATGCTGCACAAATTCCTGTCAGGAAGACTTTCTCGGGACACGTGAAGTATGGATTTAAATTCTCGCCCGATACCTATTGGGGGCGTATTTATCCTTATGCGATACAAGGTATTGGAGTGGGATATAATACCTTTTTCAATTCTTCCGAGATAGGTAATCCACTGGCCGTTTATGCCTTTCAAACGTATAGGATTGCCAGCATAACCCCTCGTTTGTCTTTAGACTATGAGTGGAACTTTGGAGCTTCTTTCGGATGGAAGAAATATGATGAAGAAACAAATTCCATGAATAATGTAGTTGGCTCAAAAATAAATGCCTATATCAATTTCGGTTTGTTGCTTAACTGGCAGATTGATGCCTGTACTCACTTGCGTGCAGGAGTCGGAGTTACACATTATTCGAATGGTAATACAGGATATCCTAACTCTGGAGTTAATACGATAGGCGGAAGTATTGGAATCATACGTTATTTTGGCAATAAGGAAAAAATGGAATTATACAATAAGGCCTATTATACTGCTTACCGGAACAAGGACACATTTAAGCCCTATGTAAGTTATGATCTGATTATATATGGTGCATTGAAAAAGAAAGGTGTCTTTCCGCCATATAATTCACCGGTACTTGTTCCCGGTTCTTTTGCCGTAGGCGGGTTCAACTTTACTCCTATGTATAATTTCAGCAATTATTTTCGTGCGGGACTTTCGCTGGATGCACAATATGATGAAAGTGCGAATTTATCCGATCACGTTGCAAATACAGGTGGGGTAATCGAAACGGAAAATATTCGTTTTCATCGCCCTCCATTTAAGGAACAGTTTGCTGTTGGACTTTCGGCCCGGGCCGAAATCGTTATGCCTATATTTTCAATAAACTTAGGTATTGGACGGAATATTCTATGTAAAGGAGCAGATACTGATTCATTTTATCAGATTGTAGCCTTGAAGACAGATATCACTAAAAATTTATTTTTGCATGTAGGATATCAGCTTTACAAATTCAGGAAGCCGAATAACTTGATGCTGGGAGTGGGAGTTCGGTTTAATGCTAAACGGTAAGTCCATTTGAAAAAGGCTTTTGGAATTCTTTTATTTATTGGTTTATCCTTACATTTGTATGATCATAAGAAAAGATATAATAACAGAGTTTTAAGATACTATGAAAAATTTGATTTTGCCGATAGGAGCCCTTGCTCTTTATTCATCGGCTTTTGCACAACAGTTGCCGGAACGTCCGAATGTGTTGCTTATTTATGCCGATGATATCGGTTATGGGGATTTGAGTTGTAACGGGCCTTCGGCTGTACGTACGCCCAATGTGGAAAGACTGGCTTCCGAAGGAATTCGTTTTACAAATGCTCATTGTGCGGCTGCTACAAGTACTCCTTCGCGTTATGCCTTGCTGACAGGAGAGTATGCCTGGCGTAGGAAGGGAACCGGTATTGCAGCGGGAAATGCTGCCATGATTATAACTCCCGAACGTTATACCATTGCTGATATGTTTAAGGATGCGGGTTATCAGACAGGGGTAGTAGGAAAATGGCATCTCGGATTGGGGAATGAAACCGGCAAGCAGGATTGGAATGGTGTGGTCAAGCCTAATCCGGCAGATATTGGCTTCGATTATTCTTATATTATGGCGGCAAACCCACCCGCCGATCGTACTCCATGCATCTTTATGGAGAATGGCAAGGGAGTTGGATTGGACCCTGATGATCCTGTGTATGTAAGTTATACAAAGAATTTTCCCGGTGAACCTACGGGGAAGGATAATCCGGAACTTTTGCGTATGCTTCCTTCGCATGGTCACGACCAGTCTATCGTCAATGGAATTTCACGTATCGGATATATGAAAGGTGGAAAGAGTGCTTTGTGGAAAGACGAAGACATAGCCGATAGTATAACGGCTCATGCCATCCGCTTTATAGAGAAGAGTCAGCAGTCGAAGGAGCCTTTCTTCCTCTACTTGGCTACAAACGATATTCATGTACCTCGTGTTCCTCATAAGCGCTTTGCCGGTAAGAGTGGGTTAGGCCCTCGTGGCGATGCATTGTTGTCTTTCGACTGGACTGTGGGGCAGGTGATGGAAACATTGAAAAAACTGAATCTGGATGATAATACGATTGTGATTCTCTCGAGCGACAATGGTGCCGTTATTGATGACGGTTATCAGGATCAGGCGGTCGAGCTGTTGGGTAACCACAAGGCTACTGGTGTGTACAGAGGCGGTAAATACAGTAGTTATGAGGGCGGAACGCGTGTTCCATGTATTATACGCTGGAAGGGACAGATTATCCCCGGAGTTTCAGACTATTTGGTGAGTCAGGTTGACTGGTTTGCATCGTTTGCTTCGATGTGTGGTGTTAACCTTCCAGAAGGGAGTGCACCCGATAGTGAAAATCACTTGAATTCGTGGATGGATGCCAAGCAGGAAGGACGATCATGGACCGTGGAACATAATGTGCAGAATAACTTGTCGATAACGGATGGGGTGTGGAAGTATATACCAGCGGCAGATGGACCTGCTGTCAACAAACAGACTAATACGGAGTTAGGAAACAATCCAGCTGAGGATCAGCTATATGACTTGATTTCTGATCCGGGGGAACATTTCAATGTGGCCAAAGAAAATCCGGAGCTTGTTCAGAAAATGCGTAGCGAACTCGTGCGCATCATAGAAAGTGGTCAACATATTCAATCTGGGTATTTTATTTCGAAATAAATTTCTTTACATGTAGTCGCTAACGAGCTGTTGGTTTCGTGTTCCAGATTGACGAGAGAAACCAACAGCTTGTTGGGACATTGTTCGCTGATATAACCCACTGGTGGATTCTCCGTGTGTTCCATCACGTCCTCCTTTCTTTATTGGGGGTATACTTCGGTTATCGTTCTTGAAAGTGCGATTTCTCGCCAAGCCCATTGATGCGAGCATCATGGGTCTTCTGGCTTACGAAATCGTTCCGTTTCGGGCGGAACTTTTCCCGCCCGACGGTTCACTGTTTCTTCAAGGCAGGCAGGCTGTTGCCGTCTTTGAGTTCGTACTGCCAGCCTTTACCGCTCAGGGCGGCGTTCATGGCGGCGACGGCCGTCTGCCAGGTGACGTTCGTGCCGTCCACCTTCGTGGCTCCGCCGTTATCATTGTCGGGGAGGCCGCTCCAGTAGCAGGCGGTCACGGTGGCATCGTTTACTCCCACCGCGCCGCCTACATGGATGGTGCCGCTTCCGCTACCGGTCACGCTGCCCGCGGCATAGCAGGCAATGAGAGTGCTGCTGTTGGTGTTGCTTCCCACCACACCGCCGGCAAAGTTGCCGCCTAAGTTGATACTTTCAAGGGTCACGTCGCCCGTGGCATAGCAGCCTGTCAGGGTGGCAGAATACGTGCCACCTGCCACGCCACCGGCTATATTCCCGGCATTCACTGTGGCAGAGGAGCTGCACCCGGTAAGGAAACCGCCCGATTGGTAGCCTACTACACCACCTACAGAGCTGTTCTTGCCGCTACCGCTGACGCTGCCCGACACCGAGCAGTTTTCAATCTTGCCGCCATAGCTCCGTCCCGCCACGCCGCCGACAGCGCTCATTTCGTTATTGCTTTCTATCTTCACGTCCTCCAGCACCACGTTCATCACCTTGCCGCCGGAGCCGATGAAGCCGAATAGGCCCGCATATTGGTCACTCGTCGTAACGGTCAGCCCCGTGATGGTCTTGCCATTGCCGTCGAAGGTGCCGGTGTATGCTTTGTTATCATCTTTGCCTATCGGTGTCCAGTCGATGCCTGTCAGGTCGATGTTGTTGGTCAGGGTGATATTGATGTCTAACTTCCATTCTTCGTTCACCAGTTCGGCGATGTTCTTCAGACCCTCGGCGGAGGTCACGGTGTAGTTGCCATGTCCGTCGTCGGTATATCCCTTGTCCTTATCCAGCGTGATGTTGTAGAACTTGCCCGCCTCGGGGGTGAAGGTGGCGGAGAGGTCGCGTTCCTCGGTGCCGTTTGCCCGCAGCCTCGAAATGGCATAGCCGGGCACCACATTCGCTTCCCAGCAGGTGGTGGTGGCGCCGCTCTCGGTGTATTCGCACTTCTTCATCTCTATCCAGCCCTCTTGCGAGCCTTGTCCGGCATTGCCTTTTTCGTAGGTACACTGTGTATAGGTATAGAGCTGAAGGCTTTGCACTTCGCCGAGTGCATCGTCCGAAGGCGTGATGCGTACCTTCGCCAGAGCATGGGTGAAGTTCAGCGTGACGGGGTCCGGATATTTGCCCGTGCCCGTACCGCTCAGCAGATAGGCAAGACTTTGGCTCTGGTCGATGAGGTCGATGGTGCCGTCCGTGGCGGGGTACCAGGCGGTGACGGTATGGTCGTTGCGGTCGTACCAGTACAGGGGTGTTTCGGCTCTGACGGTGTGGTCGTCCTGCACGGTGTAGGTGCCGACCTCTTCCTCGCCGTCTATCTGCACGGCGAACCGGTCGCCCGCGTCGAACACGCTGCCCGTGCCGTCCGCAATCTCACTGACGCGCGTCTGCGGTGCGCCCCAGGGCTGCGCCTCGCCGCCCTCCACGCCGAGGGTGATGCGGGCTATCTCAAGGGGGTATTGTCCTTCGGGCAGACGGTTGCCGTCCGCCAGTTCGTCCGTCGTGCAGGCAGCCGTGGCAAGGAGCAGCGCGGCTGCAGCTGGGTAAGTAAAATGTTTCAATAAGTTCATATCGCTTCTAAGTTTTATGTTTCCAATACTACTTACAAGCGTTCCGAACAAAAGAATGATAAGGAAAGAAAATGATTATTTCAGCAACTTCCGGTTTGTGTCTTCCAGAATGCGCATCTGCTGTATGGCTATCCGGTTCAGTTTGACGAGCCGTTCGCTCTGGGACAATCCCTCGTTGATGAGCACGGCATTCAGGCTTTCCATGTTCGACAGGCATATCAGTTCGTTTACGCCTGCATAGTCACGGATGTTGCCTTTCAAGTCTGGATGGGCATCGCGCCATTCAAGTGCTGTCATGCCGAAGAGGGCGACATTCAGCACGTCTGCCTCGCTGGCATATATGCGGCTTGCCTGCTGTGCCGTCACTTCCGCCGGAATGAGATTTTGCTTGATGGCATCCGTGTGGATATGGTAGTTTATTTTGGAGAGTTCTCGCTTGGCCGACCATCCCAGCAAAGCCTGTTCCTGCTCTTTTAACCGCTGGAACTCCTTGACAAGATACAGCTCGAACTCCACGGAAACCCAGCTGGCAAACTTGAACGCGATGTCGCGCTGCGCATACGTCCCGCCTCCGGCACCGTTTTTCGACAGGATGCCGACAGCCCCGGTCAGTTCCACCCACCTTGAAGGACTCATGGTGAACGCATTGCTGCCCGCTTCTGCCAAAAGGGGGTCGAATTCGACCCCTTTAAACGCGGGGTTGTTCAGTTGCTCCCACAGTCCGAGGTATTCCAGCGTGTTCTTCAGCCGCATCCAGTTCTTCACCACGTCTTTAGGCTCGGCAGGATTTTTCTGGCGGGCGATGTCCGTGATGCAGATATAGTCGATGCCGTTATGCTGCAAGGTCCTGATGGTGGCACCTTTCACCTGGAGGGACGATTTCTTTGCCATAGTGTTCTTTTTCTTTTGATTACGTTAACAAAAATAACCCTTTTCCGGCAATAATCATTCTATTTCCTATACAATCTTTTAAAGAACGCTTATTTTGTGCTGCCGCCGCCTGCGAAGACGGCCGTCGCACCATATTGTCTATGGGCAGCTCCGGCTTGACGCTTGCACCGGGGCAGCTATATGTGGAACTTACAGCGTAGAGTTTGCATTGAACGAGTCTCCGTCTTTCCACGGAGTAATTGTGGGTTCGCTCACCTCTATGTCCTTATTATTGAGCGTTATGTTGTAGGTGTAGGCATAGCCTGCTGCGTAGAAATTGGCTGTGGGTGTCTCAGGCAGTTTCAGTGTGGCTTTGTAGCTCTGTCCGTTGTAAGATACGCTCAGGTCAAGAGGAATGGTCACTCCCTGCGGTAGAATGATGACTTGCGAAGTGGTGGCACCGCCCAGCTGCATGGTAATCGGCGAGTTGGCGGCTGCGGTTACGGCGGTCGTGCCCGTAGCCGTGTCGAATGTGCCTTCGAGCTTCAGCCCATCCAATGTATAGCCCGCAGGTTCCGTTTCGCTGAACCTGATGCCATCGCCTGGCTTGAATGTGAACTTGATGAGACTCATGCAGTGGTGGAAGGAGTTGTCTGGGCCGCCTTTGTCGGTTTTGTCGGTGAAGCTCACCTCCGGGTTGTGGGTGTCGCCCGTGGCTCCCGAGGCAAAGAGGAAGTCGATGCCCGTGCCCTGTTTGTCGGCTGCGGTGCTGACGGTCACCGTTCCGCCCTCAGCCTGATACGGATAGTAGGCATGGAAGGTATGGGTTTCGGTGTCGTCAAAATAGATGACCGTACCGTCAGGCACGAACATACCGTACTCTCTCTTGTAGGGCACGTTGGTAAAGCCGGCGCCGGTGATGCCGATACGGTCACCTTCGGTCCACTCGGTTCCTTCCGAATTGACGCGGGTAGCGGGCGTAATGTCGGCGATAAACTTGGCGGCTACCGGGCCGTCATTCAGGTTCTCGTTGTCGTTGTTACAGGCGGCAAGTGTCAATGCCAGTGCCGCGAAAGCAAAAAGATTATTCTTCATTATTTATAGTCTTTAATTGTTAAATTGCATGGTTCCCGTTACATTTCCGCACTTGCGTTGCCACCTTCCACATCGTGCCACGGTGTAATCGTGGCTTTGCTGACTTCAACGGCTTTGTTGTGTACCTTGACGGTATAGGTATAGTTGTTGCCTGCCTGCAGTGCGCCTTCGGGCACGGTGAACGTGGCATGATATTCCTCGCCGTTGTAATTCACGACCAACGGCAGGGATGCCGTTGTCTGCGGGAAGAGGATGACTGATGAAGTAAGGTTGCCGTCAGCCAGTTCCATGGCCAGCGCTTCGGCCTGTGCCCCATCGTCTGCGGTGGCAATACCGTCGGCCGTGTTGAACGTACCGGTGAGTATCAATCCGTCCAGCGTGTAACGTTCAGGCTTGACCACGCTGAAATCCACGCCGTCGCCCGCCTCGAAGGTAAGGGTTATCTGGCTCATGCGGTGGTGGAAGGAGTTGTCTTCACCGCCTTTGGCGGTTTTGTCGGTGAAGCTTACTACCGGGTTGTTTTTGTCTCCCGTGGCTCCTGAAGCAAAGAGGAAGTCGATGGCAGGCTGGTTCTGCTGCGCCGTGGCATCGGTCGTGGCTGTGAGGATGCCTCCCACCGCGTTGTACGGATAGTAGGCGCGGAAAGTATGGGTCTTTGTATCTTCGATATAGATAACCTTTCCTTCTGCCTCAAATTTCCCGTTTTTCAGGATGAAAGGCACGTTGCCGTACTGGGAATCGTTGCCGATGTCGGTGATGCCGATACGGTCGCCGGCAGTCCAGGTGGTTCCGCTGGCGCGGGTGGCGGGGGCGATGTCGGCGGTAAACTGGGCGGCCACGGGGTCACCGTTCAGGTTCTCGTTGTCGTTGTTGCAGGCTACCAGTGCGAGGGCGAGCATCGCAAGTGCAAAAAATCTTGTCTTCATTATATTCTGTTATTATATTAGTTAAATTCCATTTCAATAATTGCTGCACCTTAGCAAAATCAAAGCAAGCTTTGCTTCTGCGTTCGGTTTGCTAATTATTTACAAATCGGCATTTACATCATCACCTTTCACTTCTTCCCAGCCGTTGATTTCGACTCCGTCCACTTCCATGCCTTCGGGAGTCTCAACCAGCGTTCCGCCGAGGGTCAGCGATTCGCCCTTTCCGGTGTTGAACCCCTTGAGGGCTTCCGTGATGTCGCTTTTCAGCGTCGTGGGGGTCGGGTTGCCGTCCGCATAGCGGATTTCACCCGTCAGCAGTTGTTCCGTGCCGGTCACACCCAGCAACCGCACCGTGGCTTTCCACTTGCCGGCATCGTCACCTTCGGTTATCTTGGTGAAGGGCAGCACGACGTTTGAAGCGGCTCCGTAGGTATCGGTAGCGAAATCGAGAGTTCTGGCTGCACCCGTCAGATGGGCAACAATCTCCGTGATGCGTCCGGCGGCATCCCCCGTCGGTTTGATGATAAGCGTCAGTTCGCGTACCTGCTGCTTCATTGCGGCGGTCAGCGGATAGTCCTTGTCTTTCTCGATGCTCACCTGTTTCGTATAGGTGAAGAACCATCCCGGGGCATTGTTCACAAAGGCATCCGTTCCTGCCCGGTTTCCCGTGGCTGCGGCAATGGTGGCGGTGGTACCATTTACCATGATTCCTTCAGCAGGGTTCCACACCGCAAGGGTGTAGCTGCCCGGAGCAAACAGATGGTTGGGGGCATGGGTGGCGGAAGTCTCCGTACCCGTATAGTCACCCATGGTAACCGTCCATGTGGTAGGTATGTCGATACCCTCACCGCGTGCCGACCAGTCGGCTGTCACCGCAATCTTCCCATAGTCGGGATGCGGCGTGTCATAAAGCGTGTCCTTCACGCAGGAAGAGAGCAGCACGGCGGCTGCCATTCCCATCATATTTATATATTGTCTTGCTTTCATATTCTATTCCTCCGTGTTAGAATAACTTCCATACCAATGTCACACCGGCGTTGATGGGGCCACACCAATTTTTTGTCTCGTTGCCACAGCGCACGCGCACACCATCGATGACTTCATATTTTTCGAAATCGGCATTCAGGTAGCCCAAACCGAGGTTGAAATCAAGATCTAATGCCTTGTTTAGTCGCAGCTTATAGCCGGCGGTGATGCCGCCACCCATCAGGTCGCCCTGCTTGCCTGTTTCGGAAAGCTTGTAGTTGAACTGTCCAGCCTTGAACATCGCGCCCAGATGCCAGGCTTTCTTCTCACCCATATAGTAACGTACTTCCGGAGCCACTTCCCAGAGTGCATAGCGGCGGTCTTTGTCACTCCAGCTCCAAGAAGTCCACGAGCCGTTTACGGCAATGCCCCACGATGGACAGATGCGCCATTCAAGTCCTAAATCTGGTGTCAAGGTAGCCCAGCGCAGCAGGTTGGCACGCAGGGAGAGATGATAATCAGTTGTGATTTTGGTTTCCGACAGCGTGTCGGCAAGTGTATTTTGTTGAGCGGTTTTCTCGGCTTCTGCCTTTTCAGCGGCAAGTCGGGCTTCTTCCGCCTTGCGCTGCTCTTCGGCAAGCCGTTCCTGCTCGGCACGCTTCTCGGTTTCTAAGCGTTCGGCTTCCGCCTTGCGTCGTGCTTCTGCTTCCGCATCCGTCACGGCTGTTTCCTTTACCGGTACCGTCAGGCGCACGGTGACAAAATCACCCTCTGTCACATGATTGCGGGTAATGAAGTTTTCTTCCTTGATTTTCGCTCGTGTAATCAGTTCTGATTTCACACGGTTGGCACGAATCTTCGCTGTTGCAAGGTTCTTGACTTCACTGCTCTGCGAATTGCAATATCCGTCAACCAATAGCGGCAGTTTGCCGTC